>MDTG01201519.1_pt1 | contig 14772 bp, 12 predicted proteins | sample 811421 | NCBI WGS metagenome assembly MDTG01 (sample SAMN05326645, study PRJNA326480) | marine metagenome | isolation source: seawater | place: Pacific Ocean: South East | collected 2011
CGCTGTCTAATAACACCGTGGCGACGCAAATTGAGTTAGACCCAGACATAGGGGGAGTATCCTCTGGTTCCATTATTATCCAGCCCATTTGAGCGTCAGGGTTTTTTGGTGGCACTAATAGATTAACGTGACGAAATACGCCGCCACGTGGCTCGTTAAGAATAAAATTGCGCAAAGTTTGATCATTAGCAATCCATGTTCGCTGGTCCCAAAGAGTTTTACCGGGTGGCGGTGCAACTCCACCAACAATAACATCGCCAACTTCGCCTTCAGCATGACAGGATACAACATGAATGGTTTTTCTACTTCGCATTTTATATATCCTTTAAAATTGATGTAAAAGATTTTAGATAACATCTTCTGGGCGATCTTAGTCTATGATCGTATCTTTTGAGACTTATTTTCTGTATTAAAATGCCAGTTTTTACGTAGTCTCATAGGTCGTCCAATCATCTATATCTGGATAATGAAATAGTCGCCATTCTTTAACTCGATGGTTCATTATCTTTTTGAATATAGGAGGGATCATTGCGATAATCGTCATAATTGGATAGCTAAACGGTAATTGTGGTGCGAGTTCATTCGAGTAAGTCTGCAATAATGGAAAGGGTCTATCCGGCTTAAAATGATGATCCGAATGGCGTTGAAGATTAATTAACAACCAATTAGATGCCATATGGGCTGCATTCCAGGAATGTCTCGGAAAGACATGTTCATATTTACCATTACCTAAATATTTACGTGTCAGTCCATAATGCTCGATGTAATCTACCAACTCCAATTGCCAAACAGCAATAAAGGCTTGAATAGCGAACAACCCAAGTCCCCAAAAACCTCCAATCCAAAAAGCTAAGGCTAAAAAGAGAATTTGAAGAACCAGATAGCGAATAAAAGGATTATTATAGCTCCAAAATCTACGTTTTGCTCTTTTCAACATATCTCGTTCGGCGTTGATCGCCGAGAAAAAGCATTGCCATAAAACTCGAGGAAAGTATTTATAGAAAGATTCATTAAAACGAGCGGTAACCGCATCTTTTGGAGTACAAACATGTCGGTGATGTACCAGTAGATGTTCACTTCTAAAATGAGAATAAAGTACCATGGCAAGCAGGAAATCAGCCATCCATCTTTCTAATTTAGAGCTCTGGTGCATTAACTCATGGCTGTAATTAATACCAACCGTACCGGAAATGATACCCAAACCAAAAAATAAACCGAGCTGTTCAGCACCTGTAAGATGGTTTTTTGAACTAATGAAAAATAGAATGCCGAAAATAGTAAGAAACTGAATTGGGGCCCAAAGAATAGTAGTCAATTGATAGAGCCCAAGTTTTTTATCATCTTTCAAGGGATCCTCATTCGCGTTCTGAAGACCTAAAAAGGCATCTAAAATCGAAAAAAGAAACCAAGTGAGCAACGGTAATAAAAAGATAAACCAACCACCAAAAACCGCACTGATCCAAGCAATTGGAATCAACGCATAAGATATCCAAAAAGGTAGAGCTTTGATAAGGCCTTCAGTACTTAGATCAAATTTCAAATACTTCACTCGCAGATAGATGACTCAACTTTTCCAAAAAAAAATATAATTGCAATCCACATCTTCCATTTAATTAAACTAAACCTCGCCTAATGGCTGCACAAATACTCACAAGTGAACAAATTAAAGATATCTTTCGTTCGAATATGGTCTTTATGTGAACATTAACGTCAACTACAATAAAAATTTATTGTGGAAATGTGATAATTTGAACAGTAAGACCAAGCTAAAAGTATGATCTAAACCTTAAAACACAACGCCAAGCTACTTGCCTGGGGCTAATTGTTTGCTAACATATTACTACCTAGGCGATTGTTGCATGTTTGAAATTTTTAAAGTGGCATTTCTATTCTCGTCATTAGTTTTTTCTAAAGAAAGGCTGTAATGACTAAATCAGTTATCATAAGCACTGAAAGTGCTAAGTGGACAGATGGATACATTCTCAAGCTTGCACCGATGTTTCCAGAACTTACATTTAAGGCCGCCTATACACTGGAAGGTTCAATGAAGCTTGCGCCGGAAGCCAATGTTTTCATTGGGGTTGCTCCGCATATACCCCCAGAATTAATCGGCGCTATGAAACAATTAGAATGGGTGCAAACACTTACGACTGGAGTGGACAATTTTTTATCAATGGCAGAGCTACCCACTGAAGTTCCTGTCACGAACATCGTTAATGTGCAGGGACCTCAGGTATCAGAAACCGCACTTATGCTAATGATGAGCCTGGCCCGCAAACTACCTATTATGTTCGAGGCACAAAAGGTTGCGCGTTGGGAACGCTGGATGCAGTCTGCTTTGTTCGGTAAAACACTTTGTATTCTGGGGCTTGGTAATATCTCTGAAACCTTAGCTTTGTATGCTACGACGCTTGGTATGAAAGTTATTGGCGTATCCGATAACCGCCTTAACGCGCCAAATATTGATCATATTTATACTCGTAAAGAACTCAATATAGCCGCGTCTAAAGCCGATTTCCTTGTTGTATTGGTCCCATTATCGAATGAAACTTACCACATTATAAATGCAAACGTCCTATCCTCAATGAAACCAACAGGATTTTTGTTAAACCTTGCCCGTGGAAACTGCGTCGATGAAACCGCTCTGATAGAAGCCCTCAGGGATGGAGTCATTGCGGGAGCTGGGCTAGACGTATTCGAACGCGAGCCTTTAAATCGTGCGGAACCAATATGGTCAGCGCCTAATGTTGTAATTACACCCCATATTGCGGGCTTTGCGGATATCTTTGAAGAACAGTGTTTTCCGACTGTCATTAAAAACATCAAAATTTATAATGACGAAGGGCCAGCTGGGCTAACTTCGGCCTTAAAGTAGGAAAAACTTTACATATGGATCATCAAAAGTTTTTAAGTAGCCTTTCAAATGAAATCCGCCAGAACCTCACACAACGCCTTGATACACCAGGATTAGTGCACCTCACTTTGCATTGGGGGTTAATTATCTCCTTTGGTCTTGTTATTTACTTGGGTTTGCCAGGTTGGCAATTGTTACTAATACCGCAGGGTATTTTAATAGTGTTTCTTTTTACGCTTTTACATGAGTCGGTACATCAAACGCCTTTTAAAACGGCTTGGTTGAATGACCTAACAGCGCGGGTGAGCGGATTTATGGTTTTCTTGCCGTCCACATGGTTCAAATATTTTCACTTCGCACATCATCGCTTTACCCAGATCCCAGGAAAAGATCCTGAATTAGCAACCGCAAAACCCAAAACTAAGTTGGGTTACATTAAGTATATTTCCGGAATTCCAACATGGGTTGAGCACTTCAAAACACTCTTAAAGAATGCAATAGGTAACTGCAGTGAGGATTTTCTACCAAATAATGTTGAGCCCCGAATTGTAAAAGAGGCCCGCTTACTCCTGCTGGCCTATGCATTAATTTTATCCTGCTCAATATTTCTTGGGTCGACAGCATTGTTCTGGATCTGGATTTTTCCTCTATTGCTTGGACAACCCTTCTTACGCTTTTACCTTCTGGCAGAACATGGGCTTTGCCCAACAGCGGCAAACATGTTTGAGAATACGCGCACGACTTTCACTAATCGGCTAGTACGGTTTATTGCGTGGAATATGCCATACCACACTGAGCACCACATCTATCCAACGGTTCCGTTTCACAGGTTACCCAACCTACATCAGATCATTCAGCGAGAATTGGTCCACACCGAACCAAGTTACACTGCCTTCACAGGCAAATATATTATAGAACTTTCGGCAAAATGACTCTAGAAACAGGTATATTTGGTTGTTATATCAAGCAGCTTTCTCCAAATTTAGGACTTAAATAAAATGGTCAAAACCAATATGCTTAGCTTTGACTTGGGTAGTCGTTCCTTTCCAATTGAAACTTTAGAGCCAACTGCGCAGCAATATTTTGATCAAGGTATAAAATGGTGTTTTGGGTTTAATCAGGAAGAAGGGCTTGCCTGCTTTAAGGTAGCGCTAAAAAAAGATCCAAACTGCGCAATGTTGCATTGGGGAATTGCCTACGCAGCGGGTCCATTTTACAATATGCCCTGGATCGATTTCAGCAAGCCAGAGGCTATAGGCTGTACTGAATTTTGCCGAAGTTATTTAGATAAAGCTATCATGCTGTCTGATGCTGCGACACCACTTGAAAAGGCTTTGATCGATGCACTCTCGCTGCGAGTTCAAAAATCTCACATAGTTTCTCAGTCAGAATTTAATGCATGGGATGATGCCTATGCGAATGCCATGCGACAGGTGAATATTGATTTCCCCGACAATCAAATTGTAATGGCTCTGTGTGCAGAAGCATTGATGACACGGACACCCTGGAACTTGTGGAACGTACAAACTGGTTTACCTACTGAAGGGGCCGACACATACGAAGCTATTCAACTCTGCGAACATGCCATTCGTTTGGCAGACCAGCTTGGCGAAGAACAGCATCCGGCAATTTTGCATCTCCACATTCACCTGCTGGAGATGTCTGCGGAGCCTGAGCGCGCCATGGACTCTGCTGATCGATTGTTTGGGCTTTGTCCTGATGCGGGCCACATTCAACATATGCCTTCTCATATCTACGTATTATGTGGCAATTATGAAAAAGCAAAAGCCGCAAGTGAGGCGGCCATTATGGTCGATCGAAAATACCTCTCCTATGCAGGCCCCCACAACTATTACACGACCGCCCGATGTCATGATCTACATATGATGATTCACACCTGCATGTTACTTGGCCAGTTCAAACCAGCCATAGCTGCGGCAGACGAGATTTGCGAAAACCTTCCACCTGACGTCGTCGACCTAAAAGATAAGCCCTTCATTACGGGAACCATGGAGGGGTATTTTGCAATGAGAATGCATGTGCTTGTGCGCTTTGGTAAATGGCAAGAAATTATTGACGCAGCAAAACCTAAACAACCAGAACTCTATTGCGTAACAACCAGCATGCATCACTATGCAAGAACGATCGCCTTTGCTACGACAGGCCAATTCGAGAAAGCTGAAAATGAGAAAAAAGCTTTTTACGCATCTCTCAAGCGCATTCCTCCGGATAGAAAACTTTTTAATAATTCAGCACTCAAAATCTTAGACGTTGGAGAGACAATGCTTCTGGGCGAAATGGAATACCACAAAGGTAACTATGACGTTGCCTTTTCATATCTGCGTGAAAGCGTACAGCGCTGTGATAATCTGCATTATTCAGAGCCATGGCCATGGATGCATCCCCCACGTCATGCGCTTGGAGCGCTCTTATTGGAGCAAGGACACTATGAAGAAGCTGAGGAGGTATACCGCGTGGATTTGGGGTTAAATGATAAAGCACCGCGCTGCGCTCAGCACAAAAATAACGTCTGGGCTTTGCATGGCCTGGTAGAGTGTCTTAAAGTACGAAATGAAGAAATAGAACGCAACCTGCTGCAAGGTATTCTTACGGAAGCTCTGTCTAAAACAGACCTGGCGATCACTTCGTCCTGCTGTTGTAGGAAAACCGCCCGTACCTGTTAGCTTTATAACGACGCGGAAGATACCAGTGATAGCAAGTTTGCCAATGTATGCCCGTCCAGAATTAGACGATACCATTGCACAATTTTGGGACCTAATCCGTAAAAACTTATACCAAAAAGGTATTTCTTCCCCAATAAACCTGTCACAGGATGCCGAAGACATAAACAGCTGGCTAGATCCCAATTTGGTATTAAGTCAAACCTGTGGGATGCCATACCGCAATATTCTACATGGAAAAGTTCAATTGGTTGGTACACCGATTTATGATTTGCCCGATTGTCCGCCAGGCCACTATTTCAGTGTAATTGTGGTGAGAAAAGATGATCCACGTTCAACACTGAAAGAATATTCTCAAGCCGTTTTAGCCTATAATATGGAAATATCACAATCAGGCTATGCCGCGCCACTAAACCATGCGGCAACTCAGGGTATTCGCTTCCCAAACCGGGTTAAATCGCATGGGCATGTAAAATCTGCTGAAATGGTTGCAAGAGGAGAAGCCGATATAGCAGCTATTGATGCTGTGACATGGATGCTGATTAAAAGGCACGAAGCATTTATATCGAATTTACGAGTGTTGGAGCGAACGACGCCTACTACACCTGTATTACCTTTGATAACTTCTCTAACGCTCAATGCGGATCAAATTTACAATGCGGTAAAACAAGCGATCCAAGACCTTTCACAAGATATGCGTGATGCCATGCTTCTTAAAGGAATAGTGAAAATCCCAACCTCAGAATACCTAAATATTCCTAACCCAGTATAGACTACTGTACAGCTCCAAACTAAATTGGGTTAATAAAACGACGCTGCTTAATTATGCACTCTTTACAGAGGCGTCGAAACCGTGAATATCTAGATCATGAAAAAGATATTATTTCATATTCTAATTACTAGTTTTTTTGGAACGTCAGCTTATTCACTAGACTGTGATCGCATAAATGAAGCGGAAAATAATTATGCAGATATCGCACGGGATCGGGCTAATTTCTCGCAGATCATAAGAGTTCAACAAATTATCGGAGCAGTAGTTGACGGACAATGGGGTAGCCGCAGCGAGTCTGCTTACGGTCGCTACTTATCTCAATGTTTATCGAATTCAACTTCGAACGACTACACGGCAGATTTAGGACAAAATATAAGTGGCGGGACTATTATTGATCACTTCAAAATTCAAACAATCTTTGAGGAAATCCCTGTTACAAAATGCCTGATCGAAGAGGTGCCCATTTTTCAAAACCAAAGTGGAGGAAATGATGATCTGGGGTCATTTGTTAGCGGTGCTCTTATTGGTGGAATAATGGGGAAAGCAATTACCAAAGAGGATGGAGGCGCTGCAGTTGGGGCAGTTATTGGTGGAGTTTTAGCCAATGAAAGCCAGAAAAGTACGACATCCGGTAGAATTGTCGGGTACGAAGAAAAAAAGGTCTGTACCCGAAAGGTCAAAACGGTTGGAACTCAAGAGGAGCAATATTCTCACTCAACAATTACTTTTCAACTTGACGGCCAAACTTATACCTCAAAGTTCATAAGATACTAATTTAAAAAAATTATATTTAGGTGTCACCATCCGTTAATCGAAAAGATACGCCACCTGTTGCAGGTAACCTTAAATCTTTTGCTGGCGCCCAGGTCTTGGGATCAAGTATCAAGTCCGCAATCGCTCGTGCACCCGCCTCTATCATCTTTTCTCCTTTAATCGCATTAGAGCGTACTGGGTTTCCTGCTAACCCGTTTTCTGTCATGTGAACAAAAGGACGCCACCGATATGAACTACGTCCCACTGATAAAAAATCTCCTTCAGTTTCTGGGCTCGCAATCTTATCCAGATTAGAGGTGTCAACTAACTCAGGTTCGCATACCAGCATCATAGAGGTCTCACCCTCGCCACCATGCATCACTCCAGGTTGATCTTCTAAATGCTTAGATAAATCCTCTCCAGCTTCCATCACATAGGTAGTTGCCACCAAAGTTGCCTCAGATATTGGCGTTAGCTCGTCCAATATCTGCTGCATAGCTATTATATTTCCGCCATGCGAATTTGAAATCAAAATATCTTTAAACCCTTGTCGAGTAATTGAATCAATCAGATCACGTAGTACCCGCCTGAATGTATCATGCGATAATGTCAGTGTACCACCAAATGGCATGTGGTGTTCAGAAAGTCCTGACCAGACCACAGGTGCCACTACAACCGCCCGACGACTGAATGCTTTTTGCGCAGCACGTAGCGCTATTTCTTGACCCAATCGAGTATCCGTCATCACCGGCAAATGTGGGCCATGTTGTTCCATAGACGCGATAGGTAATATTACCACTGCATCCTCATTGGCTAATTTTCTTAACTCGTGCGCTTTAAGCCTTGCCCAGTCTACTTCAATCATTTTTTTATCCTCCACCTTTGGGCAAAACATAACGGACTTTAAAGCCAAAACTCCAGTCTATATCGAAAGTAGATATTTTTAGAATATAGGTAATTTCTAATTATAAACAAAAATTACTATCACCGTTAAGCTCAAAGTTAGGTTTAAATAAAGACCAGAGAATAAAAGGATTTAGGAAAAATATTTAAAAATATTTAAATCTTTTTATAGTTTAGTTCTTATTGACCACAATTCGGGGAAAAACCGATGGCTCGTAACATTTTCGAGCCACCCAACCCCTGCAGAACCTCCAGTACCAGGTTTATAACCAATTATTTTTTGTACCGTTAAAAAATGTCGCCATCTGTATATTGAAAAATTTTCGTCCAAAGACGTCAATTTCTCACCTAAACTATACAAATCATTGTCAAGAGATGCTTCTTTGTAAATCGTAAGCCAGGCTGCCTCCACTGAAACGTTAGCCTCATACGGTTGCGCCCAGTTTCTTTTTAACATTTTGTGATCTATCTCAAATCCTCGACGGTGCAGCAAAGCAATCACGTCATCATAAAGGCTGGGCGATTTTAATGAATTTTCAATTTCCGGCCACACATGTTCAACATTTTTATGAGCCGTAGCAAGTTTTTTACTTTTATTTCCCAATACAAATTCAACATGCCTGTACATAAATGAGAGTTGACCAGAAGCTGTTCCCAAATTGTTTCTAAATTCGCTAAAACCTTCAGTTGAAATTGTGGAGAGCACATTCCAAGTGTCGGCAATATATTTAGCATAAGCAATCGCGCGAGTAAGAATTTCTAATGCATTATTAATGTTACCATCTCTGATTTGCATTTGTGCGTTAACCAATTCAAAGTGAAACCCTTTAAAAAGCAGTTCTTTAACTTGGCCCATAACAATAAAACATAATTCATCGCATCCATCACTCCGTGGATGTTGCAGGGATAAAAGAATGTCTATGCTTTGATAATCGATATAAGGATTTGTTTTCCCTAAAAAATTTACAAGCGGCTCACCACTAGTTTCCTTTGAAATTTTAATTCGGCTGTCGTCTGATCCCATCACCATCGGCCTTGGCGCGATAGATGTGTCTACACCTAATGGATCCACGATCTGCCTACTAATTGGTTTGTATCTTGGCATTTAGCTAGTTCGATTTTTAATCATGTTAATTACCTTATCACCTAGATCTTCATCATGTTTACCTAAATCCAGAATAATATCAAAATGATTGCGGTTAATTATTTCTAATTTTTGAACATGCACTTGATTATTTAACAATGTTTCAGAAAAAATCATACTCTGCTTTTTGAACTCTTTTGTTTCATTTTCGCCCCAAGCAATAATTGTGTTGGGAAAACCTTTAAGATCTTTGAATAATGGACTGGCCGCGATTGCAGATTTTGAATCTAATCCAATCGAATTATTTATGGTAGTATTTACGATTGGCTCTAGATCATAAATGCCTGAAACCAAAATGACACCAGCTAGTTTTGCCAAAGCTTCGTCGTTTTCCTCTAAGATTTTCAAACAACCCATAGCTGCCAGATGTGCTCCAGCAGAACTTCCAGAAATATACATTTTTGCGGGATCAAAATTATAATTGCTAAAAGAGTTTTGAAGCCATCTAATTGCCATGAAGCATTCATTTACTATATCATTGACGCTCACCGTCGGACATAAACTATAGTCAATTACAGCAAAACCGATATCATTCTCCACAAAGTCTAAAGCCGAAAACTCAGACTCGTTTTTAGATAATTCCTGCCAATAACCACCATGTATGAAAATCATTAATGGGCATGGTGACTTTTTTGAAGCACTGTTTGGTATAAAGAGATCTATTGTATTGGTGGGTTTGGACCCATATTTACATTCGATGATATTTAAGCGGTCCTTTGAAATTTGGCTCTGTTCAATATACTTCTTGATATACGGTTGGTAGTTACCACCAATCATTGAACTGGGGTTGTATTCTCTTTCAAGATTTTCAGGACTAAGAGATTTCCAATCTGTAGTTTTTTGCAATTTTATACTCTCATTGGCTTTATTTTTTCAGAAAAGACTATTTATAATAAAATGTATTCTAATGCCCAATTTTAATAGTTGCTCGTGGATCAAACTTATAAATGATATGAAGTGTAATTTTAGATATTCAGTACAAATTCACTAAATCCACTTCTAGCTAGCCTATTTTACTCCTGCAACTACGCTTTTGATTTCTCTTAATTTCTATAACTGGAAAATATTAAAATATTTAGTAGTTGGTAGTGTGTTACGCAAAGTCGACCAAGCTAAAGCCGAGTACATAACCTCGCAGCATCAAGAATTGCAGCATGTATATCACGGGACGATGTCGCATCACCTAACCTATAAAGATCAAAACCCTCACTTAGGTTCTCAGGTTGCGACTGGGCCTTAACCCAAGCTTGGAGGTCTGGCAGGCCAGAATTGCGAGATGAACCAATAAGCTCAAGATAGAGTTCATCAGCTGGCAATGTTCCATTTTCGTAGATCAGAGTATCACAACTCATCTCGATCACTTCACCAGTATAACTGTTCTCCAGATTCAGACGTAGACGGTTTTCATCGCGTACAACTCTTTTTAATACTAGATCAGGATATAGTGTTGCTCCTGACTTGTATAACGCACTCATTTGTAATGGTCTTTCGATATAACTCACCTCGGCACCCGCGGTACTATCGGGGGTCACGTAAACTAGCGACGCACCACCAGTAGCTAACGTGTGTGCCCCATTCAAACCTGCTGCAGTTCCAGTTCCGTCATAAAAAATTATATTACCGTCAGGCAGCTCTGAAGCCTCTAAAGCCTCCCAGAGTGGAATGCCAAGTTCAGCACCGGGAACGTCTTCGAGTTGATCAGGCACACCTCCAGTCGCGATAATAACGATATCAGGCTTAGTATCTGCTATAACATCAGCAGTTGCATAGACATTGTAGTAAACTTTTACGCCGAGCCGCTCTAATTCGTTAACCCGCCAATCAACTATGCCAATGAGATCACGCCTTAGATCCAACTTTGCTGCTAATAATATCTGACCACCTGCTCGAGGCGCTGCTTCAAAAAGCGTAACGGTATTGCCACGTTCTGCAGCAATCCGTGCAGCCTCCAAACCACCAGGACCAGCACCAACAATAGTTACTTTCTTAGGGTTGTCAGTCTTTTCAATGACATGCGGTAGCACGCCCTCACGACCAATGGCCGGATTGTGAATACAACTTCCATGCCACGAACAATATGTAGCGCCCACACAGGGCCGAATGTTGTCTTCTGCCCCATCTGCAAGCTTTCGTGCAATATGTGGATCGGCAATGTGCGCACGTGTCATTCCTACAAGATCCACATACCCCTGACCTACCGCAAAGCGAGCCGTAGCCATGTCATTAATGCGTGCCGCATGAAAGACGGGCAAACTGACATTCTGACGGAAATTCGCCACAGGGCGCAACTGCGGAGCAAGCCCGAGTGCCATACCTGGCATATAGCGGGCAAGGCCTACCTCAGTGTCAATGCGTCCATAAGTAAAATTAAAGAAATCTATGAAACCTGAGCGTTCAAGAATTTCAGCCATTGCCACATACTCTTCGTCAGGCATTATTCCATTGTCGCCTTCGCCCACGACCATGCGCACCCCAACAGCAAATGGCTGGGGAACAGAACGACGGATTTCTTCCAGAACCATTAATCCAAACCGTGCACGATTTTTAAGGCTACCACCAAAGTCATCTACGCGTTGGTTTGTAGCAGGAGACCAAAATTGACCTATTAAGTGACCGGCGATGTGTAACTCGCAGCCGTCTAGTCCACCCTCATAGCAGCGCCGTGCCGCATTCCCAAAATCGTTAACCACGCGGACGATATCTTCGGCTTGCATCTCCTTCGTGAAGCCACGATGCAATGGTTCGCGAAAGCGACTTGGTGAGATTGTTGGCAACCAGTTGTCACCACGCCATTGGCTGCGACCACCCAAATGCGTAAGCTGACACATCAGCGCCGCACCATGTTTGTGTACTCGATCAGCGAACTCCTGAAAAAAGGGAATGACCCGATCGTCACTTGCACTCAATTGTCCAAATGTATTCGCGCTATCGCGGGAAACATTCGTAGAACCACCAAACATAGTTAGCCCAATTCCACCCGAAGCTTTGGCTTCGTGGTAGCGTTGATATCGTTCAGTGGGCATCCCGTCTTCACCAAAACCAATCGCGTGCGATGTGCTCATTATCCGATTACGCAATTTTAGATGTGCCAAATTAAAAGGCTGAAGAAGCGGATCAGTCGTAATTCTAGAAGAGGCAATCAAAAAAGCGCTCCTGTTTTCATGTGGGTTGAACAAAGTTTGATCATAAAAGGAAGTTCACGCAAAGAATATTTTGAAAAAAAAGCAATATTCATTATTGTATATAACAAAATAATGGCAATTTAAGGAGTTACACTGTGCAGATGATTGATGCTGAAACTGTCCACCGTCTCCTTCCTTACGAAATGCTAATAAAAGCACTAAAAGAGATGCACAAAGACAAGATGCCGGAAGGTGACATTGTTTACACCAAAGATCCAAGTGGGGCTGATAACATGTTTGTCACAATGCCAGGCTGGTTGAGTGGAAAACTGATAGTGGTAAAGATGGTTGGCGTATTTCCAAGCAACCGCGACCGTGATCCACCAATTGGCTCTGTATTAGGCGCTGTTACAGCGTTCGACTCAAAAACTGGCCAGCCAATACTAGTGGCTGATGGTGAGGCAATGACTTATCGTAAAACCGCAGCCATTTCCGGGTTAGGTACTGCTCTCCTAGCTCCACCTAGACCACAAGAACTTCTTATTGTAGGCGCAGGTGGCCTTAGTTCTCATGTTACTATGGCTCATATTGCTGCACGTCCATCAATCTCACGCATTCGAATCTGGAATCGTACAGAAAGTCGCGCTGAAACTTTAGCGGCCAAATTATGTGGTCAAGGCATAGAAGCCAAAGCTACAACTGATCTTGATACTGCGGTTACTAAAGCTGATATTATCAGCTGTGTAACCATGTCACGCGTGCCGCTGGTTAAAGGCGCCCTGCTTAAACCAGGAGCACATCTTGATCTGGTGGGATCATATTTACCGGATATGCGCGAAACAGATGACGACGCAATGCGCCGCGGATCAATTTATACTTGTTGTGATCGCGGACGAGATGAAGTTGGCGAACTGACACTTCCAATGGACTCAGGTGCACTCTCCTTTGATGACATCTTAGGTGATGCATTTGAGCTTGTGCAGGGACGAGCCTCTGGACGAGTCTCTGACCAAGAGATAACGGTATATAAAAATATTGGTGGCGCTCACCAAGATGTTTTTACCACCTCTATCCTAAAAACTGTCGCCGGTCTTTAGCGTTAACCACTTGCAGTGAAAATTCTCAATTTTTTGTCCTCTTAAAGGTTCAAGCCCCTGAAAAGGGTTTTTTACTCTAAAGATAATTCAATTAAAAATTATATCTTGCGGCCTCTTGTCAAAAGATAATCTAGTCTCAAATGGTTATCCTCAAAATAGTCAGAGATAGACTTATTTATTTCCGTTCTTAAACTATCTAATTTTTCCGGCTCCGTAGAAATTCTATCTATCAAATTTTTTAAAGGTCCCGGTCCTGTTTCAAAGATGCCCCTGATATGGCCAACACTCATACCCTGAAGTCTGATACGGTCACGATCAAAAACGAGATTTTCTACGTACGGAGATATCCTTTGCGTAACAATATTAACGTCACCCCATAGGACTGGAGATTCTGCACTTTTGGGTAACGGCGGTCCATATTGTCCATTAATCTTTAGAAACCTGCCCATAAACAACTCTGGAGGCCAGGTGGCAAAGGCAATAGTGCCGTTCGGTTTAAGGACCCGTAACATTTCACTTAAAGCAACCGAGGGCCTTGGAGCAAACATGTGACCAAATTGGCTTATGACACAATCAAAACTCGCATTTTCAAAAGGTAAAAGCTCTACGTCACTTTCAACAAAATCAACGTCCAGACCAAAAATATTTGAATTTTCAATGGCTCTTTCAACCAATGTTGGGGTTAAATCTGCACCAACAACTTTTGCTCCTAATCGTGCCGCTGTCAAAGCCAGTACACCCGTACCACACCCTACATCTAAAACCCTATCATTCGCATTTATGCCTGCAAACTTAACAACCTTTGGAGCAGCAGTTCCAGTAAAGTTCTCAAATAAAGAGAAATCAGACCAAACGACTTTAGCGTTCTCTTTCAACTCACGAATAATTTTAAACTCATGGTCATCATCTTTAGTCATTTTTTTTCCTTATTTAATAGCCTGAGATTAATTCTAGGCTTACCCGACTAAAATCATCAACTAGTACGCTACGCCACATTCTAAGAAAAATGTTTTTGTTAAATTTTTAGGCATTAATAATCCTGATTGCTGTCTTTTTAGCACTAATAACCATGTAGGCTTTCACAATAAAAATGGGGGAGGGTTATAAATTGATGTCGTTTCTTACTTTAAGAATTTAAGCTGTCGTAGCAAACTCTCTTATGTGGGTGCCTACAAACGCATCCTCAGTCATCTAACAGCTCTCCCTTTTATCTTCTAAAAACCAAAGCCCCAAAGCCAGATAAATTTCACAACCCAAGCAAACGTAAGACTTGCGTCTGTGCGTCCCTTGCGTCTCTACTTTTGATAAACTCTAGACGACATATGTTTACTGTTTCTCTCGGCAGAAGGGGCAAATAGACGTGCATCACCCTTTGAATTTGCAACACTTGCTGTTTCTGGAAGTTTTGTACGATAGACCATCTACTAAATATTCATATTTATTATC
>MDTG01212128.1_pt1 | contig 14771 bp, 11 predicted proteins | sample 811421 | NCBI WGS metagenome assembly MDTG01 (sample SAMN05326645, study PRJNA326480) | marine metagenome | isolation source: seawater | place: Pacific Ocean: South East | collected 2011
ATTCGATTTTTATCGAAGTTGTTTTATATACCTAAGCATAAAGGATTTACACTTGATGAAGTAGGTTCGGAAGTTTGGGAAATGTGCAATGGTCGGAATTCTGTGTCGGATATGATTGGCAATTTGAGTGAAAAATATCAGTTAAATCGAAAAGAAGCAGAGATTTCTCTACTGCAGTATTTAAAGACGCTTGGCGAAAAACGATTTATTGGGTTTGTTATGCACGACGAGAAAGGTAAGCCAAATCCGGGAGTTGCAAGCGGTAAGAAGTGGAATAATTAATAAAGCAGGACGGATATAATTCCCGTCCTGCTTTATATTTATGCAGCAGCTCTACCCATCATCTGATCAATCCTCCGAGAGATCTGGGCTAAAGATAAGCCTTCGTTTACTCGTAGCTCCTGAATCAAGTGTTTTAGTAACACAACTTCAGCCATGTCGTATAAATCTTTATTTCCATGACAGTCTGCAACTTTGAGTAATCCTTTGCTTTTGTATTGGCGCATCTGGTGAATCGACTTGCCAAACAATCGCGCAGCCTCATCTATACCAATGAGTTTTGTTTTTCGAGTAGCCATAATGTCAGACCTCCTTGTCTTCTATGGCGACTAACTTTTGTTAATCGATAAAAAATCTAATTTGCTTTTGTTTAAATTATCCTTACCTATTACTGTAACAATGATAGGGCATTAGCCGTTTGAGCATTACTCTGTGTTAACATTGATGTAGCTGCCTGAGTAAGGATTTGTGACCGTGTTAAAGCTGTGATCTCCTCAGCAATGTCAGCGGAGCTAATGGAATCCTCAGAATTTTGCATATTTTCTATTTCATTTTCGATCCATGAAATGGTGTACTGCATCCTGTTCATGAATGCACCTAGGTCTCCTCGTTGATTTGATACATAATCAATTGCTTGGTCAACTTGTGATATAGCGGCACGAGCAGAATACATGGAAGATATTGAAGATGCATTTAGATTAAGTATGGCTCCTGAGGCACGCATATCGGGCATTCCGACTTCAATACGTTGGGTTGCTCCATCATCAGGCCCCACCTGGAAAGATCCTCCAGTACCTTTATCTATAACTATCGTCATATCATCAAGTTCGCCATGCTCATAGCTTCCCGTTGCGTTAGTTACATCGGCGCCAGCAAGTGTAATCTGAATACCAAGTCTATCAAAATTAGCAACCATTGTTGAGCCGGTCGCGACAACGTCACCATCAAGCATTTGTCCTAATCGAATGGTTTGAGTAACAGTTCCATTACCCAATGTTATGGTATTTTCGGCACCACCATCTTCAAAAGTATATTCGCCGTGTTGCGCACCAGAAATATTTATAGCGGTGACGCCCGTAGTGTTGCTATTAGTCAATGAAGTTGACGCATCCGCACTAACAACGTTGCCAAATCCGGTGAGTAATACTTGATTATTATAAGTACTGGAAAAGGCAACACGGTCAATTTCTTGAATGATCTGAGTATACTCAGACTGAAGGCCTTGACGGTTCATGTCGTTTATGTTGCTTGAGGCAGATTGTACAGCTAGTTCACGCATACGGATTAACATTGCGTTTACCTCGCCTAGAGTGCCCTCCGCGACTTGTAACAGATTAACACCTTGTTCTGCATTACGGATATTGGTTTTGAGACCGCCGATCTCGGCACGCATTCCTTCTCTTACAACAAGTCCAGCTGCATCGTCAGAAGCACGATTCACTCGTAGTCCTGAAGACAACCGTTCCATGTGTTTGGCAACATCCGTGTTATTAGCACTCATACGTCTCCGCGTATTAATTGCAGAGATATTATGATTTATTCTTAATGCTTCTGGCATTTGAAACCTCCTTGTTTCGTATGCGTTCGTCCTTGAATTATTACAGCTTTATGTCGATGTTTCGTACTGTCCCTTGGGGGTATTTTTCCTTTCTCTTCCTCCTTAAGGGTGCATATTGGTTGTTACCCTTATCCAACCAAGTGACTCCCTTGTTTTAGTGTCCTTGGGGTTTTTATAAATGTGTGCCACTGGATCTACACTTTATTACTATTAACACTTTTTAGTGTTTAGTATGTGGACTCAGTATCACTTGATACTTCATATGGCTACTATCGACCTTTTTGTAAAATGCTTTAGCAAAAACTTTTGGGGAACAATTAATGAATAAGAAGTTTGATAGTGATGATGGTGTTAAGAATTTCCGATACATAGTAGCGCAGTGGATTTCGCACTTTTTAAATCCAATAGTGATAGCGTTTTTTATCCTACTTTGGCGAGCGTGGAGTATTCGTATTGCTAACCTTGATTTTATTATATTTTTAGTAGCTTATGTATTAGTTCCGATTGGATCTGTTTTGTTTATGATTTTCACAAATAGAATTAATTCCATTTATCCAAAAAATAGAAAACAACGAGAGTACTTGTTAATTATTGGCCTAACTACATATAGCGTGGGCTGGTTAATTGCTTTTACATTATCTATTGATAATTTTTTACTAATGCTAGCATCTGTCTATGTTTTAGCAACTATAGCCGTTGTGTGTATAAATAGATTCTGGAGGATTAGTATCCATTGCATTGGGGTATCTGGAGCGGCCACCCTTTTAATTGATGACGTAGGTGAAATTGGTATTTATTTGGGCCTTTTATCTATGATTATTACTGCGTGGGCCCGTTTGTATCTAAATGCTCATACATTTAGTCAAGTCTTAGCTGGATTGCTTTTGGGAACAACAATTGGATTTATCGCTATTCTCAATATTGTTTCGGAAGTATAGATAATGCTATTGTATAAGGGATATATAGATAATATTACCTACCGTAATCAAGAAAATGGTTTTACCATTGCTCGTTTATCAGCCGATAATGAGCAAGAAAAAATTACAATTGTTGGTGCTTTTGCCACATTAGAAGAAGGAGAATACCTTGAAGTTCAAGGTGTTTGGACGGAACATCGCCAATATGGTCGACAATTAAAAATAGAAGAATATCGGATTATTTATCCAACAACAGAAAATGGTATTGAAAAATATTTAGGATCTGGGTTGATACGTGGGATAGGTCCTGTATCAGCGAAGCGTATTGTTGACTATTTTGGTAAAGATACCTTGGATATAATCGATAAAAATCCGATGCGGCTCATAGAAGTACCTAAGTTGGGTCGTAAAAAAATAGATTTAATTAAGGAATCGTGGGGTGAGCAACGTGAGGTAAAAGATGTTATGGTATTTCTTCAATCTCAAGGGATAACAACCGGTTGGGCGGTAAAAATATACAAGGAATACGGATCACGTTCTATAGAAATTGTTAAAAGTAATCCCTATCGACTTGAGAGAGATATTCGGGGAATCGGATTTCTCGTAGCTGATCGGATTGCTCAAAACCTAGGTACTGCTATTGATGCACCGCAAAGGGTAGAAGCAGGAATACGATATCTTCTTAATAAAGCAGCTGAGGAAGGTCATCTCTTTTTGCACGTTGGTACGAAAATTACTTCCAAACCCAATATTATAAAGCGTGTTGAAGAGGCTCTTGGTATAAATACCGAACTTATTGCTCCAGCCTTGGAGTCCTTACGTCTTGAGGAGGCCATTTATATAGAGGAGGATCGGTGCTATTTACCATTATTATTCCATGCCGAAGTTGGCATAGTTTCATCCCTGCGTCGATTAATTGAAAAAGATCCTCGAAAAAATTTAGAGTTTAAAAAACTTGATGAAGACCTCGAATTGGCTGCAGAGCAGCGCCTTGCTGTCGAATTGGCTGTTAATAATAAGGTATTTCTACTCACTGGCGGACCCGGTACGGGTAAAACCACGGTGACAAAGCGTATTTTACAACAGTTAGAGGCAAATGGTTTAAAGGTCTCTTTGTGTTCGCCTACCGGCCGAGCAGCTAAACGTTTAAGGGAAGCAACAGGCCGTAGTGCATCTACTATCCACCGTTTGTTGGAATTTAATCCGAACGAACAGGGCTTTAACAAGAATTTTGAAAAAAAATTAGATGTAGATGCATTAATTGTTGATGAAGCATCTATGATAGATGTTGTATTAATGAATGCATTATTAAGATCCTTACAGGATTATACTCGGCTAATAATGGTTGGGGATGTTGATCAACTTCCATCAGTGGGTCCAGGTAATGTTTTACGTGATATTATTTATTCAAAATCTGTGCCCGTTCTAGCCTTGAAGAAAATTTTTCGGCAAGCTGCAGATAGCCATATCATTAATAATGCTCATAAAATAAATTGCGGTGAACTGCCTTACATAGATAATCGGACTACCCGAGATTTTTTCTTTGTAGAAGAGTCTGAACCTGCTCGCGTTGCTGAATATATCGAAGATTTCTGTACTCGGAGGCTTCCTGCACACGGTGGATACGATCCGAAATCAGACATTCAAGTCTTGTCTCCCATGTATCGGGGGGAGACAGGAGCAACAAAACTTAATAAACGACTACAAGACCGACTTGATGTAAAAGGACACAGATTAAGCGTCGGGGATAGTGAATTGCGTCTTGGCGATAAAGTTATGCAAACAAAGAATAATTATGATAAGGGTGTTTTCAATGGAGATATGGGGATTATTGAAAACGTAAATACTGAGACTCAGGAACTGAAGGTAAAATTTGAAAACATTGTCACTTATGATTCTTCTGAATTTAGTGAATTAACATTAGCGTATGCAATTAGCACGCATCGAGCTCAGGGTTCAGAATTCCCTGTTGTGATTCTTCCGTTAACAACACAGCATTATAAGATGCTTCAACGAAATCTTTTATATACTGCGGTAACGCGTGCAAAAGAATTGATAGTGATAGTGGGAACACGCAGTGCTCTTTCTATGGCTGTAAAAAATAATGAAGTCAGGGAACGCCTTACAACCTTGAGTGAACGCCTGAAGTCGGAATTGAAAGGCTGATCAGATTAATAATTACAAAGATAAACGTTTGAAAATACGTTCCGGAATAAATCGAATAATCAGTAAGATCCACTTCCAAAACCAAGGCGTATAAATCACGTCTTGGCCTCTAGCATACGCTTTCAGAATATCCTCAGCTACTCGGTCAGGTGTCGCAACTAAGAATAGTCCATCAACGCCTTCGGTCATTGGGGTATCTACAAAACCTGGTTTAACTGTTAGTACGTGAATTCCTTTTCTGTGTAAGCGGTTTCTTAAACCCTGTAGAAATATGGATAAAGCACCCTTTGATGCTCCATATAAATAATTGCTTTTTCGACCTCGATCGCCTGCAACGGAAGAGATACTTATAATCCCTCCGTGTTTTTTTTCTTCAAAATAATTTGCAAGGTGACCTAAAATTATTGCCGCCGACGTAAAATTAATGTTAAACACTTTTAACATTTCGTTCGTGCTTTTTTCGGCTTCGTCTTGATTACCTAAGTAGCCAAATACAATTATCGCAATATCTATGGATCCACTTAATTTTTCGATACGCTTAGGTAAACTACATAGTTCGTCTGTATTTAAAGCATCAAAATCCACCAAGACAGATTTCGAGGAGAAGCGTGCTTGTAAGTCAGACGCGAATGGCTGTAAGTCTACGACGTTGCGTGCAGCTAGTACTAACTCGTAGTTTTGAAGTGCCAATTTTTCAGCTAAAGACTGAGCTATCGCTGATTTAGCTCCAAGAATTAAAGCGCGTTTTTTCATGTAATCCCCAATCGGTCTGATTGTAACGATCGTAAGTGAGTATGTGGATCGCATGCCTTTTTTATGCGTTTGAATTCATTTAATCTAGGATACATTACAACGAAATCATTCTTGGAAATAATGGCATCCTTTGCCAAATAGATACGGCCTCCTGAACGTGTGATCTTTTTTGTTAATGTAGATAAAAAATCGATTACGCTCTTATCTTTTAGTGGTATGTCTAAGGCAAGGGTATAGCCTGGTTTTGGGAAAGAGAGTAATCCGCCACTTTCTTTCCCAAGTGCTTTTAATATACTTAAAAATGATAAAATCCCTCGATCTGAGATTTCTTTTAGTATATTTTGCATCAAACGTCGACCTCCATCAAAGGGCACTAAAAATTGATATTGTAGAAATCCTTCCCGTCCATAGATCCGGTTCCACGAACCAATAGAGTCAAGAGGATAGATGTAAGGGTCATAATGAACCAATTTACTTCTATCGTGACGAATTTGTTTATTATAGAATAGCGTATTGAAGGTTCTCATAGTTAAATAATTTAGAGCAAACCCTGGGAAAAAAAATGGAATGTCGTATTTCTTATCTGAATGTATGATCATGTCTGAGGGGTTCTTTAAATGTGTACTATCGACATGCTCACCAAGCATTAAAATGCTTCGCCCCACTTGACTACTTAGGGTGTCAATCCAGGCTACCGAATAAGCACTTTGGTATTGCGGGTTAGTGAAATAATCACAAAGTTTTTCAAAACTATTGAGTTTTATATTACGAGTTTTTATGAATGAAGATGATATACTTTTTAAGCGAAGAGTTACCGAATAAATTGTACCTGTTAGCCCCATTCCCCCTATAGTAGCCCAAAATAATTCAGCCTCTTCGTCGCGAGAGCACCGTGCTTTCGTACCATCCGCCAGTATCAGTTCGAATTCTTCTATGAAATTTGCTATCGAACCTTCTTTGTGGTGGTTTTTTCCATGGACATCAGCAGCTAAGCACCCACCAAGAGTAGGATGCTTGGTACCTGGCGTGACCGGAAGAAAATATCCTCTCGGCACTATAAATGACAAGATACTTTTTAGAGTAATTCCGGCTTCACATTTTAAAAGGCCGCGATCTGCATCAAACTCTATAAAATTATGCAGAGGTAGTGTTGACAAAACTTTTTTGGCTAAACAGGCATCTCCATATGACCTACAACTACCTTGAGGGATGAAGGGCGATGGTATTGTGCATTGGGTTAAGTCCGAAAGAAAATATGCTCTGGAAATTTCAGCATCGATACAAGGCGATAGACCCCACCCGCTAATTTTTTTCTTTTCTACCATTTTTATCCATGTTTATTTTTCCATAAACTTTATTTTAAGTAAAATGCAATAGCGATATTCAGGCAAGCTCAATTGTTTTTTTAGCTGTTTGAGTAATTAATACGTTATATTGTGTCACACGTTAACAAAAACTTTTTTGAAAGGGTGCGAAGGGTTCGGTGTACGGAATAGATAAAGATGTATTCTTTTTGATACTAAGTTTAGTTGTTCTGGGTATTGCTCCTATTCTGTGTAATATAGCACGTAATGTGGATGGGTTGTTACGAGGCTTAGACGGTTTTGTATTGGTTGCAATGGGTGGAATGGCATTGTTACACGTCCTACCAGAAATTTATAACATGGCAGGATGGTATTCTCTGTTGGCACTGGTCTTAGGAGTCTTTGGTCCAGGGGTGATAGAGAATAGGTTACAAAAATTGGCAAGGCCTGCTCATCTTATAGCTTTGATATCGGCATTAATAGGAATTTGTTTTCATAGTTTCCTTGATGGATTAGCTCTTGCTCACGTCGACGGAACAGAAGATAACTCAGAAGTTCATATGCTACCTATTATAGTGGTGTTGCATCGGTTGCCAATTGGAATAATGGTATGGTTACTGATACGTCCAGTTTATGGTTTATTTACAACCTGTAGTACATTTGTGATACTTGGACTTTCGACAATTTTAGGGTTTATCATTGGTGAGATATCGATTGGTGGTTTTTCCACTGAGTTGAAAGGAATAGTCTTCGCTTTTGTAACAGGAACGCTTCTGCATGTGGTGATTCATCGACCTTACCCGATTACGGAAAAGGTGGATGTAGATAGTAAATATAAGTGGTATGCAGGTATGGGTGCTCTGTTGGGAATCGTATTTGTTTACGTTATGTTGGTCGATAACTTAGAAGCAAGCGCCATAGAATTTTGTAATTCTTTTATAAGTCTTGCTTGGGAGAGTGCACCGGCGCTCCTTCTTGCGTATGTAATGGCTGGTCTGCTTTATAGTTTTTTTCCGAAAACTTCACTTAATTGGCTTTCTCGAGGTCGGAACTTATCGCAGTCACTACGAGGGATGGCATTTGGTCTCCCCATACCTATTTGTTCCTGTGGAGTTGTTCCAATCTATCGCAGTCTTGTAGCACAAGGAGTTCCTACCTCTGCAGCTCTTAGTTTTATGATTGCTACACCGGAATTAAGTATTGATGCTGTGCTTCTGACACTTCCACTGCTTGGTGGTCAATTTACGGTCATTCGGGTTGTTTGTGCAGTAGTTCTGGCGGTCGTTATTGGTTGGTTAGTTGGTCGATTTGCTTCTCGAAATGCTTCTTTGAAAAAAACAGAATATCTTGATCAGAAAAAAGAAACAATCATTAAGCGTTTCCAAAATGGAATTCGTGTTGGTTTTGGACCAATTGTTGATGACACAGCTCCATGGATTCTATTAGGTTTATCTGCTGCATCCATAGTGCAACCAATATTTTCCGCTTTAGAATATGGTAAAATCAACATGCTGATGGAAGTAGTTGTTTTTGCATTATTAGGTATACCAACCTACGTATGTGCATCCGGTGCGACTCCATTAGCAGCAGTTTTAGTTTTTAATGGTGTATCCCCGGGCGCTGCTTTGGCATTTTTATTAACCGGTCCCGCAACTAATGTGACAACTTTTTCTATGTTATCAAACCTACATAGCCGAAAAATCGCATTAAGTGTTGCGGTTGGTGTCACAGCCTGTGCGATAGGATTGGGACAATTAGTCAACATACTTTTCCCTGCTATTAATGTTCCTGAGTTGCACTTACATGAACACGTCGAATGGTCAGGAATAAATGGTTTATGTTTGTTGATTCTTGTCGTAGTTTTTTTAGGCTCTATTTTTCGTTTGGGACCCCGAAAATTCATAGAAGTGACAACAGTAAGTAATAGTTCGACAAATATGGAGGATCAAGATCTTTGTTGTGACGAAGATCTTGATTGTTGTGATGAAAAAAATACTGCACCAAATTTTTCGAATCACAAGCATTGTCATTAAGTTAAAAAAATATTTATGTAGGATAAAGCTTTTGCCGATATCAAAATGATGTTCGAGTTATGAGATTCGGCTGTCGAGTGGGGCTATTTCATGCAACGGCGTTATGATAGATAGGCAATAGTTTAAACTTATAAGTGAAAAAACATGGCAACGAATACTGGTCAGATACTTGTAAATGTCTTGGGAAAAATTCCTGTTTTCAAAGGGTTGAATCCACTTCAAGTTAAAAAAGTTTTAGCTTTATGTGTGCATAAAACCGTGGAAAAAAATGAAAGTATATGTGAAGTTGGTACACCAAGTGATGAAATGTATGTTTTACTTACAGGACAACTGGGTATATACACAGCAGAGGGTGTGAGAGTAGCTACCACGCTTCCTGTCACAACGGTTGGAGAAATGGGTGTTTTGACAGGTGAACCGCGATCTGCTAATGTTGTTGTTAGCTCTCCTAGCAATATATTCACCATATCAAAAATACGTTTTGACTTGCTTTTGCGCGAAGAGCATCAAATGCGTGCGATAATTTATAAAAACATAATAGATGTACTGGCTGGAAAGCTAAATAATGATAACATCCGAATGATGGACTATCAAACGAAAATCGACGAGTCAGCTAAGGAATTACAGGCATCAGATAGGGCTTTAAATCTTGAAAAAATGCGCTCTGAAATTGCAGTAACTCTTGCTGCAGAGAAGACCGAAATGAGTCGAGAAGAAATTGAAGAGGAGATTAGGAATTCATTGGGGGATAATGCTCGGCATGTGCTAATTTTTGATCCAGATAGTGACGCAGGTAAGGAAGTCGCTATTTTGCTACTAAAGACAAATCATGTACATCGCGCTACTGATTCTGATGGCGCTCTTGAAATCCTTAGAGCGCATAGGGTGGATTTAGTAATTATTGATATTGATAGCTCTAAAATGTCGGGTCTTGATTTTTGGAATGTAGTTAGAGTGCAATTCCCAGATGTAACGGCTATGGCAATTTCTGCTACTATAGCTGAGGAAGATTTGAGAGATTTTCCCGGTGGTGATACGTTTGCAAGTTTTGCTGAAAAGCCATTGGATGTTACTGCGTTTTCTGCTACCGTCGAAAAAGCCATTGTTAGTTGCTCTGTTCGAAAAGAGTCTTAAGAAGATTGGCAAAAGGTGATTTTTGGCGACGTCTATTTAGGCAGCCTACGGCGTTGGTTGGGGGATTTATTGTAATAGTGGTGGTATTAGTTGGTTTGAGTGCACCATTTCTTGCACCATATGATCCTATCTCACAAGATCTGTATTCACGATTACAACCTCCATCATTCTCGCATATATTGGGGACTGATGATTTCGGTCGCGATATTTTTAGTCGAATTATGTACGGTTCTTTAATTTCTATACGTATTGGTTTCGTCACTGTTCTTGGAGCAGCGACAATTGGAACTTTTCTTGGCTTGTGGTCAGGATATAAGGGGGGATGGTCAGATGTTGTAATAATGCGGCTTGTAGATATTATGTTAGCATTTCCAAGTATTTTGCTTGCTATTACTGTTGTTGCCATTACCGGTCCAGGTATAGAAAATGTTATCTTTGCTGTCAGTATGGTACTGATTCCGCAATTTGCTCGATTAGTAAGATCTTCTGTTCTTACTGTAAAGGAGTTGTCCTTCGTTGAAGCCGAAGAAGTAATAGGTGCCGGGAAGATTCGCATCTTATTTTTTTCTGTTTTGCCTAATTGTGTCACGCCTATTGTGGTACAATCAACGCTGAGTATGGGGACCGCAATTTTAGATGCAGCCGGATTGAGTTTTTTAGGATTAGGAGCTCAACCTCCAATGCCAGAATGGGGAGCTATGTTGGCCGGTGGGCGGAGTCTAATTTTCGAAGCCCCTTGGATTATGACGTTTCCAGGACTAGCTATCTTTATTCTAGTATTATCTTTTAATCTTTTTGGCGATGGTTTGCGAGATGCTTTGGACCCTAAGCTGGATAAGTAAGAAATTGTCGTTACTTAGATTTATTTTTTTGCAGAGTTGGTTGATGTTTAACCTTTTGCTAATAGCACTATTTATGACCGGATGTGCGAATGGTTTTCTCGGTAAAAGGTTTGAATCGAAAAAGAGCTCTGAATCTCAGCGTCAAGCGATGCATTATTTTATTCAGGCGAAGGTTTTTGAATCCCAAAAAAATTATATGGGTGCTATTGTTGCCTTGCGCAGTGCTTTGGATTTAGGCTTTGATTCAGCGACCCTTTACACACAGTTAGCTTATAATTATGGTCGTATCGATGATTGGAATATGGTTGTATATTTCGCAAAAAGAGGTATTAAAAGTAAGCCTGAAGATGGTAATTTACGCAGGTTTCTTATTCGTGCACTTGAAAATATTGGAAATCGAAAAGAAGCGGCTGAACAACTCAGTCTTCTATTGGACTATGAAGAAATTAATTGGCCACTTTATAGACATTTGGCGTATTTATATTTAGATACTGGACAGTCTGAATTAATCGGACCACTCTTTGAACGTATTTTGTCTAACGTGACTACATCGAATGCTATAAGAACTGATATTGCAACGGTATATGCCAGGATAGACGCAAAAGATCGCGCTGAACAAATTTTTCGTGAAGTTTTGATTAAAGACCCAAATTTCGAAGATGCATGGTTGGGTTTGGCGGATTTATTACTTTCGCAAGGCCGAAGGCAAGAGGGATTGGACACATATATAGCAGCCTCTCGACAACTTCCTGAGAGCGCTTTACCCATTTACTATCTATCAAGGATGATTTCGTCTGAATTTGATCTTGAAGAAATTTTAGATCAGGAATCACCGTCATTTCTTTATCGGCTTGGCGTAGCTCTTTCTGATGCAGATAAGCTGGATTTAGCAGAGGTTATTTTTCGCCATATAGTATACAGAAAACCAAATACCGTTCGGGGTTGGCTGCAATTGGGGCAATACTATATTTTCTCCGAGCAATACGATTTACTTGACCATACGATGAATCACGCATTAAGTGTAATGCCCGATAGTAGTGAATTAAGTCTTTTTTGGGGAGCTACATTAGAGCACAGAGATCAATTTGAAAATGCTTATAGAGTATATGAAGAGGCATTGTTACGTGGATCAAAGGACAAACGAATTTTTCTTTACTGGGGTGCTTCGTTAGAAGAGCGAAGTGAATGGGAAGCAGCAGCAGATATATATAGGCGAGGTCTCCAAGTCATAGGGCAGGATATTGAATTTTTATTGCGTTCAGGAATTTGTCTTGGACAACAAGGTCGCTGGATGGAATCGTTACAATTCTATGAGGAAGCATGGCAACTAGGGGAACTGCAAGGGCAGGTTGCATTGCAATGGGGCATTTCCCTCCATCAGTTGCAACAATGGAATGAAGCGATAAAAAAATTAGAAGTAGCCTCAAAAATAATGCCGGACCAAACAAGTATTTTGTTTTACTTGGGAATGTGTTATGAGCGAGCTTCACACGAAACAAATAATGAAAAGTTTTTCATTCAAAGTGAAGCTCTATTTGAACGTTTAATCGAAATAGATAATGATGACGCATTTGCTCTTAATTATTTGGGATATATGTATGCAGAAAAAGGAGTTAAACTTGATATAGCGGTCAATCTTATTACGCGTGCTGTTGAAATTATTCCTAATAATAGCGCATTTCTTGATAGCCTGGCCTGGGTTTATTTTAAACTAGGTAATTTGGAAAATGCGTCAAAGTATATTAAAAAGGCCTTAGATAAGATAGATGGTAATGAGGGTTTAGAACTGGCTGTAATTTTTGATCATGCTGGCGATGTTTCTGAGGCATCGGGAGACTTTGTTGAGGCGCGAAAGCATTGGATGCGAGCTTTAGAAATAGATGAGAGTAATGATATGGTTCGAAACAAGTTGGAGCGGTAGGAATAAATGAAGTTATTATTTCCATTGCTGGTAATTACTGTAATATTGAATGCCTGTACGGGGCAATCCACTCTTAAACGCTCATGGCATATGCACGATGGATACGAAAGGTTTTGGGCATTATTAGAACGTGAGACTGCGGAATTAAATTGTTTGATGGCTGAAGTAGATATCAAATGGAAGTTAAATGATCAGGTTGACCGTGCGTCGGCTTTACTCCAGGTAGCTGGATCTGATAGTATTGGTATAGAGATAAGAGGACCATTTTATACTCATCTTTTGTCAATTCTTGTGCAAGCAGATAGTTTGATTGTTTTTGGGAAATCTGTCGGGAAGCCTTTGAAAGGCGCAATTAATGGACCTCTTTTATCAAACATTACAGGTTTGCATCTCGACAATCATCATTTCTCTTCATTGCTTTTAGGACAAGTTGCTCTGGATAATAGAAAATTGATCTCGGAACAATATCTTCGTGCGGACCGTGCATCAATAACTTATGAGAATGATGTTTCTAGGCAGATTATTATAATTGATCTTCTCAGGGGAGTGATTTTAGGTGAACGTTTTGAAAGACCTATTGGTAAATTATTATTTGAAAGAAAAATGAGTAATTATATAAGAGTAGATGATTTGTTTCTTCCGCAATATGTTAAAATAATTCAAGATAAAGTAATTATAGAGCTTACTTTCAAAAGCTTTGAAACGAATAATATTTTGTCTTTTGATAGGTTTGATCCTGGAGTTTCAGATGTGGAGATCTCGCGTGTATTATACCCATAGTCGAATTTAGTTTTACTTAAGATAAATAGTTTGTCTCAAAAACATATGAATTGTTTGATTATAAAAAATTTATACATAGAGGAGAATCTAATATATGTCTAAGTTAAGAGTCGGTATGATTGGAGGAGGTGGTCCCAGTAGTTTCTTTGGAATGGTTCACGCTCGAGCTTTGGCTTTGGATGGTAGTCGTGAATTAGTCGCAGGGGCCTTGCGATCAAAGTCTAGGACCGCAATGAAAGCTGCAAAAGATTACGATATTATCGGTTATCCTGATTATTTAGCAATGATAAATGCGGTTAAATCGGGTGATCTTCTATTGGATTATGTGACTATAGTTACTCCTAATTATGCTCATTTTGAACCTGCTAAATTCTGTTTATTAGCCGGTATACCAGTATTGTGTGAAAAACCTGTTACTATGACAGTCGAACAAGCCAAAGAGTTGGCGAGAATTGTGAAGCGCAAAAAAGTGCCCTTTGTTCTTGCTCATACTTATACTGGTCATCCAATGATGATGTTAGCTAAACAGATGATTGCAGATGGGGAATTAGGTGAGATTCGAAAAATAGAATCTTGGTATAATCAGGGATGGTTAGCTGATGCTTTGGAAAAGAGTGGTCAACAACAGGCTGTTTGGCGGACAGATCCTAAACGAACAGGCATTTCTAATTGTGGTGGTGATATAGGGACTCATGCATTTGTTGCGGCTTCTTGGGTTTCGGGTCTTTCTGTGAAACAAGTATCTGCTCGGCTTAATACATTTGTGAAGGGGCGAGAATTGGATGATGATTTTAATGTGATAGCTGAAATGAATAACGGTGCTACGGCAATCATTACCGCAACCCAAATAGCAATAGGGTATAAGAATGATAATGGTTTTAGAATATACGGTACGAAGGGCTCATTAGAATGGCATCAAGAAAAGGCTGAAAAATTGTTAGTTCGGCGAGGTGAATGTGATGAAGTCTATTGGTTAGGTGCAGGGAAAGAGCCTCCCAATATTGCTTCTTATTTGAGGGCGCCGGCAGGCCATCATGAGGATTTTTTTGAGGCTTTAGCGAATTTACATACTACGATGGAACGA
>MDTG01179122.1_pt1 | contig 14770 bp, 16 predicted proteins | sample 811421 | NCBI WGS metagenome assembly MDTG01 (sample SAMN05326645, study PRJNA326480) | marine metagenome | isolation source: seawater | place: Pacific Ocean: South East | collected 2011
AAGTGGACTTTGATCCTGAAAAGGGTTATGCCACAACAGATGATCCGTTCATGCCCATAACTGCCATAAGTTGTTATATGGGTTGGACGGATCAACTGATCACATTTGCAGTACCACCAAAGAACATATCAATGAACGATGCAAAAATACTTACTGAAAGATTTCCAAACACTATGTTGTTTGAAAAAGAGAAAGATATGCTTGATGCTTTCTTGCAACTGATAGACGAAGCAGATATTATATCTGGTTGGAACTCGGAAGGATATGATATTCCATACACAGTTGGTAGAATACAAAAGGTGTTAAGTTCAGATGACACAAGACGTTTATGCTTTTGGGGTGAAAAACCAAGAAAAAGAACTTTTGAAAAATATGGACGTGAACAATTAAGTTATGATTTAATAGGCAGGGTACATTTGGACTTGCTTGAACTTTATAGAAAATACACTTATGAGGAAAGACACAGTTTTAGATTAGACGCAATTGGTGAACACGAATTGGGAGAAAAGAAAACCGTATATGAGGGATCATTAGATAATCTATACAAAAATGATTTTGCACTTTTTATCGAGTACAATAGACAAGACACTGCTCTACTTGCCAAATTAGAAAAGAAATTAAAGTTTATAGAACTTGCCAATGAGATTGCACACCAAAACACTGTATTACTACAAACTACAATGGGTGCAGTAGCAGTTACTGAACAAGCAATAGTTAACGAAGCACACAGACGTGGTATGATTGTGCAAGGTAGAAAATACAGAGAGAAGGACAGTGAACCAGTAACGGCGGCGGGTGCGTATGTGGCAACTCCAAAAAAAGGAATACATGAATGGATTGGCTCTGTTGATATCAATTCTCTGTATCCATCTATAATTAGAGCATTGAATATGGGACCAGAAACTATTGTTGGACAGATTCGACCAATCACAACATCAGCAGAAGTTAACAGAATGCGTTATCAAGGCAAGTCATTCGCGGCGGCATGGGAAGGACAATTTGGTACGTGGGAATATCAAGCAGTGATGAATCAAGAAAAGGGCACAGAAATAACTGTGGATTGGGAGGATGGCACATCAGTCAAAATGTCCGCGGCACAACTTTATGATGTGATATATGACGGCAACAACAAATGGATGTTGAGTGCTAATGGAACAATCTTCACTTATGAATTTGAAGCAATTATTCCTGGATTGTTGAGAAGATGGTATGCGGAAAGACAAGAGATGCAACAAAAAATGCGTGACTGTGGAGAAAACGAAATTGAAAAAGAGTATTGGGATAAAAGACAATTGGTGAAAAAAATTAATCTAAATAGTTTATATGGTGCAATATTAAATCCAGGTTGTAGATTTTTTGATATGAGAATAGGACAATCAGTAACTTTGACTGGTAGATGTATTACAAAACATATGGGAGCGAAAGTCAACGAGGTTGTTGCAGGCAAATATGATCATGTTGGCGAAAGTATAATATATGGTGACACTGACTCTGTTTATTTCTCAGCATACAAAACATTACAACAGGATGTAGACTCGGGTAAGATTGCATGGAATAAAGAATCTGTAATTGCGTTGTATGACAGAATTGCGGAAGAAGTAAATGCAAGTTTCAAAGGATATATGACAAGAGCATTCCATTGTCCAACAACTAGAGGTGAAGTTATCGGTGCAGGTAGAGAATTGGTTGCATCAAAAGGTTTATTCATAACAAAGAAAAGATATGCAGTGCTTTACTATGACAAGGAAGGCGATAGGGTTGATAACGCAGGAGAACCAGGAAAAATTAAGGCAATGGGTCTTGATCTAAAAAGATCAGATACACCTGTATATGTGCAAGACTTTTTGAGTGATATATTGAAAATGGTGCTGACAGGCAAAACAGAAGAAGAAGTTTTAGAAGCAATATCAAATTTCAGAGAAGAATTTAAACAAAGGCCAGGTTGGGAAAAGGGATCACCTAAACGTGCAAACAATATGACAAAATACACAGAAGCAGAAGCAAAAAAAGGCAAGGCCAATATGCCTGGACACGTTAGAGCAAGTATGAATTGGAACAACTGTAAAAATATGTACGGTGACAAGTATTCACTGCCAATAACAGATGGTGCAAAAGTAATTGTATGCAAATTAAAAAACAATCCATTGAATTATACAAGTATTGCGTATCCTGTAGATGAGATGCGTATTCCGGATTGGTTCAAAGACTTGCCGTTTGATGGCGATGCTATGGAACAAACTGTGCTTGATGGCAAACTTGAAAACTTAATAGGCGTATTAGGTTGGGATATCAAGTCCACAGAGACCAGTAATACATTTAACAAACTGTTTGAATTCTAAATATGAGTATGTTGAGCATAGAAGAAATAAAATTATTGAAAGAAAAGTTGCAAAAACTTAAAGGTACCGACTGGGAGACCTTTTTGGGTGAACAAATACAACTATTAGAAAAAATAGAAAGAAGTGTTGATGCAACTAATTCCACACAAATAGATAGACTTGATAAAACATTGGATTGGTACAGAGAAGATATCAAGTATAAGAGAGCCTATCCAAATATTGACCCGTTGTTGTACGAGCATATCAAAACAAAAATAGGACAATTTTCAAAAACAAATGCTTATTGCAGTTTAGAAATAGGTCCAGGCAACGGAATATTTTCTAAAGATATGCGACAATGGAAAATGAATTACTTTTTAGAAGTATTACCTGAATTGGAAGAAAAGATAAGGAGAAGATTCAAACCACCACATCAAAAATATCTTAAGTTTTTTCTTACTGGAAGAACTGACTGCGCCAATATACCACAAGGTTCATGCAACTTTGTGTTTAGTTGGGACACATTTACCTTTTTCACACAACCCCACATACAACAGTATTTGCATGATATCAAAAGAGTGTTGATCCCAGGTGGTTATGTTTTCATACAATATGCAGATTGCCATTTCGATTATGATTTACACGAAGCAAAACGTGGTTATTGGAACTACAATACCAAAACAAATATGGAAAAAATTATAAAAGATGAGGGATATGAGATTGTAGAAATGGCACAGTTCAGACCAGGTGCCAATTTTGCCATATTTAAAAAGCCTGGTAATGAGAACCCAGCAATATACAAAAAAACTGAAATAACACTTGACTAGCAATACGGAAGGAGTATACACTTAATATTATGAAAGATATCTTACAAGACATTGTTAAGCACACGCATGGATTGGGATTTTTGGATCTCGTAAAAATCACTGGTACCAGTGATCAAACTGTCATTGATTCAATGGCAGAAGACAGATCAGTAATTCTGCAAGGATCTTTTCACAAACCACAATCAGAAATGACTGGTACTTTTGGAATGCCTCAATTGAATAAATTAGATATTCACTTGAAGTGTCCAGAGTATAAAGACAAAGCAAAAGTAAATGTAATCAATGGCACTAGAAATGGTGCTGAAGTTCCAACAGGAATACATTTTGAAAACGAAAAAGGGGATTTCAAAAACGATTATAGATTTATGAATGCTGAGATCATCAACGAAAAACTTAAAACTGTAAAGTTTAAGGGAGTTAAGTGGGACGTTGAGATTGAACCTAGTGTGGCAAGTGTACAAAGATTCAACTTTCAATCGGTAGCAAATACAGAACACAACTCTTTTGTTGTGAGAACTGAAGACAATAACCTGATATTCACATTTGGTGATCAAGCATCACATGGTGGAGAATTTGTCTTTGCGGCTGACGTGAAAGGAACTCTAAACAAAGGATGGAGTTGGCCTGTAGCACAGGTATTGCAAATACTGAAACTATCAGATTCGGCAAAAGTAACATTACACTTCTCTAACGAGGGTGCAATGATGGTTAGTGTTGATTCTGGACTAGGCAAGTACGAGTACATAATTCCGGCTCAGGCGCAGTAATGACAGAAATTAAAAGGCAAGAACATTTAGGAGAATTGAGTAGAGACTTTGCAGTGTTCTTGCCTGCAATTTCTAACTTCTTCAATACATTCATATCGAAACAGAGAGTAACAAAGGGTGCTCATATTCCGGCTGAAAGAATTCCAAAAGGTCTAGACAGAGGAGTTGAAGGTCTCAACTTTATCAATCCAGACGAAGGTTATTTCACATATCCAACTGCACTGTACTCGGCAGGACACGCCTGTCTTGATATGGAAAAGGTTGCAGACAGAGATTCTATGTGTGTTGACAGGGATAGAAAATTCAGCACAATAGTAGGCGACTCCGGAGGATATCAATTAGGCAAAGGAGTTATTAAGTTTGATTGGAAAGATTTTGAAGGTACAAAAGCAAACGCAGTAAGATCAAATATTTTAAATTGGCTAGAACTAACAAGTGATTGGGCAATGACACTAGATGTACCAACATGGGCGGCAGATGATTTAAACAGTCCAAAGACAGGATTAAACAGTTTCCAAGATACATTAGATGGAACAATATACAACAATAAATTTTTCCAGAAGAATAGATTAGGACAAACTAAATTTTTAAACGTGTTACAAGGTGATGATTGGGAAACAGCACAAATTTGGTATGATCAAGTAAAAGATTTTGAATTCGAAGGTTGGGCAATGGGTGGTATCAATATGTGTGATATGGAAGTTATGCTGAAACGCCTAATTATAATGAGAGATGAAAAGAAATTAGATGGCAAAGATTGGATGCACGTACTAGGAACATCACAATTGGATTGGGCCTGTTATTTGACACAGGTGCAAAGACAAGTTAGAAAACATATAAATCCAAACTTTACAGTAAGTTTTGATAGTGCATCAGCATTTTTATCAACTGCAAACGGTTTGGTTTACACACAAAACGTATTCACTCCACAAAGATTTAGTTTTATAATGGATAAAGCACCAGATGATAAAAAATTAAAAGGATCAGATATACAATTTCCATTTGCAAGTCAAATAGGTAATAGATTAAAAATGGGAGATGTTTGTTGGTATGGCGAAGGCGACCTAAATAAAAACAACAAAGAAGGCAAAACTAGTTGGGATAGTTTCAGTTATTGTTTAATGATGGCACACAACGTATACAATCAAATAAGAGCAGTACAAACAGCAAACGATTTGAACGATATAGAAAGTTTAAAATATCAACCAAAAGTAGGACACTGGAGAAAAACAAAAGGTTCCGACAACACTGACGAGTTCAGTGAATACGTTCCTAGGAATATTTTGTATTTTAATACACTTGCAGAAGAGGTATTCACTTCAGAAAAACCAATGGACGTAATAAACAATGCTTCGAGTTATCTTGCAGACATAAGAGGTACAAGATGGCAAAGAGCGACAGGCGGAGGAAAAGGTAAGAACAACTTCAGTTCGCTATTCGAGTAGGAGGATAATGAAAGACAATTTTTGTGTCATGCCTTTTGTACATGGGTTTGTTACTCCAAACATAGTAAGTCCTTGCTGTGCCTACACTGACAAAATCAAACTAAACTCCAAACAACAATACTGGACTTCCGAGCAATTAAAAAACATACAGAAGAATATGTTAGATAATGTGCGTGACGAAGGTTGTCAGATCTGTTGGCGTAAAGAAGATAGAGGCTTTAGCAGTCTAAGACAACACAGTAACGAAATATATGCTAAAGAATTAGATGAAATCAAACAAGGGAAAATACCTGAAAATCCTATATATCTTGATCTAAGATTAGGAAATTTATGCAATCTTAAATGTAGAATGTGCATAAGTGAATGGAGTAGCCAAATCGCAGGAGAAATATTAGATAATCCAAATGAGGATTGGATCGACACTCCAACACAAAAGGTAATTGGTCTAGATGACGATACTTGGGAAACAATAGAAAAATGGATACCATATGTGAAAAGAGTATTCATGACTGGTGGCGAACCAACAATTATTAAAAGGAATTTAGATTACATTGACAAGATTATTGAATCTAATTATGCAAAAGAAGTAGAACTAATTTTTACAACTAATGCAACAAATATTAACCAAAAATTTATAGAGAAAAGCAAACAATTTAAGTCTGTTAGTTTCAATGTATCTATTGATGCTGTAGGAGAGTTGGCAAATTACATAAGAAATCCTAGTGATTGGAAAACCATTGAAAGCAATATGCAAAAATTGTATGCGGCAGGAATGGGTGTTTCGTTCAATACAACAATACAATGGCTTAATATGACAAGACTAAACGAAATATTTTCTTATCTAAAAAATTGCAACATAGGATTTGGTGGAGTTTGGTTTCAATTGGTTACTGATCCATACTACCTTGACCCTATATTTGCACCAAAGTTCATGAAACAAAAATGTATTAATGATATTGAAGAATTCTTACTTGATCCGTATCTAAATGACGAAAAACATAGTGATATACAGTTTGGACAACTAAAAAAGTCATTGATTGAAACAAAAAATTTCTTACTCAATAATTTGGACAATGTTGAACACGTTGACGAATTTTTGAAGAGAATGCAAATACTTGATAGAATACGTTCGCAGGATATCTACCAAGTATTACCAGAACTTAAACAATTAGGAGGATAACATGGCAACTGGTAATGTGAAGAAAAATAAAAAACTTAAACGATTGTATGATCATCACTCGTACCTAAATAAAAAGGTATCGGAACTTACCGAAGAAAGGAAAAGAGATCGTAGTGATGAAAGCAAAGCAATCTTAATGAGGCTTAAGAAAACCAAATTGGCGGTAAAAGACGCAATCGCTAAAGCAAGACAAAAACTTGGTTTGACAAAAAATTAAGATATAGTATAATAATAGTATGCTTCGTGATTATAAAAATGGTTATTTTGAAGATGTGAGAATGTTCTCTGGTAAAGAAATAGAACATACCCCTGCATATGGATTACAAACATTGTTTCTTGCGAGAAATGATCTAACACTTGCACAAATAGAAGAACAAGCAGTGATGGTCCAAGCAGAAGCAATATATTACGGAGCAAACAGAACTTATATGCATAATCACGGTATGCAATTATCTCAAATCATACAACTTTGTGATAAAGGTTACTACGTCACAGTTGATTATCCATATGAATTGCATGACGAAGTAAAGGAAAAATTCAACATAGTTTGGAAACACGAAAAGTTCATTCCTTTTTGTTCAATTATTTTTCCACACACAGAGGATGATACTCAACTTTGCATAAAAGTCGACGATACGGATTTTAACAAAACAAATCCAGGCGTATGGACAATGACAATGAATGATTTCAAAAGCAAATCTGGTCATACAAAATGGGAAGAATATAAAAAAGACGAACCAATAACGGAGGACAAATGGATAATCAAAGTACCGAAGCAATAAACAATATGTACAATATAACAGAAGATCAAAGAGAAACAGCATTGAAAGAAAAAGCAGGAAAAGGATCAAAAATGATCTGGGTGACTTTTAGGAAAGAAGGAATCCACAAGTATCCTGCGGCCTTGGACGATCCAAAATTAAAAACAGGTGATAGATATGATGTAAGTTTTTTAGGTTACCCTCACAGACACATATTTCATTTTAAAGTAGCAATAGAAGTATTCCACGATGACAGAGATATAGAGTTCATACAGTTCAAAAGATGGATGGAGGATATGTATAGCGAAGGCACATTGAAACTTGACTTCAAATCTTGTGAAATGATATCCGACGATCTATATATACAAATAACAAAAAGATATCCGGGTAGGAAAATTGAGATTGACGTATCCGAGGACGGAGAAAACGGTTCACACGCAGTATATGAAAAATAAAAGCAAAGGCTGGAAGGAAGTTGAGTTCATACAGAACAGAGCAACCACAAGAATGGGTTATCTCCCAATAGGTGGCGGCGGACTTAATGCATCATATACACAGGTAGATGCCATTGCAAACATAAGTGCTACTGCTGGAAACTTAGGTATGAAATACGGCAGGGACTTTATTTGGTCTCATACTGGATATGGCGGCAAAGATAGTGAAGATGAAACCGTTGTTTTATTAGTTAAAGAAGAAAAATATGAAAGTTTCTTACATCTTGCCCTCGAAAATAAACACAGAATCAAACACGGCCAGATGGGAGAGATTTATATCACAAGGACCGCGTAATGGCCTGTGCTTGTAAACGTTCACCCACCGGTAGATGCATAGGTTGGCATAACCTATCCGAAGAAGAGTATCAAATCAAACTCGCAGAATGGCACAAAAATAAAACTAAAGAAGAGAAAGAAAAAAGCCAACTTAAAGAAGTATTGGATTATGCAATGAATGATGACATAGATATTTTAAGCAAACTTAAAATAGTCATGACCGGACACACCAAAGGTCTCGGCCAATTCTTGTATAATGAATGGCAAACAATATATGATGTCGCTGGTTTCAGTAGATCCACCGGATACGATATCAGAAGTCCTGCAAGTAGAAAAGAAATTGTTGGAGAATGTGCGGATGCCGATGTATTCGTTAACCTTGTGCATAACTATTATCACCAAAGCGATCTGTTTCTGGAAGTGCATAAATTGTGGCAAGGGCAAAGTAAATTGATTATAAATGTTGGCTCCAAGGCGGCCAATGATCCAGAGTTTGGCAAAGAAAACTATCAATTGTTAGAATATAAGACACAAAAAAAGAATCTTTTGGTTTTACAAGACAATCTAACAAAAAGTTTTGAATTGCCGCAAGTACGACTGCATGAAATCGAGGAAATAAATTTTCAGGCGGACTTACATACTCTAAATACAATTATAAAAACTTATGAGCGTCAAATATTTAAAAAATAACAGTCTTTGTCCTTTGCCATTTGCAGGTGCAATAGTGAACACAGATGGGTCAGTGCAGTGTTGCAGTATTTCTAAAGAAACATTAGGAAATGTAAACGAGCAAACATTAGAGCAAATAATCAAAACAAGTACGAAATTAAAACAAATACGTAAGGAAATGCTAGAAAACAAATATCCTTATAATTGTTCAGACTGCTATCAAAAAGAGAAATACAATAAAAGTTTAAATTTTGAAAACATCAGTAATAGGCTGTACCACATCAAAACATTGAAAGACAAACCTTTCAAGTTGTATGAGAACGAACACAACTTTGAACTACAACAAATAGATTTAAGATGGCGTAACACTTGCAATTTTGCCTGTGTGTATTGTGACGGTACATTTTCAAGTATATGGGCAAAGTTTGAAGGTAAAAGAGATAAGATGTCCAACGATGCAATGGGAGAAACATTTAAGTTTGTTAAGAAAAACATAGATAAATTGCAAACTGTTTACATGGCGGGTGGCGAACCATTTTTAATTAAAGAAAATTTAAAAATTATTGAATTGATAAAGGAAGTTAATCCAGACTTGTTGTTAAGAATTAACACCAATTTATCAATATTGACTCCAAAAATATATTCACAATTAAGCACAATGAAAAATGTGCATTGGATATTAAGTGCAGAATCAACAAATGAAAAATTTGAATACATTAGATGGCCCGGCAAATATGCAACATTTAAAAGCAATTTAGAAAAAATAAGAACGTTACCTCACAAAATTACTTTCAATATGACTTGGAATGTTTTATGTGCAACAAACATCTTAGAATTTATAGATGATATGTTAGATATGGGTTTTCATCCAAATAGTTTTGTAATGAACTTTGTATCTAATCCAATGTTTTTCCACCCGGGAAATTTGCAAGGAAAACCAAGAGAAACACTTATTAATGATATTCAAGATAGACTTACCAAAACAGATCCTAAATTTTACCTTTATAAAGTTTACCAGGAAATGATTAACTTGTTAAATGAACCTGTGCTTGACCAATACGCCAAAGCATTGTATAATAACTTAAACATGATAGACAAACAAAGAAATTTAACAAGTTCTGAAATATTTCCGGAACTTTACGAGGGGGTACCTAATTGAAAATATTCTATATGGGATTAGAGTCGTATCAAGCGAGATACACTTATCAACTTACTGACTGGACTGAACGTGCATATAAAAAACGTAATATAGATTATGTAATTGTTCCTGGCACAACTATTGATGATTCGGAGGCTATTGTTACAGGACAAGTACTAGATGCACATGGCAGAAGTTATTTTGGAATGAGCCAAATGATGAATCTAGTCAAGATGTTAAAAGCAGGCGAAATAACAAAAGATGATATAATATTTTTTGAAGATATGTTCCAACCAGGAATGGAGGCGTTGCCTTATATTCTTATGCAGACTCCAGAAGAATATCAACCAAGAATATTTTTGAGATGTTTGGCACAGGCCGTAGATCCAGATGACTTTGTACACGTTTGGGGTATGGCAAAATGGATGAGTTTGTATGAACAGATGTGTAATGAAATTCCTAATGTCAATATACTTGCAACCAACGAAGAAATGGTTGCACATATGCGTATTGCAAACTGGAAAGCACCAATTTATAATATCTCAGGTTTAAGTTTTGGCAAGGAAGAAGTACAATCAAGAATTCCTAATAGAAAAGCATTTAAAGATAGAAAGATGAGAGTTGTGTTTGGAGCAAGATGGGATCAAGAAAAACAACCGCACTTCTTTATGGACATGATTAGACATTGGTATCATAATCCAAAACTACCAAAAGTAGAATTTGCAATATGTTGTGGAGGACCGTTAAGATCAAACAATAAAGCATATGTTGATATGGCAAGACAAATGCAAAAAGAAGGAACACTCACTATAAATGAAAATTTAAAAAAGAACGAGTACTATGAAATACTTGCAGATTCTAGAGTATTATTCAATTGTGCTTTACAAGATTGGGTATCTAACACTGTTTCTGAAGCAGATGCATTAGGTACAAATGTGTTGTTTCCTGCATATAGATCATTTCCAGAAACTTTTGCAAATGACGAAACAAGAATGTATGTTCCATGGTCGGGCAGAGACGCAATGGAAAAACTTAAAAAATTATTAATCGAACCATCCCCTAGTATGGGTCAGATATCAGACTGGACAGACGGCACAATAGACAGAATGATAGACATCATGACAGGCACGGGAGAACAATGGAGAAGAGATGGAAAACACTACAGAACACCAGTTTCCCAAAGCAAGTATTAATCAGGTCGCAAAATCTGTTTTGGTGACAGGAGGCGCAGGCTACGTTGGTTCTCATACTTGTAAAATATTATCAAAGAACGGATACCTTCCTGTAACAGTAGACAGGCATTACAGACCAGGATTAAAAACATACGGTCCAACATACAACATAAACTTACCACAAGAAATAGACAGACTTGACGAAATTATCAAAAGAAACAATATAACAAGTTGCATACACTTTGCTGGAAGTACTTCTGTGCCTGAAAGTGTTGCAGATCCATCTGGTTATTACAAAAACAATTTTATCGTGACTGTGTCTCTTTTAGATAAACTTATATCACTTGGTGTAAAAAACTTTGTGTATTCTTCAAGTGCCGCAGTGTATGGAGATCCTGGAATACGTTTGGCAAATGAATCGGATCATTGCCAACCAATTAATTCGTATGGTGCAACAAAACTAATGATGGAACAATTATGCAGAGATTATCATACTGCATACAACTTATCAAGCATTGGTTTGAGATACTTCAATGCCGCGGGTGCAGATCCTGAAGCAGAAGTTGGTGAATTGAGAAGCAAAGAAACACATATTATTCCAATAGCCATCGACGCCGCAAGGAAAAACAAAACATTTAAAATATTTGGATCTAAATATCCAACAGAAGATGGAACCTGTGTAAGAGATTATGTCCATGTGATGGACCTTGCAGATGCTCATGTAAAAGCCTTGCAATACACATCGAACAATAATGTTGCTGAAGTGTTTAATCTAGGATCGGGTGCACCTGCTTCTAACAAACAACTTATTACCGCGGTTGAAAAATATGTTGGAAAAATGAAAGTGGAAATGGCAGATAACAGACCCGGAGACCCTCCATATCTTGTAGCAGATATTTCCAAAGTCAAAAGAATATTAAAATGGGAACCAACACAAAGTTCAATTGACAATGTGGTGGCAACTGCTGTAAAATGGTATAACAAACAACACAAAGAAGAATTACAATAATGGATGACATATTAAAAGATAGTTGGGAACCGACAGGGCCAATCAGTAAAACAATTAAAGAAAGAATACAAAAGGCAGGAAAAAGATTTCATGCAAATGACAATATATCTGAATATATCAAAGAAGGAGAATTGGAACTACTACAACAAGAAGTACAAGAAAAACTACAAGAAGTATTAGAAAGTCTTGTTATTGACACAGAGAGTGACCACAACACACAAGAAACTGCAAAACGTGTTGCCAAAATGTATATCAAAGAAACATTTGGTGGCAGATATAATCCAATGCCAAGAGTTACAAGTTTTCCTAACATGGGTTATAAGAGTATGTATACCAGTGGTCCAATTAGTATCAAGTCCACGTGTGCTCACCATTTGCAAAATATTGTAGGTAATGCTTGGGTAGGTATTATTCCCAATGGCGAAGTTATTGGATTGAGTAAATTTAACAGAATTATACACCATATTGTTGAGAGACCACAAATACAAGAAGAGATGACAACACAGATTGCAGAAGCACTACAAAAATATGCACACACAAAACATATTGCAGTAGTAGTTAAAGCAGAACACCATTGCATGACACACAGAGGCGTAAGAGAACATGATTCAGATATGACAACTGCAATTATGCTTGGTGCGTTCAAAGAAGATCCTGCAACCAGAGATGAATTCTATAAAATTTGCATGAGCATGAAAGGTCATGAATAATGGGATATGAAACAATAGTTGTTACGGTATTAGTTACATTATGGATAATGGGACAGTTTTAATGGATAAAGATTTGAAACAAAAACAAGCAAATATGCAAAGCGATGCCAAAGAGATGGATTCATGGTTTCCAAGCAACGGCTTAGAACTGGCGGGAGAAATGTCCGGACATGGCACTTTGAGTGATGACGGCATGACTTATTCGTTTGGTGACTTGGGACAATTGGATTTGTTTCCAGAAGAGGATATGAGAGAAAAGTATCCAGCACTCAAACAAGCATGGGAACACTATCAAAGTGTATTAGAAGTTTGTAAAACAAAAGAGACAGAAGAAAATGCGGATTAATTACGATGCAAAATTAAATTTCGAGGATGTTTTGTTACAACCAAAACGTTCTACACTTACATCTCGTAAAGATGTAGACATGACTAGGAAATTTACATTTAGAAATTCTAAAAAAGTTATGAACTTCACACCAATATTTGCTAGTAACATGGATGGTGTTGGTACTTTTAGCATGGCTAAAGTATTGCAAGAATACAAAATGATGACTGTCATAACAAAAACTACTACTCCAGAACAATGGAGGGAGGCTGTAGGCAACGGAGTGAGATTACAAAGTGTTTCTGTATGCACAGGAACAAACAAAATGTTTGATGACAATGCCGAAGATTATGCTTGTATGCAAGATGTTTTGAAAAGTTTTCCTGATATTAAAATGATCACTGTTGATGTTGCAAATGCTTATCATCAAAATATGGTTGGCTTTATGGCAAAAATAAGAGAAGAATATCCCGACAAAGTAATTGTTGCTGGAAATGTTGTTACACCAGAGATGACTGAAGAATTAATACTTAATGGTGCTGATGTTGTTAAAGTTGGCATAGGGCCGGGATCGGTATGTACTACAAGAACAATGACCGGTGTCGGTGTTCCACAATTCAGTGCAATACTAGATTGTGCAGATGCGGCCAACGGTGTTGATGGTCACATAATGGCAGATGGTGGTTGTGTATATCCAGGCGATATCGCAAAAGCATTAGGTGGTGGCGCACATATGGTCATGATAGGTGGTATGTTGGCAGGACACGACGAATCTGAAGTACAAGTAGTAGACGGCAAGAGAGAATTTTATGGAATGAGTTCGGATAGGGCAAGAGAAAAACACGGAAAAAGAAAAGATGGATACAGAGGCAATGAAGGACGACACATAGATTTACCTGATAGAGGTCCTGTTAAGAACACAGTGGAAGACATATTAGGTGGAGTAAGAAGTGCCTGCACGTACATAGGAGCAAGACGTTTAAAAGATATGCCCAAGTGTGCAAGTTTTGTAACAACTAACAATGTAATCAACAGGATTTATGAAAGCAACACCAGGTAAAAGTTATTTCACAACAGGTCAAATGCGTAATGCATTAATCCAAATAGAAGACCAAATGGTTCATTCTAATTGGATGCCTAGCATTGTACTTGGTATTAACAGAGGTGGATGCATTCCTGGAGTATATCTATCACATAGAATCAAAACACCACACGAAGTATTAGATATTAGATTGAGGGATCACAAAGCAAAACCAAACTTATCTGTATTAGAAAAAGCATATGCGTTTCAAAAAAAAATATTAATTATTGATGACATCAACGACAGTGGCGAAACATTTAATTACATAGTTGAAAACTTTGGCAAGGAAAAAAATAGAATTAAATTCGCGGCTTTGATTAACAACAAACCAAGCAAAGCAACTGTTGATTACCACGGATACGAAATAGATAAATCCAAAAACCCCGCATGGATAGTTTTTCCATGGGAAGAGTGGGACAAATAACAACTAATTCGTGTATTGACTTCCAACTCAAAAACCCTATACAATACGCATAACATTAATAAAACCCTAGGAGGATTTAATGTTCAAATCGTTAATGGCAGGTGTTGACAAAACACTTGTAAGAAATCTAGTAATTTTACACACGGCAGTAATTGCCTTATCAAATTATCTAGT
>MDTG01191774.1_pt1 | contig 14770 bp, 17 predicted proteins | sample 811421 | NCBI WGS metagenome assembly MDTG01 (sample SAMN05326645, study PRJNA326480) | marine metagenome | isolation source: seawater | place: Pacific Ocean: South East | collected 2011
AAGAGGAAAAAAATATGGAGGTAAAGTTTCAGAGCTTCCATTTTATAAAAAAAGTTATGTTAAATAAGGAGGAAAAATGAGTGAAAAAAAATTTTCAAAGAAACACGAATGGGTTTCACTAGAAGGTGATATAGCTACAGTTGGTATCACTAAACACGCCACTGAATTGCTTGGAGATATAGTTTTTGCAGAAGTCCCAGATGCAGGAAAATCAGTAGAGAAAGAGGGCCAAGCAGCTGTTGTTGAGTCAACTAAAGCAGCTAGTGATGTTTATTCACCAATCTCGGGAGAGATTAGCGAAGGAAATAAAGCTATAGTAGATGATCCAAGTAGTATTAACACAGATCCAGAGGGAGCCAGTTGGTTTTTTAAATTAAAGATTAAAGACAAAGGGGAATTTGATTCTTTAATGTCGAAAGAAGAATATGAGAAATTTTGTAAGGATAATCCAAATTAAATGATAGACGATACTTCACAAGAATTTATTAATAGACATATTGGTCCTTCAAAAGAAGATCAAGAAAAAATTTTAAATTATATTGGCAGTAAATCTTTAGATGAATTAATTCAAAATACTGTTCCAGAAAATATTTTACTTAAAAATGAGCTTAAAATTGGTCAATCCCTTTCTGAAAGTGAAGCATTGAAAAAACTTAAAATTATTTCTCAAAAAAATGAAACTTTCAGGAATTTTATCGGTATGGGATATTATAATTGTTTTACCCCAAATGTTGTTGTGAGAAATATTTTAGAAAATCCAGGTTGGTATACCTCTTACACGCCTTACCAACCAGAAGTTGCTCAAGGAAGATTGGAAATGCTTCTAAATTTTCAACAATTAATAATTGATTTTACAGGAATGGATATCGCTAATGCCTCCTTATTGGATGAAGCTACAGCTGCTGCAGAGGCGGTTGGTCTTGCACAAAGAGTTTCAAAAAATAATTCAAGAAAAGTTTATGTATCTGAAACTTGTAATCCTCAGGTTATTGATTTAATTAAGACTAGAATTGAACCCTTTGGTTTAGAACTTTTAATTGGTAATCAAAAAGACTATATAAAAAATTTAAATGAAGAATTGATATGTGGAGTTCTAGCATACCCTGATACTTTTGGTGAAATAGTAGATCCAAGTGAATCAATAAGTCTTATAAGAAAAAAAGGCGGAAAAGCTATTATAGTTTGTGATCTTCTCTCTTTAGCAAAATTAAAAACACCAGCAGAATTGGGAGCAGATATTGCAGTCGGTAGCGCACAAAGATTTGGAGTTCCGATGGGTTACGGTGGACCGCACGCAGCTTTTTTTGCTACTAAAGAGGAGTTTAAAAGGTCAATTCCAGGGAGAATAATTGGAGTATCTGTAGATAAATTTCGTAAAAAAGCATACAGGTTATCTCTTCAGACACGGGAGCAACATATCAGAAGAGATAAAGCAACAAGTAATATCTGTACAGCACAAGCTCTTTTAGCAATAGTATCTGCAGCATACGCGATTTATCATGGACCAAAAGGAATTTTAAATATTGCAAATAGAACATCCAAATTGGCTAAACTGTTTGCAGAAAACATAAGAAATTCAGGTTTTGAACTTCATACTAATAACTTTTTTGATACTGTAACAATTAAAACAAAAAATAAAACTGAAGAAATTTATAAAAAAGCTATCTCTGAAAAAGTTAATTTAAGAAAAATAAATGATAAAACTATATCTGTAGCATTCGATGAGGCTAAAAGACTTGATCATGTAAATTTGCTTTTAAAGATATTTGGAATAGATAAAGATGTGACAAAAACTGTAGATATAAATCTAGATAATCTTCCAAAAAATTTGTTGAGAACATCTAAATATCTAACTCATCCAGTTTTTAACAAATATCACTCAGAAACTGAAATGATGAGATATCTTAAAAGACTAGAGGACAGCGACATCGCATTAAATAGATCAATGATTGCGTTAGGCTCATGTACTATGAAATTAAATTCTACAGCTGAAATGATACCTATTTCTTGGAAAGAATTCGCACTTCCTCATCCATTTGTACCCATAGATCAAATGAAGGGATATGAAATTTTATTCAATGATTTAATAAATGATCTCAAAGAGATTACAGGGTTTGATGCAGTATCTTTACAGCCTAATTCTGGTGCACAAGGTGAGTATGCTGGCTTGATGACAATTAGAGCATTCCATAAAAATAACAAAGAGGCTAATAGAAATGTTTGTTTAATTCCTAATTCCGCTCACGGAACTAACCCAGCTAGTGCCCAGATGTCAGGTATGAAAGTAGTTGTAGTGAATTGTGATGATAATGGAAATATAGACTTAGAAGATTTAAAGAAAAAATCTGAAAAATATTCAAAAGATCTAGCAGCTTTAATGGTGACTTACCCCTCTACTCATGGAGTATTTGAAGAAAAGATAACTGAAATTTGTGAAATCATACATTCTAATGGCGGTCAAGTTTATATGGACGGTGCAAATTTAAATGCTCTTGTAGGAATTGCAAAACCTGGAAAATTTGGACCTGATGTATGTCACATTAATTTGCACAAAACTTTTTGTATTCCTCATGGAGGAGGAGGGCCAGGTATGGGACCAATAGCTTGCGCGAAACATCTTGAAAACTTTTTACCAACACATCAACATCTTAAAAATTTTAACCCAGAAAAAGGAATGGGTTCAGTTTCTGCTGCTCCCTGGGGAAGTGCAAGTATTTTAGTTATTTCTTGGATGTATATTAAAATGATGGGATCAAAAGGATTAAAAGATGCATCAAGAATCTCGATTTTAAATGCTAATTATATTTCAAGAAAATTATCTGAGAAATATAAAATTTTGTACACAGGAAAAAATGGCAATGTAGCTCATGAGTGTATAATTGATATAAGACCTATTAAAGAAAAGTCTGGTATAACAGAAGAAGATATTGCAAAACGATTAATTGATTACGGGTATCATGCTCCCACAATGTCATGGCCAGTTTCTGGGACTATTATGATAGAACCAACTGAGAGTGAGAATTTAGAGGAGATAGATAGATTTTGTAATGCTTTACTAAGTATAAAAGAGGAAATAGACAAAATTGAATCTGGTAAATTAGATAAGAAAGATAATCCTATAATTAACGCACCACACACATATATAGAATTATCTTCAGACGAATGGAAACATTCTTACTCAAGAAAAGAGGCAGCTTTTCCAAAAGAATATCTTAAAGAATATAAATACTGGGCACCTGTTGCTAGAGTAGACAATGTTTATGGTGATAGAAATCTTGTATGTTCATGTCCTTCTATGGAAGAATATAAAGATGCGGCTGCCTGAATAATGAAAATTGCTGTCATTGGATCAGGAATTTCAGGTTTATCTGCCGCTTATTATCTTTCAAAAAAATTTAAAGTAGATCTGTTCGAACAAGAAGATTATTTTGGGGGTCATTCTTATACTTACGATATTAAAAGTGAAAACAAAACTATTTCAGTAGATTTAGGTTTCATTGTATTTAATGAGTTAACCTACCCTAATTTGATTAACTTTTTTAAGGAATTAAATGTTCCTTTTGAAAAAAGTGACATGTCATTTTCTGTTTCTATACAGGGGAGCAACGTTGAGTATGGCGGTAAGGGTTTCAAAGCTCTTTTTGCGAACAAATTAAATATTTTTAATTTTAATTTTCTTAAAATGATAATAGAAATTATATCTTTTTATAATAAAGCACCTTCTTTAATTAAAAATAATATAGAGGGAGAAACACTAGGAAGTTATTTAAACAAATCAAATTTTTCTAAATATCTTATCGAGTATCACATAATTCCTATGGTTGCAGCAATATGGTCTATGCCTTTTTCAAAAGCTAGAGATATGCCTTTAAAACTTTTTTTAAATTTTTTTATTAATCATGGTTTATTTAAACTCAAAAACAGACCCCAATGGTACACTGTCACTGGTAGAAGCAGAACATATGTAAATACTGTTTTGAAAAAAATAAGCGGAGAAATATTTAAGAACTATAAAGTAAATAGTATTAATCGAACTGAAAGCAATGTGAGAATAAAAATTGGAAGTGATATCCTTGACTATGATCAAGTAGTCTTAGCTTCGCACGCAGATCAAAGTTTAGAAATATTAGACAATCCTACAAAAGAGGAAGTAAGAATTTTAAGCAATTTTAAATATGTTTCTAACGAGGCGATTTTGCATACTGATGAAAAACTTATGCCAGAAAGAAAATTAGCTTGGTCCAGTTGGAATTCTATATCTAAAAATAATCAGACTTGTGTAACTTATTGGTTGAACAATTTACAAAATTTAAAATGTGATAATAATTTTTTTTTAACTTTAAATCCTATTAATAAAATAGATGAGAAAAATATAATTAAAAAGATAAATTTTACACATCCTTATTTTAATTCAGAGACAGTAAAACTTCAAAAATCACTAATTGCACTTCAAGGAAAAAAAAGAACTTGGTATTGTGGAAGTTATTTTGGTTACGGATTTCATGAGGATGGAATAAAATCAGCTATTAATTTAACAGAAAATTTTAAAATTTGATGAATTCTTGTATTTATAATGGTTTTGTAACTCACAAAAGATTTAAACCGGTTAAGCATTTCTTAAGATACAAAACTTTTTCTTTTTTAATAGATTTAGACGAAATCAAACAATTAGATAAAAAAAATTTTATTTTCTCTTATAATAGATTTAATATTTTTAGTTTTTACGACAAAGATCACGGTGAAAGAGATGGAAAGTCTTTAAAAACTTGGGTATTTGATAACTTAAAAAAATTCAATATTAATAAAAATATCAATAAAATTAAATTACTTTGTTATCCAAGAATCTTTGGCTATGTATTTAATCCTTTAAGTATTTTTTATTGTTATGACAACAAAGCACTAAAAGCTATTTTTTATGAGGTTAAAAACACCTTTAATGAACAACATACTTATATTTTCAAAATTAAGGGAAATAATAAAGTAATTCAAAAATGTAAAAAAAAATTTTATGTCTCACCTTTTATGGACATGAATACTTATTATAATTTTAGATTATTAAATCCTAATGAAAAATTGTCAGTATCTATCCAACAAACCGATAAAGAAGATGTGGTTTTAACTGCGATTCAAACAGGTAAAAGAAAAGAATTTAATTTTAAGCAATTAATTATAAATTTTTTTAGCTATCCTTTAATGACTATAAAAATAATTGGAGCGATACATTATGAAGCATTACTATTATGGAAAAAAGGAGCAATATATAGAAAACGAAGTAAAAAAATTAGAAATAATTTGAGCTATGAGAAATATTAATGAGTCTATTTAAAATTTCAGAAAAATTTGTCCTTAATAAATTAAAATCTATTAAACAGGGAAATTTAAAACTAATAAATTATGATGGTAAAGTTTATCATTTTGGAGATGTAGAAGATTCATTTACTGCAGATATTAAAATAATTAATCCAAATTTTTATTTAAATGTTATTTTAGGAGGTGGTTCTGCTTTAGGAGAAGCTCACATAAAAAAAGATTTTTATTCTTCCAATTTAACAAATTTGATTGAACTTACGGCTAGAAACATTACCCTTATTTATTCATTCTCTGGAAAGGTAAAATTACAAAAAGTAAAAAATGTTTTAAAAAAATTTTTTGCATCAAATACAAAATCAAATAGTTTAAAATATATTTCAAAACATTATGATCTTGGAAATGAATTTTTTTCTAAATGGCTAGATAAAACCTTAACTTACTCAAGTGCAATATACGAAAACGATAATGATGATTTAGAAATAGCTCAAAAAAATAAATATCAAAAATTAATTGATTTACTTCATCTAAAAGATGGAAATAAAATACTAGAAATTGGATGTGGATGGGGTGGATTTTCAGAATATTTAGCTAAGAGACATGATGTAATTATTGATTGTATAACAATTTCTAAAAAACAATATGAGTATACAAAAAAAAGAATATTTAAAAATAGTTTAAATAACAAAGTTAATGTTATGTTCTTAGATTACAGAGATCTTAAAGATAAATACGACAGGTTGGCTTCGATAGAAATGATAGAAGCTGTTGGAGAGAAATATTTAAATCAATATTTTAAAAAAATCCAAAATTCACTTAAACCAAGCGGTCGTGCGGCGATACAAGGAATTACGATAAGAGATAATTTATTTGATCGTTATAGAGCTGATGAGGACTTTATTCAAAAGTATATTTTTCCAGGAGGTTTCTTGCCTTCACTTGATTATATCAAAAAATTAGCAGACAAGAATCAATTAGGTTTAGAAAAAATTAATTCTTATTCAGAAGATTATGCAAAGACTCTTCTGGCGTGGAAAAATAATTTTTTCAAAGCCTGGGACAATATTTCACCTCTAGGTTTTGATGATTATTTTAAAAGAATGTGGGAATTTTATTTGTGCTATTGTGAAGCTGGATTTAAGGCAAAGAATATAGACTTGATTCAATTTTCTATGTCTAATAGACAATCGACATGAACAAAATATTTGGGCTAATTTTAATTTTTTTTTTAGCAGGATGTACAAGCAATATGAAACCAACTGATTTTAAAGATCAAAAACCAAGATTAATTATTGAGGAATATTTATCTGGTAATGTTAAAGCGTGGGGCATTCTTCAAAATCGTTCTGGTAAAGTAACTAGACAATTCTCAGCAAATTTAAATGGTAAGTGGGACGGTAAACAACTAATTTTAGATGAAAAATTTAACTGGTCAGATGGCGAAGTTCAAACCAGACAATGGAAAATAAATAAAATAGACGAGCACAATTATGAAGGAACAGCAGGTGATGTAGTTGGAACAGCTAAAGGTTTTTCCTACGGACCTGCATTTAAATTTGAGTATGTTTTGTTAGTTCCTGTTAAAGGCAAAGAAATAAAAATTACTTTCGATGATTGGATTTTTAAACAAGATGATAGAGTTGCTATCAATAGAGCAACATTATCAAAGTTTGGAATTAAAGTTGCTGAGCTAACAGTGATGTTTGTAAAAGACTAACGTTTATATAACTTATATATTAAGAATAAATAAACTTTATAGGGTAATAATCTCAAAAATTTTAAAATTAGAGTTAATTGCTTAGGAAAGTGAATTTCAAAGGAGCTAGATTTTGTTAGGCCCTCATAAATTTTTTCTGATGCAAAATTTACAGTTTTTAAAAACGGCATATGGAATTCATTTTTATCTGTTAGAGGTGTTTTTATAAATCCTGGAGATATTATCGAGACTCTTACATTATATTTTTTGAAATCAAAATAAATACTTTCTGCAAAATTATTTAAAGCTGCTTTAGAAGGACCATAGCCGCTTGAATTTGGTAATCCTCGATAACCTGCTATTGAGGAGACTATGGAAATATGACCTTTTTTTTTCTCTTTAAAATAATTTTCAACTGCTTTAACAGAATTTAAAACACCGAAATAATTTACATCCATAATAAATTTACTTTGATCAATATTAATTTCCTTTTCCTTTTTTGGATCATAGGTACCACTGCAAAAAATACAAAGATCAATTTCTTTAAATTCTTCGATGATCTTATAAAATGTATTTTTACAATTTTCTTTATTCACTACATCTAACGGGTAAGAAAAAATATTAGGATTTTTTGCCATATTATCCAAAATTTCTTTTCTTCTAGCAGATACAGCTACTTTCCATCCCTCATTAGAAAATTTTTCCGCAGTTGCTTTGCCAATACCACTACTTGCTCCAGTGATCCAGACTTTTTTCTGATTTTCAGTCATAAATTAGTTATATCTTATAATATGATAAAAAATAAATATTTATCTTTAGCATTAATACTTTTAGTTACTTTTGTAGCATCTGGTATTGGAAGTTTTGTCACTTCTTCTTTCAAAGAACCTTGGTATTCAGAAATTCTTTTACCTACCTTCAATCCCCCGAGTTGGGTTTTTGGCCCTGTTTGGACTACTTTATACATTTTTATGTCAATAGCTGTATGGGCTGCTTGGAAAAAAACTTCAGATAAAACGATTTTAAAGATTTACTTAGTTCATTTATTTTTTAACAGTATATGGAGTATTATATTTTTTGGTTTCCATCAAATCTTTCTAGCACTAGTTAACTTGGGGATAATATTATTTTTTATAATTTGGTTAATGAGAATTTATTACCATGTTAATAAAATTAGTTTTTTACTAATGATACCTTATTTGTTATGGTCATTTTATGCTTTAATACTTAATGGAGCTATATTTTTCTTAAATTAGATATGGATGATATCGTTATAATTGGTGGTGGAATAATAGGAGCAGCTACAGCTTATTTTTTATCAAAAGAAGGAAGAAAAGTTAAAGTCATAGAGAAGGATCCAACTTATAAAACGGCATCATTTCCTTTATCTCTTGGGGGTTTCAGAAGGCAATTTTTTCAAAAAGAGAATATTTTATTAGGAAAATTTGCTAAAGAGTTTATTTTTAAAATTCCAGATTTATTGAAAACAGAAAAAAATCCTAAACCTACTGCTAGCGTAGTTCCAAATGGCTATTTATTTTTATTTGGGTCTAAACACGCTGAAGAACAATACGAGGCTTTAAAAAATCACAAAGAATGCGAAGCTGGAACAAAAAATACGAAAGGATCAGATCTAAAGACAATTTTCCCCTACATTAATGATGAAGGCATAGAAACATTTACTTATACAGATGAAAAAATGGAAGGTTGGATTGATCCTCACATGTTTCATAGTGCTCTTAAAAACAAAGCGGTAGAACAAGGAGCAGAATTTGTTAAGGGTGAAGTAAAGAAAATTTCAGATATCAAAGCAAAAATTATTATTTCTGCAGTAGGTTATTCTACAAATGAGTTGTTAAAAGATATACCGGTAGTTCCACAAAAACATACGGTTTTTAGAGTTAAGTGTCCAAAACATATACCTGAAATGCCACTAACTTCTGATTTTACCACAGGAGTTTATTGGAGACCTGAAGGAAAAGAATATTTAGCTGGTTCACCAATCTCAACATTTGATGCAAAAGATTTAGAGCCAGATTGGAATCATTTTGAGGAATTAGTTTGGCCAGCTCTTGCTAAAAGAGTTCCGATTTTTGAAGAATTAAAACTTACTGGTGCCTGGGCAGGTTATTATGATTGTAATAAACTGGATAATAATGCTGTTGTTGGAAAACATCCAAAATATGAAAATTTATATATGGCTTCGGGTTTTACAGGAAGAGGTTTAATGCAAGCCCCTGGAATTGGCAGGGCTTTAACTGAATTAATTACCACAGGATCTTATCAATCTATAGATCTTAATGCGTTTGCTATCGAGCGAGTATTAGAAAATAAAAAAAGACCAGAACCCTACGTTTTATAATTACTTGAAAATTAAAAAATTTTTTTAGGGTAATTTCTTTTTAAAACAATTTTATTAATTAAAATTGACATTAAAATTATAACAATTGCTCCAACAACCACTGGAAATAATACAAAATCAAAAGATAAGTCCATAGACAAGGCTACCAAAGGATTAGAAGCAGCTGGTGGATGCATTATTTTTAAGTATACCATTAAAATTACAGCAACTCCGACTGATAAGCCTAAGGAGTAGAAAGAAACTCCAATTGTTTCATTAAAAATAATTCCTACAAGAATTGACACCAAGTGACCAAAAAATATATTTTTTGGTTGGGCTGTTTCTAAGTCATATAGAACAAAAGCAATAAACACTGTAGCTCCAAAAGAAAACATTAACCATATTCCGGCAGAAGTTTCTAAAGTTAAAAAGGCAAGAATGCTAATAGTTATAGCTGCCGATATTCCTGAGACAATAGGTTCAAATTTTTTTTTTATTTTCATATATTTTTCCTACAATTAAGTTATATACATTTTAAAGAACAAAAAAAAATGATTTCTATTTTTCTTGATAGAGTATTTAGAGCGATTAGGATTGATGATGATCTTTATAAAGAAGTAGAAAAAGATAAATCTGCAACTATTCAAGCTGGAACAGTAGTAGTTTTATCTAGCCTAGCTGCTGGAGTGGGAGCTTTACAACTTGGAAATTCTAATTTTTATATAGCTCCAGTATTATCTATACTTGGATGGTATGTTTGGGCATTCTTAGTTTATTTCGTAGCAGTCAAAATAATTAAAGATGAGAATACTAAAACTAACCATGGAGAATTACTAAGGACAATTGGATTTGCTCAAGCACCAGGTTTTATTCGAATTTTTGGATTCACTCCAGAACTAGCGATTGTAACATTCATTGGCTCAGGATTATGGATATTAGCCTGTATGGTTGTAGGAGTTTCTACAGCGTTAGATTACAAAAGTTTATGGAAATCTCTGGGAGTTATAGTTATTGCTTGGTTAATTCAAGTCTTTTTCTTATTTTTAATCTTAGTATTATTTTAATCTCTTTAAACCGGAAAAATAGTTTTAGAAAGCTTACAACTATCACATAGTTTATATCCAGTTGTAATTAGATTAGATTTAACACTCTCATCTTCTTTTTTACATTCTTCACAAATATTATCAGGCAATTCCTCCATGTAGGACAAGATACACCTTTTAAAATATTATATCTATTTTAATATTAACCTATGAAAAGAATATTTTTAAAAGCCTTTTTATATCAATTTTTAATATTTTTTAATTTTGAAGGCTTTGCTGGAGAGCTTAAAATTAAAATTGGAGACGAAAAATATAAAAAAGCATATTTTGCAGGTGGCTGCTTTTGGTGTATGGAAGAAGCTTTTGATAAAATTATTGGTGTTAAGAAATCTATCTCAGGTTACTCTGGAGGACATTTAAAAAATCCTACTTATAAAGATGTAATTTATAAAGATACAGGACATGTAGAAACAATTGAGATCACTTTTGATCCAAATAAAACCTCTTACAGTAAACTACTAAATGTTTTTTGGAATAACATCGATCCTTTTGATGAATATGGACAATTTTGTGATAAAGGAAAAAGTTATAGATCAGTTATTTTTTTTGAAAATAAAAAACAAAGAGATATTATAAAAAAATCATTTGAGGAATTAGAAAATAGATTTGGTGCTAAAGTTGTTACATTAGTTTGGAAATTTGATAAATTTTATAAAGCAGAAGACTATCATCAAGATTATTACCAAAAAAACTTTCTTAGGTATTTAACTTATAAAAAAGCATGTCAAAGAGAAGAGGTATTAAATAAAATATGGAACTAAAAAAAATTGTATTATTTTTTATATTTACACTATATTTTGGTCAACTAAATGCTGAATTAATTAAACCAAGTAAAGAATTTGATCCATATGATGTAGTTAAAATTCAACTTAAAGCACTTAAAAATAATAATGAAAAAGACCAAGGTATTAGACAAACTTGGCTTTTTGCTCATCCAGATAATAAAAAAGTTACTGGTCCTTATGGGCGATTTAGAATTATGATTTATGGTAAACAATATAAGTATCTTATCAATCATTCTTCACATAAAATTAATTTAATATCAAATAGTTCGAACACCTACACATATAGAATTGAAATCCTAACAAATGATAAAAAACTATTTTTTTATGAGTGGCAAATTCAAAAAGGTAGTGAGGCTAATTGTAAAAACTGCTGGTTTACATCTGCAGTATCTTTACCAGTAGATCAAGGAAACACAATTTGAAACGTCCTCCTTTTATTTATCGATATTTGATTGTTGGGTGTATTTTAGTATTTCCACCAATACTAAGTTCGCATTATGGCTCTATATATTTAGGTAAAGAAAATGGGGTACTTCTTGGTTTTTGTGTAGGAATAATTTGTGTAACTTTTGCATGTTGGAAATTATATGTCGATGATTGGAGGGATGACGAAGATTAATGGAATTTGTAACATCTAGATCAGAAGCTTTAGATAAGCTTAATAAATTTATAGAAATCAATATTTCAAATTATAACACTAAAAGAAATTTTGACTTTGGTGCAACTAATAGAAGTAATGTTTCTTGCTTATCTCCTTATATAGCTCATAGATTAATAACTGAATATGAAACTGCAAAACTTGTTTTAAAAAAACATCCTTTTAAAAAAATAGATAAGTTTATCCAAGAAATATTTTGGAGAATTTACTGGAAAGGTTGGCTTGAATTAAGACCAAAAGTCTGGACTGACTTTATTGAAGATCTTATGACAATTAAAGAAGACAAAAATTATTTTAAAGCAGTAAATGGAGAAACAGAGATTGAATGTTTTAATGACTGGGTAAAAGAACTGAAAAATTTTAATTATCTTCATAATCACACTAGAATGTTGTTTGCAAGTATTTGGATATTTACATTAGAATTGCCTTGGCAAAAAGGAGCAGAATTTTTTATGAAACACTTATATGATGGAGATGCAGCTTCTAATACTTTAAGTTGGCGATGGGTTGCAGGAATACAAACTAAAGGTAAAAATTATTTAGCCCAGTCTTGGAATATAAGCAAGTTTACAAATAACAAATATCAAAATGTTAAGTTAAATGAAGCTGCCTTACCAATTATAGATAAAAGAGAATATAAAATTTCTCCTATTCAAACTAGCGAGAATGAGGATTTAAATGATCATTTAATTATTTTTGAAAATGAAATGTTAGTTGATTTTCTTGAACATAGAAAATATAAAAAAATTTATTTTGTTTTGTTAGAAAATGAGGATAGATCAATAAAACTATCTACAAAAGTAATAGATTTTAAAAAAAAAATCATTAAATCCAAACTAGATGAAATTAAAGATGAAGCCGAATTATTAGACGGAAATGGTTTCACAAATTTTATTAAAAACTCTAATTCATTTGATGTTATATATCCTTCTATCGGTGAAAATTTTTCATTTTTAAAAAGGTTAATAAAAAAAAATAATCTAAATATAAATTTTATTTCACGAAAAGAAGATAAATTTTGCTGGAAATTTTCAAATAAAGGATATTTTAATTTTAAGTCGAATATACCAATAATACTATCAACTTTTAAATTGAATTAGATTTAGAGCATTTTTTAGAACAATATTTTACCTTTTCCCAATTTAACCTCCATTTTTTTCTCCATGCAAAAGGTTTGTTGCAAACGGAACAAGTTTTTTTTGGTAAATTAGTTTTTTTCATCATTCAGCAAATGTTTATTCTTTACAAAAAGCAAATAAGCTGAAATTTCATAAAAAATATTCAACAAAAAAAAAAAAGGTTTTATTTTAAATATTTTATACAAAAAATTATATTTAGGTACATTTTTCCAAATTATTAAAAAAGACTCTGCTCCATCAATTACTTTGCCGTCTTGTATAACATGCATTCTTCGTAAAAGTTCTCTATATGATTTTGATGTGATCTTTTGAGCTTCCTGGCTATTAGTAACATCTATCCATTCAACATTTTTATCACAGTGTTTTTTGTAATGATTAATTTCCGCTCTACAAATATTACATGAGTTGTTAAAAAAAACTTTAACCATTGGTATTTTCTTTTATAAAATTATTTGCAGCTCTGAAGATTCTTAATTTTCTCTCTTTATTCATTTTCTCCGAAATTCTTACCATCATTGCTAGCCTAGGATTTGTTAAGAAGAATTTTTTATGTCTGTCTATAAATTTCCAATATAAGCCATCCATCACATCACACCAAGGTCCTTTTTTAAAATGCATCATTTTTTGGAAATAACTTGATCCGCAAATGTATGGTTTAGTAGCAAAAATTCCTCCGTCACTAAACAGCCCCATTCCATAAACATTTGGCACCATGACCCAATCAGATGAGTCTACAAACATTTCCATAAACCATTTGTAAACTTGTTTTGGGTTAATTTCACATAGGTTCATAATATTTGCTAGTATCATTAGTCTTTCTATATGATGAGACCAACCATAGTCTTTGGCATTGATAATTGCATGATCTAATGGATCTAATCCAGTATTTCCATCATACCAAGATTTTTTCATTTTCTTTTTGTGATTAAAAAAATTAGTTTTCTCTAATCGTTGATCATAGTTTTGGTAAATACCCCTCATAAATTCTCTCCAACCAATTATCTGTCTGATATAGCCCTCTAAAGAATTCATAGGTACCTTATTTTCAATCTTTCTTAATCTTTCTATTATTTCTTCAGGTGTTATTAAACCTAAATTAATTAGTGGACTTAGTACGCTATGAAAGACAGTGTTAGATTTATCTGTTACTGCATCTTCATAGTCCCCAAAGAGTTTGATTCTTTCTTTTAAAAACTCATCTAGCCATCTATTTGAGTCTTTTCTTGTTGTTGGAAACCAAAATTTATCTGTATTTCCTGGGTGATCTTTAAAATTGAAATTTATGAACTTTTTAAGAGCAATAGTGTTTTTTGTCTCTTTTACTTTAGAAATTTTTGGGATTTTAATAGTATTTGGAAGTTTTTTTCTATTTTCCTCATCAAAGCTCCATTTATTTCCTTTTGGAGATCCATTTTTATTCATTAATAAATTTATTTTAGTTCTAACAATTTTATAGAAATTGCCCATAAAAGGGCGTTTATTTTTTGATAGATAATTTTTAAACTCTTGTCTCTCCATTAAAAACATTGGAGATTTCACTTGATTAATTTTTAGTGAATTCCTTTTTCCTAAGTTCAATATTCTTTTTTCAATAAATTTATCTTCAATTTCAAAAAAAGTAATCTCTTTTATCTTTTTTTCTTTAATAGTTTTTTCTAATTTTTTTTCATAAGATAGTTTAAAATCTTTATTCACATCTTTATATATTACATTGAAATTTTTTGATTTAAGTTCATCTTTG
>MDTG01269425.1_pt1 | contig 14770 bp, 8 predicted proteins | sample 811421 | NCBI WGS metagenome assembly MDTG01 (sample SAMN05326645, study PRJNA326480) | marine metagenome | isolation source: seawater | place: Pacific Ocean: South East | collected 2011
CAAGGTGCGTCTTCTTGTTTTGATGCTAATTCTAATGTCCAATACATAACCTTAAATATTTTTTGCAAATGTAATTTTTTTAGTCAAATAGACAATGTTTTTTTTACATTCTAGGCTTCCAAAGTATCTCTTCAGTGTTTAATTTTTTAGTGAGAAAACGGCTCAAAACAAAAAGATAATCAGATAATCGGTTGAGATATTTGAGAATTAAATCGTATTGAAGTGTTGTTTCTGGTAAATCAGCTACTAAACGCTCAGCTCTACGGCATATACATCGAGCAATGTGACAATAAGATACGGTGGTATGTCCGCCAGGTAAAATAAAGGATTTCATCTCTGGTAATTCTTCATTCATTTTATCAATTTCTTGCTCTAAAATGTCAATATCCTTTTCTTCAATGAGAGGAAGTTTCATTTTGTTTGAAGCACCTTCATTGGCTAGTAGAGCTCCTATGGTAAATAGTCTGTCTTGGGTCTCAACTAACATTTCAAATGATTGTTTGTCAATTTCTTGATCCCTTACTAGTCCAATATAAGAATTAAGCTCGTCAATAGTGCCGTAAGCTTCAATTCTAGAGTTGTTTTTAGGCACTCTTTTTCCACCTATTAGCTGGGTAGTTCCTTTATCTCCTTTTTTAGTATAAATCTTCATTTCTTAAACTTATTCCCTTGGTGATTTATTAATTTTATCACTTTCTATTTCCCCATCTCTTAGCCTTATTATACGATGGGCATATTGAGCGATATCTTCCTCATGTGTTACAATAATTATGGTGTTGCCATTTTTATGAATATCTTTAAAAAGAGCCATTATTTCTTCAGAAGTAGCACTATCAAGATTTCCTGTGGGTTCATCTGCTAGAATTATGGATGGATTGTTAACTAGGGCTCTGGCAACAGCAACACGTTGTCTTTGTCCTCCTGATAATTCATTCGGTCTATGATTGACTCTGTCGGATAGATTAACCTTTTTGAGTGCGGTTAGTGCTTTTTCTACCCTCTCTTTTTTGTCATAACCTGAATATATTAGTGGCAGCATCACGTTTTCTAGGGCAGTAGATTTTGGTAGTAGGTTAAAACTTTGAAAGACAAAACCGATTTCTTTATTTCTGATTTCGGCAAGGCTATTGTCATTTAATTGACTAACATTTTTATTAGCTAAATGGTAATTTCCATTTGTTGGTGTATCCAAACAGCCAAGAATATTCATTAATGTAGATTTGCCAGAACCAGATTGTCCCATTAAAGCAACAAATTCATTTTTTTCAATAGAGATATCAATTTTCTTTAGGGCTTTAATGGTTTCATTACCCACAAAAAAGTGTCGTGCTATATTTTCAATTTCAATAACTGCCATAGTTGGTGTAAAGTTAGTTAAAAACGAATGATAAAATTTTCTTTGACTTGCTCTTTTCTAAAAAACATGATACCTGTGTAAAATAAATCAACACATACCTTAACGTCTTTATGTTTTATTATTTGATTCCAAGCTTTTTCCATTTCTTGTGACTTGTGGATATTGCTTATGATCATAACACTATTATTGTGTGTGTATTTCAGACAATTTTCAAAATTATCTATTATTTTTTCTTCATGAATTTGAGGCTTTAAAAATATAAAGTCAAACTTCTTCGTTAGGCTGCTACGTCTTGTGCCTAGCTCGGATTCCATTGTTAGAGCTGTTTTAAAGTAAGATACATTAACTTTAGTTTGAGTATTGGTTAGAAATAAGGGTTCGAGCTCTTTAGAATTCCCTATTTCTAATAGATTTATGGATTGCAGATAGTTCGTTATTCTATATATTAATTTTAAACGCTTTACGTTTGGGTAGGAAAGGTTTGCGCCTTTTATCTGATGGATTTTTTCGTACTCTTTTTTATAACCTTTATCATTGAATACTTTCGTCACCAAGTCATAAATAAATGGGGAATGTACGCCATGCTTAGTTGTACTTAAAAAAAGATATTTAAGGTACTTTACAGATAAAAGTAATTTGCTCATTCAGCAAATGTAGTAATCTATCTTAATAGTGTTATTGAACCCTTTTTTTGAAAAGTTTTACCAGTCATAAGAGATTCAACGGTTATCGTATAGATATAAACTCCAGATGGCACTTGACCTCCATTTTTGTAAGAGCCGTCCCAAGAAATAGTTTCGTCATTGCTATAAAAAATAGATTCGCCAAAACGATTAAATACTTCAAATTCATAATTTACCCCTTCTATTGAAAAAATAGACACTTCGAATGTATTGTGCATGTTGTCGTCATTTGCAGGCGTAAATGAGTTTGGCACAAATACTTCAAATAACTCTTTGAAGTTTGCACGAATTGCATCTGGTGATTCTACTGTAAAGTTAGAATATACTGCGTTTTCATCAGGATTGATTTTATTATTCTGATAATCCCAATGAGAGAATCTCCATCCGTTAGTAGGTATCGCTTCAAGGTTAACATTTTCCATGTATGGATAAGTTATTGTCGAATCTTCAATATTAATATTTTGTACTCTAATTTGGCCACTTCCTTCGGGAAAAACTTGATAACTGACGTCATAAAAAATATTAGCATCGTAATAAATAGTTATAGTATCAGATTTGTTTACGCTAAACCCTTGCAAAGGGGATATAGATTGTCCAGAAATATACCCTCCATTATTAGAAGTGAAATATAAAAATTCCCAATTGATATTGGATTTAGCTTCTAAGCTAATATTGGTGCCGTAAAACTCTGTTGTTGTATAGGGAAAAGTTGATATATTGTTTCCATTGATTAAAAATTCAATATCAGCGTTTGATGGCTCAAGAATGTAGGTAATATCAAAGGTTTGTTGATTTAAATGTAAGACTACAGTGTCAGAGCTATTAGCAATTATATTTACATTTTCATCTGTTGTTGTTGGTGAAAAGGAGTGATTTGTACTGCTCCAATATCCCATTTCCCATCCTAAATTAGGTTGAGCACCAAGCATAATATTTGAGTTGTCAATATAACTTTGAGTATAAGGGAACGAAGTGATTGATGTGCCATCGATTGATATATTTCCTGACCCAGTTGGCTCAACTAAAAATGTGATTTCGTTAGCGTCAAAATAGAAAATGATAGTAATATCTCCTTGTAATTCTAGAGAGAAATCAGTATCTGTTTCGTTATAATTGTAATTTTCATTACTCACAATTTCATAATAAGAGAAGTTTCCGTTTGCTACGCTAAAATCAATATCGATTCCTCCAAAATATTCTCCGCTAAATGGCGTATTTGTTTGATTTATGTCGAAAAAATTGTTGAAATCAACTTCTCCTATACCCTCTATAACTATGGTTACATCAAATGGTCCTTCAACATCATAACAGTCTACTATGGCAGCGTTTAGAAAGGTGCAGCGTTCATTCATGAAATCCTTCATGAAATTTACATTGTCCATCCATTCATTATATGTTCCGCCCCAAGTGTCTATTTGGTCTTGCATTTCAGGCTCTATTATTCCAATAAGACTGTCCAAGTGTTGAATCATAAATTCACAGGATAAATAGGAATTGGAAAGATTAGACCAGCGATTGATATAGTCGTCAAAGAATTCTTCATTTTGAATTAAAGCATTCCATATCGGGATATGTCCCTGACCTCCTATATTTCCTAAAGTTTCAGCATCACAAGGATCTGCATCGGGATCAGTGTTTGGAATGTTAGTATAATTTGCGCCATGATCAAAGGTGTTATCCATGTCCCATAGAGCATATCGCCACTTCTTTTTGTCTCCGTCTTCTTCAAGACCTTTCCACCATGCCGTATTCCAATTGAGCCAATCTGCATTTACAGTGTAAGAATTAAGGATATAATAATCTATCAAACTCCCAACATTATAACGGTCCTTAGCGTAATCATAGTTAGCCTGAATAGCCATATCGTTACCAGTAATGTAGTTTCTAATATCATCCCAGCTATTTACAACCGTATTTGGGTCTTGATCATCAGTAAGAACATCTACCCACGTGCCTCCCCATGTTTTGAGAAACGCTACTGAATCTTGATCGTAATGGATGTCAGTGTAATCTAAATCGTCAACTTTTTCTCTCAGTTCATAAACCCCCCAGTATTCTCCGTTAAGATACATAACACAAGATTCATGAGAGCGTTCGTCTAACCTTAGATTAGCGACTTGAGAAAGGGATTGAACATAAGCATCTCTGATGTGCGCTCCAGAGCTGCCATAAGAAAATGGATAGTTGTCATTAGCCGCACATTTGACTATGAATCGTTGGAATCGATCCCTATCAATGTCATTAAATACCTCTCCTTTTATGGCGTAATTGTAGCCAAATTGATCTCTAGTAATATAGTCGAATCCTCTTTGTGCATAAGCCCATGAATCGTTCCCATGTTCATTGAACTCTCCTCTAGCTTTATCAAACAAGCTTCCATCAGAATTATAAATTTCAAAAGTTCCATTAGGTTCTATTTGTTGCCCTCCCGCTATTAATTCATAAAGCTCAGGGTTAGCTAGATTGTCAGATTCTCTGCCTGAAATAGATAGTATTTTCATACTGTGTGATACTCCAATAAAATAGGTGCCGTATTCCATAAAACTTGGAAGAATATCGGGATCATTGCTATACGCAACAGCTTTTAATACAGTGGTGTTATTTATAGCTATTGGTCCATTGTAAAGGTTGTCCGAATCGTCAGGAAGGCTACCGTCTGTAGTGTAATAAATGGTATTTCCTGGGTCTGCTGTAATACTGACATTAATCGGAGCTGCATGTATTCCAGCTATTGGATTAAATGTCGGCGTAGAGCTATAGTCTACGAAACCATTGGTATTTATTGCGCCTGGTGTAGGGTTAGTGAAGACAGCTTTGGTGTCGTCAGTATAGTTCATTCTGCCTCTAGAAGAATTGGTTAGGCATGGTCTAATAAATACTGAGTCAACAACTGTTAATCCGTCTGGATCGGTTAGAATAATCCATTCATTATTTTTTGTTTGATGAAGTTTGAAACTTGTGTGTATATTATTACCATTTATTTCATTTCTACCAGAGCAAAATACTATTAGGTGCTCGTTAGGATTGATGTTAACATCTGAGCTAAATTGCCATTTGGTGAGATTATCTTCTTTATCACTCAAATAATATCCATTAAGATTTATTGTTGCCGCTGAGGAATTATATAGTTCGAACCAGTCTTCATTATCACCATAGTTGTCGGCGAAATCATCAAAATTGGCAGCAGAATACTCATTAATAACAATTTGGCTATGAGAGCTTATGCTCACAAAAATCAATAAAGAAATCAATAATAATCTCACAAACTCGGGTTAATTGATTAAAGTACAAATATAGGTGTTTAAACACCAACAAAAAAATATCATTAGTCAATAGGCTTACAGCTTCAACGCAAGTTATGAACTAGAACTTTAGCTTTTAATGTTAATCATAGATACACTTCTGGAGATAAACTTTGTAAGATTTTTGCCTTTTAGTAGTCCTTGTGATAACAATGCTAAATCAAGAATTTGACTGACAAGCTCAGATTGTTTATTTTCATCACTTTCGTTTATTAATTGACTCATAATAGGATGGTTTGAATTTACTGCCAAATTATAGCTCTCTGGTAGTTCACCAAAAACATTCATACCGCCAGAAAGTTGCTGCTGTTCTTTCATTCTTCGCATAAATTCACTTTGTGTTATGATGAAAGGGGTGTCAGTAGTCGACAGACTTTCAATTTGAACATTAAATTTTTTGTCATCTATCTTTTTTTCAACGATTTCTTTTAGTGTTTTTTCTTCGTCTTCACTCAAAAGAGATGGTGTTTTATCCTCTTTCTCAATAATTTTTTCAATAGTATCAGCATCAACTCTTGCAAATTGAACATTACTATTTTCAGATTCTAACTTGGATATAAGATGACTTACTAATGGGCCTTCTAGTTCAAGTACTTCATAATTTTTTTCTAGTGCACTATTAATGAAGCTATCTTGTTCGTCTTTATTGTGAGTATATAGAATAATTGTCTTTCCATCTTTGTTGGTTTGATTGTCTTTGATTCGGTCAATCATTTCGTTAAATGTAGCGTATTTACCATCTATGTTTTTATAAAGGCTAAAGTCTTTAGCTTTTTCAAAAAACTTATCTTCTGTAAGCATTCCATATTCAATAAATACTTTAATGTCGTCCCATTTTTTTTCAAAATCCTCTCTATCGTTTTTGAACATAGAGTTGAGTTTATCCCCAACTTTTTTAGTGATGTATTTTGATATTTTCTTGACATTTCCGTCTGCTTGTAAATAGGAACGTGATACATTCAATGGTATGTCAGGTGAATCAATTACACCATGTAAAAGGGTCAAAAATTCAGGTACTATATTTTCTACATTGTCAGTAATAAATACTTGATTGCTGTAAAGATTTATTTTGTTTTTCTGCACCTCTAAATTATTTTTGAGTTTTGGGAAATATAAAATTCCGGTCAAATTAAACGGATAATCAACATTGAGGTGAATATTGAAAATAGGATCGTTAAATTCAGTAGGATATAATTCTCTATAAAAGTTGGAATAATCTTCTTCTTTTAGATCTTGAGGTACTTTTGTCCAAGTTGGTTTAGTGTTATTGATAATGTTATCAACTTCTTTTTCAACTTGTTTTATTTCACCTTTATCATCTTTTTCACCTTTAGGATCGTCTACAGAAATGGTTTTTGTTCCGAATTTCACTTCTACGGGAAGAAATTTACAATATCTATTGAGTATCCCATTTATTCTTCCTTCTTCAAGAAACTCTTTGGATTCCTCGTCAATGTGTAATATGATGTCAGTTCCTTTGGTTTTTTTAGTGGTTTCTTCAATGGTATAATTTGGCGAGCCGTCGCATACCCACCTTACAGCTTTGCTATTTGGTTTCTGACTTTTTGTGATGATTTCAACCTCTTTTGAAACCATAAATGAAGAGTAAAAACCTAATCCAAAATGCCCAATAATTGAGTTTTTGGCATCTGCATCTTTGTATTTGTTTACAAACTCTTCAGCTCCTGAAAAAGCAATCTGGTTAATGTATTTGTCTACCTCTTCTTCGGTCATTCCTATACCGTTATCTTTTATAGTTAAGGTTTCCTTCTTTTTGTCAATTATAACCTCTACGCCTAATTTATTCACATCGGTTTTTAATTCACCAATAGATTTTAGTGTTTTTACTTTTTGAGTTGCGTCCACAGCGTTGGACACCAATTCCCTTAAAAAGATTTCATGGTCAGAGTATAAAAATTGTTTAATTATTGGGAAAATGTTTTCCGTTTGTACATTAATGTTGCCTTTTTTTGCCATCAGATTATAGTGTTTTTTTTAAGTAAACGGCAATAATTATGCCATACTTAACGAACTGACAAAGTTAGTTTAATGGGATTGTTTCAAGATTATTTTTATGAAAATTTGGCAGGTTTGTCTTAGTATGCTGAAATTTTAGTGCTTAGCACTTGTCCTTTATCGTATTCCACTATTGTTATTTGAGAATTTAGTTTAGATATTTTTTGGGAATAAAAATTCCATATCTCATCTCGCTCATTTTCTAAAAAAGTACCTTCTCGAAGAAGGTTTGTGTTTTCGTCATAATATTTGCAGTACCCATTAAGTATTCCATTTTTAAAATTCTCTTCAGATTCTTTATTGCCATTTTCAAAATAGGTAACTATTAGACCTTCTTCTTTTCCCATTTCATAATTTCCTTCACTCTTTAGTTTCCTATTCTGGTAGAAAAATTTGCAATTGCCATTTCGGTATCCATCAGACATATTTATCTGATATCTCCAATTGCCATTTGGCCACTTTCTTTCCCAGTAGCCTTCTTTATAGCCATCTTTATAAACGCCTTTACATTTGAAGCTACCGTCAGCATGTGTACGTTCCCATTTTCCTTGAAGTTTCCCATTTTCATCGGATTTATTTAATGTGTCGTTATTAATAATTAACTGTGTATTTGGAGTTCCTTTGTCTTGTCCTCTTTCTTGTGCTTGACTATTGAGGGAATAACTAATTAGTAAAAGGGCTAGATATATTTTTTTCATGTCTTTTAGGGAGGGGGTAAAAAAAAAGCCTCGTTATATCAACGAGGCTTATGAGGTTATATTGTTTACTGTTCTACTCGATAACAATAGGCTTTTGCACAACCTTACTTTTCGATTCAATTTGAATATAGTACATGCCTTTGGTTAAAGATTCTTTTTTAATAATATAATGATTGGAAGTCACATTTTTATATTCCCGTAATATTCTTCCTCTAATATCTATGACTCTAATAATGAGTTTTTCTCTGTTAGAGTTTTGAAATTCTAAGTTTGTTTCACTACTAAATGGATTTGGATAAATGTTGAAATTAAAACTTTCATTTTCTACTACAGATGTAACGCAATTTTCTATACACGCCTCAAGAGTTTGAAAATATCCTGTACCATCTCCAGGGTCTGTACAGTCAAAATTACTATTGCAGTTATATGATTTAGGAATAATCGTCAAGTTAGTTATTATGATGCTATCACAGCCGTTAATGCTGAGTAACGAATCGGTATATATGCCCGTTTCGTCATAGGTTTGATTACCAATAGTTATGGATTCTCCTTCTGCGATTTCGATATCATTTTCATAAACTTCTGTATTATTAATAGCCAGTTCTAAAATCAGTGTTGAATCACAGCCTGCTTGATTGGTGCTTACGAATGAATATTCACCGCTTTCTGTGAAAGTACTGCCATTCCAATCGTAACTATCGCAGGCTGTTATATCTTCTGTTGATTGATAAGAATTATTTATTGTGAGGAATAGTGTAGCTAATGAATCACAACCTTCAGTATTGTTTGAGCTATAGGTGTATATTCCGCTTTCGGTGTATGTTTCACCATTCCAACTGTAGTTGTCACAGGCTGTTGCGGTATCGTTTAAAGGAGCAGAACTATTGTTAATATTTAAGATTAATATAGCTGTAGAATCGCACTCTGATTCTTCATTGAAGTTGATTGTATAAGTTCCGCTCTCATTGTAAGTTGTTCCATTCCATGTATAATTGTTGCAAGCGGTTATGCTAGTAGTAGAACTAGTTGAGCCGTTGTTTACAGTAAGGTTAAGGGATACTATGGAATCACATCCATTGGTAGTTGATAGCGTTTGGGTATATGTGCCACTTTCATTATAAACTTCTCCATTCCATTCAAATGTTTGGCATGCTGTTATATATTCAGAAGTAAATACTGTGTTGAATACAGATAATTCAAGAATAGTCTTTTGGCAACTGTTATTATTGTCTTGTAAAATAGTATATGTTCCGCTTGTATCGTATGTTATTCCATAGAATTCATATGCTTCACAAACAGAAACGGTATCGTAAGTTATATTAGTGATTTCATTAATTTCTAATGAAAGTGTAACAATTGAATCACATCCATATGAATCGGCAAGTATATAGGTCGCTTCATTATTACTCTCATCGTACGTAATTCCATCAATCCAAGTAAATTCTCCACAATGTTCTTGAAAATCTATAACATTTGATATTCCTCTTATGGTTAAGTCTAGCCTACTAAGGCTATCACATCCATTAGAGCTAGTGAATATTTCTTCATAAATATCACTTTCTGAATAGGTTGTTCCGTTCCAGACATATTCTTCACAGGCGGTTATATTCGTTGTAGTTATTGAGGTATCTAAAAGGGTTAGGTTTAGTGTAATGATTGAGTCACATCCATTTGAAGAGTCAAAAATTACGGTCGCAGTATTGTTACTCTCAAAATAAGTTACACCATCAGTCCAAGTGTATGAGCCACAATGCTCTTGTGTATCAATAGTGTAACTATTGTTGATGATTTGTAAATGTAATGTGTCTTTAATGCATCCGTTAGGGCTATTGTAAATATACGTTCCGCTAGCATCATATACGCTGCCATTCCAACTGAAATTATTACAAGCTTCGACAGTGTCGTTTGATGAGCTGAAATTGTCCATGATTGTTAAGTCAAGATTGACAATTGAGTCACAGCCAAAGGAATCTGTAAGAGTATAGGTGGCTGAATTATTACTTTCATCATATGTAATTCCATCAATCCAAGTGAATGATTGACATTGAATCTGGAAGTCAAAAACATTTGAAATTTCTCTGACAATTAAATTTAGAGTTATCAAGCTATCACATCCATTACTAGCTGTGGATACTTCTTCGTATATACCGCTAGTAGTATATGTTGTTTCATTCCAAGTATAGCTGTTACACGCAGTGTCAGAAATAGTATTAAGAGAGGTTTCGAGAATATCTAGGTTTAGGGTAATTACTGAATCACAGCCATTAGCAGCGTCTAAAATGATACTCGCAGAGTTATTATCTTCTGAATATGTTATGCCATTTAGCCACATGAAAGATTCGCAGTGTGTTTGCGAGTCTATCGAATAGCTGTTTTCGAGAATTGTTAGATTTAAAGTTTCGTTGATACATCCGCTTTCATTAGTAAATGTGTATGTACCGCTTGAATTATATGTTGTTCCATTCCAATAAAAAGAATTGCATGATTCAATAGTATCTGCCGGAAAGTTTAAACCTTCCGAAATGGTTAGGTTTAAAGTTATTATTGAGTCACAGCCGATGGCATTTGCAAGAGTGTATGTAGCTTCATAGTTACTTTCTGTATATGTTACGCCGTCTACCCATGTAAAAGGTGAGCAGTGTTCTTGAATGTCAACAGCGTATAAGTGCTCGTCTAATTGTAGTATTAGCCTAGCTGTGCTGTCGCAGACTTCAGAATTAGAAAATATGGCATCGTATGTTCCACTTTCTGTATAGTTTGTTCCGTTCCATTCGTATTCTTGGCATGCTGATATGCTTGTTGTTGATAGTGGTGAATCAATAATCGTGAGGTTTAAAGTGGCTGTTGAATCGCAGCCATCAGAACTAGAAGTGATAAAGTTGTAAGTTCCACTTTCGGTATATGTTGTCCCATTCCAAAGAAATGATTCGCAATGCTCTTGATTATCAATACTGTTTGCTGAATTGTTTATTGTTAACTCTAGAGTTTCTATTCCACAGCCTTGATCATAAGAGTTATAGTAGTAATAGATTCCGCTTGTATTGTAAGTAGATCCTTTCCATTCGTGGCTATCGCATTTTTCTTCATAATATGTTAATGATGGAGAACTCGGAATTATAGTTAAGTCTAAAGTGATGATGGAGTCGCAACTGCTAGAGCTAAATATAGTATCAACGGCTTCAATACTATTGCTAACGGTGTATGTTATTCCGTTGATCCAAGTGAAAGAATCACAGTGATGCTGAAAATCAATTTCGTAACAGAATTCATCCTCTTCTGAGTCTAAGCTAGTGATTGCTAGAATATCATTAGAAATATATAACGTAAAAAATAGGATTAAGAGTTTGATTTTTGGATTCATTCTAGATTAAGATTAAGTTCTTGTAAATTCTACACTATCAAATTTACAAAAAATAGTGTTAAATCATGTAGCCCATAGTTTTTTTTATCAATTAAAACCTTTTTTTTTATGCAAAAATTATAAATCAATCAAAAAACATAATATATTTACATAAAATTATAACCTTATGAAGACCTTAGTACAAGTTTCATCACTTTTGTTTGTGTTTTTAATTTCCTCATGTGATTTTAAAGAAGATTATGAATTGCCGAGTTGGGATATTGAGGCCTCTGCACCTATAGCTACGAGCAGTGTCAGTTTTGATGATTTGCTCGGAGACACCACACTTTCAATAGATACACTTGGTGATAAAAGCTTAGTTTTTGTTTATCAAAAGGATTTGGTAGAATATAATTTTGATGAAATTGTTGAGCTAAATTCAATTTCAATTAATAGATCAGAAGACCTAGGTAATGTGGATATTGATGATGTGTCTTTTTCTGATGGCGCAGCTTTACCTGCTACTCTTCAAAACTCTGCAGGTTTTCCGCTAGATAGCCCTTTTGAAAATGTTATCACAAATACATTAGAGTACGATGCAACAGATGATTTTTATTCCATAACATTTGCTGATGGTACAATAGAGTTGGCGATTAAAAATGAATTTAGTTTTGATTTAAGCAATATCAATATTACAGTTCAAGCTCAATCACAAGATATTAATTTTGATTTTCCATATCTTTCTGCTGGTCAAACGGATACACAAACTAAAGATTTATCTGCAAAAACGTTGGACGGATTGATTGAGGTTTCTATTACCAATGTTGATATTCCTAGTCAAAATAATTTATTTAATTTTTCTTCTCAGGATTCTCTTCTTTTGTTTGTTGCTATCAATGACATTAATTTTGATGAAGCTGATGTTATTTTACCAAGCCAAGAGTTGATTAATGAGGATACTACATTTGTTTTTGATGCAGGTGGAGCCTTATTAAATAGAGTTAAGATGAGTAGTGGTGAAATCAATATGGATATTACTAGCACATTAAAAAGTGTATTAAAATTTGAATATAACATTCCTAATGCTACTCTAAACGGTGTGCCTTTTTCAGTTTACAGAGAAATACCAGCGGAAGGTTCCATAAACGAAACTATTTCTTTAGCAAATTATGAGTTTGACTTAACAGGTCAAGATGGTAATCAAACCAATACCATTTATGTTGAATCATATGCTAGAATAGATTCTACCGGTGAGCAAGTTTCTATTTCTGTTGAAGATGGTGTTGAAAGTTCAATTTCTATTGAAAATATAGCGCCTTCAGCAGCTTGGGGCTTCTTGGGTCAAGACACCATCACTGAAAGTCGAGAAACCTCATTTTTAGATTTAAGCGCTCTGAAAGGTGATATTGACTTCGAGTTTGTTGAAGTGAAAATGGTTACCGAAAATAACTTAGGTGTTGCTGCTGATTTACATGTTATGAAAATTGAGAGTTCGAGCAATACATCTTCTATTGAATTAGAAAGTCCATTATTGGCTTCGCCTTTCACTATAGCACCAGGAATTGAAAGTTTAGATCCTGCTAATCCAGTATCTCCAACAATTACAGAAATTATTTTTGACGAATCTAATTCTAATATTGATAAAATTGTAGAAAGTAAGCCTAATAGTATAGCCTTTGATTTTGAAATGGTTGTGAATGGAGATAATAATAACCAAAATGATGGTTTTATTTATCTTGACTATGGCGTTAGTTCAGAGTTGCAAATCGAAATACCTGTATCGATGAAAGCGTCAAACATGGTAATGAAAGATACTGTTGATGTTAGTTTGTCTGTTCCAGAGATTATAACAGATGGTTCATTTACAATCGTAGTTAACAACGGATTCCCTTTTGATGCTGAAATCAAGATGGAGCTCATGAATAATGCAGGATTACTTTTAGAAACGTTGGAAAGTGAAAATATTGTTAGAGCTAGTGAGGTTGATATTGATGGTGTAACAGTAGCGTCTACTAATAGTGTTCTTAAGTTTCCTTTCGAAGACTTAAGTGTGCTTTTAGCTCGAACAAAAAAAATAGGAATAGAGATTACTTTAAACACACAGCCTAGCGAACAATTTGTCAAGCTATATAGTGACTATTCTATTGACATGACAGTGATTGCTAATTTTGAAAAATTAATAAGTCAGACAATTTTAGAATAGTATATATTCAAAATTTAAGACACTTTACATACAGATGATGAAAAACATAGCCTTAACATTCAGTTTGTTTTTACTGCCACTTATTTCACTGGCTCAAGACAAATATAGTGTTGAATTGAATTCAGATATTGGATTGTACAATACGGCATTAGATGCTCAAACATTACTCAATTCCTTTGACTATATCGACGATGACCAAAAACAAGCCATACTAAGAAATATGGATGATGAAAATTATTTCTACGTTGACATTAATAATGTTATAAAATTTTCAAATAAAAAAGGATTGAGTTTAGCATTTGGAAATCATGTGACTTCCTATGGAATATTTGACGGTGAGATTGTTCGTCTAGCTCTTTATGGCAACACTAATTCTTCTGGTGAGAGTTTTGATTTAACACCAGTAGAGGGTAAGTTCTTTCATTATTCGGATATTACCTTAGGTTTTAAGCTTACAGAACAATTATCATCTTCTGTCTCTTTGATTGCAGGGCATCAATTTGTCTCTGGTGAATTTTCAAAATTAGATTTTACAACAGCCGAGTATGGTCAATCAATTTCCTATGATATGGCCTTAGAAGGAATTGAAAGTGTACCTGTGCGTTATATTATTGATAATAGATCCGATCTCATTAAGCTCAAAGGCATAGATGAATTATTAAAAAGTGCTGGTAGAGGTTTTTCTGTTGGTTTTGATTATCAAGGTGAAATCTATGATGGCGAATATACCGTTTCTGTTAAGGATTTAGGCTTCATTGTGTGGGACGAGACAACTCGCCACTTTGATGTTGAAGCTGATGACTTGATAGTACCATTGGAAGTTTCTGATTTTTCTGAAATTGAATCTAGTTATTTTACTGCTGAGTTAGATACTATAAGAGATTTAATAAATCCATATAGTGAAAGCTATACATTTGTTCTTCCAACGCGATTAAGTGGAGTTTTTAGTAAAGATATTATTGGAAATCAATATACCGATAGATATACTCTATCTCTTGATCATAGGTTTGGGATGTACCCACAGCCTAGAATTGCTGCTGATTTTCATAAAAATATTAAAAACCACGAGTTCGTATTAGGTTATCACCTAGGAGGTTTAGAAAGAAATGGACTGCAATTCAAATACAATTATAAGTCTGAGTGTATCCATTTTCAATTATTTACGCGACAA
>MDTG01112371.1_pt1 | contig 14769 bp, 15 predicted proteins | sample 811421 | NCBI WGS metagenome assembly MDTG01 (sample SAMN05326645, study PRJNA326480) | marine metagenome | isolation source: seawater | place: Pacific Ocean: South East | collected 2011
AATTCAATAAACCTTAAGCCGATGTGGTGGAACTGGTAGACACGCTGTCTTGAGGGGGCAGTGGCGTAAGTCGTGCCGGTTCGAGTCCGGCCATCGGCATTTTATGGACTAACCCATAAATCTTCTTTTTTATCATTTAAGAATATATTTGCTCTTCTATGTCCCTCTCTTTTGAGAAATAGCCAATCTATTTTGCACAATTTTATTTCTACCACACAAAAAAAATCGCTTTCTTTATTCTCAATATTCTTTTCAAAGTTATCATAATTATTGATTGGAGTACCAGGAAGAGGATTTTGAAAATAACATTCTTTAGAAATATCACCCATTTTCCTCCATGAACTATCAGATTTTTTATTTTTATTATTAATATTTGCTATACCAAAGCACCTTATTTGAAGCTTTGACGATTTACTATAGAAAACACAACACACGCCAGGATTAGAATTTAGGTGTTCAACCTTTTCTGCATGAAAGTTTGTATGAAATGTAAGTAGATTATTTGTAGTATCATAACCTCGTAAAACTACAGTTCTTCCAGAGGGAACTTCTCCAGTCGTGCAAAGAGTAAAAGTTCTAAAATCAGATTTTCTATTTTTCACACCATCTAGAAGATTTGCTGATATATTTTCTCTTACATTTACTAATGTTTCTATGTCTTTCATGAAGGTTATCTGCCTACAATGCCTGTTAGTATTTGATTACATATAGGATATAATAAGATATGTTATTTGAATACCTACCAATTTTAATTTTTTTATTCATTGCTTTGATATTTGCATCTGTAATGTTGACCGCGGGTTTCTTCTTCGGAGGGAGTAATCCTGATTCTGAAAAAAATTCACCATATGAGTGTGGATTTGAACCTTTTGAAGATAGCCGAATGAAATTTGATGTAAGATTCTATCTTGTGGCTATACTATTTATCATATTCGACCTTGAGATTGCTTTTTTGTTTCCTTGGGCTGTCGTTCTAGATCATATAGGTCATGAAGGATTTTTAGCTATGGCTGTATTTTTATTTATTTTACTAATTGGTTTTATATATGAATGGAAAAAAGGAGCTTTAGAGTGGGATTAGAAAATATAAAAAGAGACGGTTTTGTTTTAGCTGACTCAGATAGTTTATTTGACTGGGCAAGAACAGGTTCGTTATGGCCTATGACATTCGGTTTGGCATGCTGCTCTATAGAAATGATGCATGCAGGTGCTTCGAGATATGATTTAGACAGATTTGGAATGTTATTTAGACCAAGCCCTAGACAATCTGATGTCATGATTGTTGCTGGCACACTTGTAAATAAGATGGCTCCAGCTTTAAGAAAAGTTTACGATCAAATGGCAGATCCTAAATGGGTTATCTCCATGGGTTCTTGTGCTAATGGAGGTGGATATTATCACTATTCATATTCTGTTGTTAGAGGTTGCGACCGAATTGTTCCGGTGGATGTTTATGTGCCTGGTTGCCCACCAACTGCTGAAGCATTGCTATACGGCATCCTCCAATTACAAAATAAAATAAGAAATAAAAATAGAATAAAAATTAAATAACTTATGAATAAAATTAGGGAATTATTTCAAGAGTTAGTTATTGATTATGTTGAATCTGACATGATTACTCTGACTGTTGATAAATTAAATCTTAGGAAAGTTCTTAAAACTCTCAGAGAAACAAAAGATTTACAATTCAATCAACTAATAGACTTATGTGCTGTTGATTTAATTGAATATGGGCAATCAGAATGGGAAACAAAAGAGACAACATCCAAAGGTTACAATAGAGGTATAAATCCTCAGTCACACAGTAGAATTGACTTTGTTACTGAAGATGTTAATGATGAGTACAAATTATGTGTTGTTTATCATCTGCTGTCTATCAAACATAATATGAGGATACGCGTTAAATGTAATTTATCTAATGAGTCATTAATTGTTCCGTCTGTAACGGATATTTTTGCATCTGCTGATTGGTATGAGAGAGAGGCTTATGACTTATTTGGTGTATTATTCGAAGGCCATCATGATTTAAGAAGGATACTTACTGATTATGGTTTTATAGGACATCCCTTCAGAAAGAAATTTCCTCTAATAGGTAATACTCAGGTCACTTATGACCCTGAACAAAAAAAAGTAGTAAATGTCCCTGTTGATATATCACCAAGAACGCTAGTTCCAAAAGTTATAAGGAAAAGAAAATGAGCGATTATAAAAATTTTACAATGAATTTTGGACCTCAACATCCAGCGGCCCACGGAGTGTTGAGGTTAATCTTAGAAATGGATGGCGAAGTTATTCGTAGCGCTGATCCTCACATAGGACTTTTACACAGAGCAACTGAAAAATTGGCAGAGTCTAAACCTTACAATCAAAATATTGGTTACATGGACAGATTGGATTATGTCTCTATGATGTGTAATGAACATGCATATGTTCTAGCAATTGAAAAACTATTAAAATTAGAAGTTCCAGTAAGAGCTCAATATATTCGGGTAATGTTTGATGAAATCACAAGAATTTTAAATCATCTTTTATGGCTTGGTGCCCATGCATTAGACATTGGGGCAATGTCGGTATTTTTATATGCATTTAGAGAAAGAGAGGATTTAATGGATTGTTATGAAGCCGTATCAGGAACAAGAATGCATGCTACATATTACAGACCTGGCGGTGTGGCAAAAGACTTACCTAGTGTTATGCCTAAGTTTATGCTAAACAAAAATCAAAATTTAGAGCAAATTGAAACACTTAATTACAATAGGGAAGGCACCTTATTAGATTTTATAGATAGTTTTGTAGATAGATTTCCTGAAAATATTGATGAATATGAAAACTTATTAACAGAGAATAGGATTTGGAAACAAAGAACTGTTGGTATTGGTGTGGTATCACCCGAGCGTGCTATTGATTTAGGATTTACTGGCCCAATGTTAAGAGGGTCTGGCGTGAGTTGGGACCTTAGAAAAAAAGAGCCTTATGAAATGTACAAAAATCTTAAGTTCGACATTCCAATAGGAACAGAAGGAGATTCGTATGACCGCTATCTAGTAAGAATACAAGAAATGAGAGAGTCGGCAAAGATTATCCAACAGTGCTGTGAATGGCTAAAAAAAGATGATGGGCAACATATCTCTTCTAACTCGAAAATTGCACCACCTGATCGAGATGATATGAAAGATAACATGGAGTCTTTAATACATCATTTTAAATTATTCAGTGAAGGTTACTGTGTACCAGAAGGTGAGATATATGCTGCAGTGGAAGCACCAAAAGGAGAATTTGGAGTATACATGATTTCAGACGGTGCAAATAAACCGTATAGATTAAAAATTAGAGCGCCTGGTTTTCCTCATCTTGCTGCACTTAATGAGATGTCTAAAGGTCATATGCTATCAGATGTTGTAGCAATAATTGGTACTCAAGATATAGTTTTTGGTGAGATTGATAGATGACAGATACCAAACATATATTATCAGATAATATGACTAAAGAGATTGACTTAATCAGAAGTAAATTTCCAAAGGATAAAAGTAAGTCAGCAATAATTGAATCATTATTAATCATTCAGCATGATAATAATGGTTTCCTCAACGATGAACTAATTGCCTCGCTAGCAAATTACTTAAGCATACAGAAAATTGATGTTTATGAAGTAGCAACTTTTTATTCTATGTTTAATTTAAAGCCTGTAGGTAAAAATACAATATCCGTATGTACAAATGTTTCATGCATGCTAAGAAATTCTGATGATATTGTTACTCACATTGAAAAAAGATTGAAAATTAAAATTGGCGAATCCACTAAAGATAATAAATTTTACCTTAAGGATGAAATGGAGTGTCTTGCTGCCTGTAATGGTGCTCCGATGATGCAAGTAAATCATATCAATTATGAGAATCTTACATTTGAAAAAGTTGATAAAATATTAGATGAGATTGCTAATGACTAACTTATGTACATCAACTTTCTCTCTTAAGAACCCATCAAGTATTGAGACTTATCTGTCTCAAGAGGGTTATAGTTCTTGGAAACAGATAATTTCTAAACAAATACCTAAATCTGAAGTTATAACAATAATAAAAGAGTCTGGGCTAAAAGGTAAAGGAGGGGCAGGATTTTCTACAGGACTGAAATGGTCATTTATTAATTCAAGTGATCAACAAAAGTACCTTGTTTGTAACTCTGATGAAAGTGAGCCTGGTACATGTAAAGACCGAGATATACTTAGATATAATCCTCATGCTGTCATAGAAGGAATGTTAATTGCCTCTTATGCTATTGGTGCATCTGTGGGATATAATTACTTACGTGGAGAATTTATCGGCGACCAATGGATTGTATTTAATAAAGCTGTTAAAGAAGCTTATGAGTATAATTTTATAGGTGAAAATATTTTGAAATCTAATTTATGTATTGAGATAGTCCCACTAATTGGTGCAGGAGCTTATATTGTTGGTGAAGAAACTGCAATGTTAGAGTCTATTGAAGGTAAAAGAGGAATGCCAAGGATAAAACCACCTTTCCCTGCTGTACAAGGACTGTATGGTAAGCCTACAATCATTAATAACACTGAAACACTAGCCACTGTTCCATATATTATAAAAAATGGTTCGGAATGGTATAAAAATCTTGGAGTAAATGATTCTGATGGAGTAAAAATGTTTTGCATGAGTGGACATCTAAATAAACCCTCTGTTATTGAGGCGCCACTGGGCGTACCATTCTCTAAATTATTAAATGAATGTGACGGCGTACTGGATAATAAAAAACTAAAAGCAGTTATACCCGGAGGATCATCAGTTCCAGTAGTTAAAGGTGAAGACATCATGGAAACACCAATGGATTATGAATCCCTTATGAGGATAGGCACTATGTTAGGGTCAGGAGGAATTATTGTTATGGATGAATCTACATGTATGGTCTCCATCCTTGAAAGAATTTCAAGGTTTTACTATGCGGAATCATGCGGGCAGTGTACCCCATGTAGAGAGGGAACTGGATGGCTATATAAAACATTAGTTAAAATTAGAGCAGGTAATGGCGATCAATCAGATTTAGATTTATTAAACAAAGTTGCAAATCAGATAGAGGGACATTGTATTTGTGCATTAGGAGATGCAGCGGCCATGCCAGTTATAAGTTTTCTTAAACACTTTTGGACTGAATTTGAATATTATGTTGATAAGAAACAATCAATGGTTATATAGATGGATATTTATATTAATAATAATAAATACCAGGCATTAGATAATGAGACTATCATACAAGTTGCTGACCGTCATGATATTCATATCCCAAGATTTTGCTATCATAAAAGATTAAGTGTTGTAGCAAGTTGCAGGATGTGTCTTGTTGAAGTTGAAGGCGCTAAATACCCTCAGCCAGCATGTTCTACAATTGTAAGAGATGGTATGAAAGTTAATACTGTGGGATCGGTTACAGAAGATGCTCAAAAAAACACTATGGAATTTTTGCTGATTAATCATCCACTCGATTGTCCTGTTTGTGATCAAGCTGGCGAATGCGAACTTCAAGATGTCTCCTTAGATCATGGAGACTATAAATCAAATTACAAAGAGATAAAACGTACTGTAATAGATAAAGATATTGGTAATCTTGTTACAACTGAGATGACTCGCTGCATTCATTGTAGTCGATGTGTTCGTTTTGGAGAGGAAGTTGCAGGTATAAAAGAACTTGGTATGACAGGTAGAGGCGAGAAAACTAAGATTGAAACATTTGTAAATCAAAGTCTAACTTCGGAATTATCTGGAAATGTTATTGACCTTTGCCCTGTAGGAGCATTAAATAACAGCCTGTATAAGTATAGTGCTAGAACATGGGACTTGAAGCAAATTAGCTCTATTTCTTCAAATGATTGTTTAGGTTCGAATATTCATTATCATACTTATAAAGATGAAATTAAAAGAACTATTCCTAAAGAAAATGGCGAAATCAACTTATCATGGTTAGCGGATAGCGACCGATTTGGGCATGAGGGAATTGAATCAGATGAAAGAATACTATTCCCGTTTATCAAAAGTGAAAATAAGCTCATTAAATCTGATTTGGATACACTTAATGAAGCCGTATCTCAAAAAATACAAGAATATACATTAAATACAACAGCTGTGATGTCAGCACAGTCATCATGTGAAGAAATGTATTTATTTCAAAAGATTCTCAGAGACATTGGCATTTTTAATATAGATCATAGAAGTAAAGAGTGTGATTTTAAATATCAAGATAAATACCCTGTTATCCCATCATTCGATATAAAACTTAGTGAAATTGAATCGATGGAAAATATAATTCTTGTAAATGTTAATATTACTAAAGAATTCCCTATACTATCCGTCTATTTAAGAAATTCAGTCAAACATAACTCTACAAACATTATCTCATTATCAGCATATGAATACTCGGAGAATTTTGATATCTCTCATTCAGAAACGTTAAGCCCAAAAGAGCTTGAAAAATATTTTACTACTACTTCAAATAATATTTTGTCAAACATAAGCAAAGATAAAAAAAATCTTATAATAATCGGACCATCAACAACTTATTTAAAAAATTATACTAATATTACTAATAATATAAGTAGATATGCAAAATCGATAAATTCTAATTTATCTCTTTTAGGTGATCAATGTAATACATCAGGTGCTTGGGCAATGGGGGTTGTACCTCATAGATTGCCCGGAGGTATAGAAATAGAAAAATTTAAACAGACAGCTTACCTATCGTCATATCCTAAAAATGATTTGTTAATTATTTATAATCTTGAGCCTGAATATGATTTCTCTAATGATACAGAAATTATAGACAGATTAAAAAAATCTAAATTCAATATATTTTTTTCTTCATACATGACAGATTCTATTAATAAGTATGCAGATGTGGTTTATCCGCTAGCTGTTCAACAAGAATCTCATGGCTCTTACCTAAATACAAATAAACAACTTCAAGTATTTAATCAAGTCGTTTCACCAAGAGGTGAATCTAAGAATGGAATAGAGCTCTTATTGAGACTTTCAAAAAGACTTGGAATTAACATTGATGATGAGAAAATCTCTGAAGATATCAATAAAATCTTATCTAACATAAACATTAAAAGTAATTATGTTTTGGTAGACAGTATAGAGAAAACAAACGAAAATAATACTTTAGAAAAAATTATTATCAGAAGCTCAAACTCCAATAACCCAACACTTAGAAGATGTAAATCTTTATTGACCACACATGATAATGATAGTTTTATGAGCATCCCTAATGGTGTCAAAATAAATAGCGAATCAAAAATTACAATTAATGAATCAGAAAATAGTTTGAAAATTAAAACAAATATTAAAGTTCATGATAAACCTGATAATACTATTTTGGTAAAGATGAATGGAAGATATCAACAGAAAATTGGTTCTTATAATACTAGCGTAAACCTATCGTAATGGAAGCAATATTTTATATTATAAAAACCATGATATCTATTTTAGTGGTTGTAGTACCTTTATTTTTAATAGTTGCATATGTCACTTACTCGGAAAGAAAAATAATCGGATTTATGCAATCAAGAATGGGCCCAATGAGAGTAGGTCCCTCCGGGCTTCTGCAACCTATTGCAGATGTTCTCAAGCTGGTATCAAAAGAAATAATAATTCCTACTAGTGCTAACAAAGGTATTTTCCTAACAGCTCCTATGCTTATGCTTATCCCCTCTTTATTGGTTTGGTCTGTAATTCCGCTTTCAGAATACTTTATTATTTCTAATATTAACGCAGGGTTATTATTTATTCTAGCACTCACATCACTAAGTGTTTATGGAGTGATATTAGCTGGATGGGCTTCTAACTCTAAATATGCATTCCTAGGTTCTATGAGATCGGCAGCACAAATAATCGCATATGAGATTGCAATGGGTTTCGCCTTAGTTGGAGTGTTGATGCTTTCCGGAAGTCTAAACTTGCAAAACATTATTTACGCTCAATCTGGAAGCCTGTTCAATTGGTATTGGCTGCCTTTATTTCCATTATTCTTAATATACTTTATAGCTGGAGTTGCAGAGACTAATAGAGCACCATTTGATGTATCTGAAGGTGAGTCTGAGATTGTTGCTGGTTTTCATGTGGAATATTCTGGTATGGCATTCGCCATGTTCTTTTTAGCCGAATACATGAACTTAATATTAATAAGTATATTATGTAGTATTATGTTTTTTGGAGGATGGTTATCGCCATTTCAAGGAACTGTAATAGATTCATATTTATCTTTTATTCCCGGATTTGTGTGGCTCTCTATTAAAACGCTTATATTTATTTTCATATTTCTTTGGCTTAGAGCTACCCTTCCAAGATACAGGTATGATCAAATCATGAGATTGGGATGGAAAGTATTTCTCCCAATTACTTTCTTTTGGCTTACCATTATTGGAATTTTAATATATCTTAAGTATTTACCACTATAATTATGAACAGTATAATCAAATTCATTAAAAGTTTATTTTTTCTTGAGATTTTTAAAGGACTAAGCATTACAGGTAAAAAACTTTATAAAAAACCTATCACCATTCAATATCCAGAGGAAAAAACACCACAATCAACCAGATTTCGTGGCCTACATGCACTAAGAAAATATCCTAATGGAGAAGAGAGATGTATTGGTTGTAAACTTTGTGAAGCTGTTTGTCCTGCACTTGCGATAACAATTGATACAGAAGAAAGAGCTGATGATAACACAAGGCGAACAACTAAGTATGATATAGATCTCTTTAAATGTATATACTGCGGTTTCTGTGAAGAGGCATGTCCTGTTGATGCAATTATTGAGACAAGCATCTTTGAGTACCATTTTGAAAATAGAAATGATGGAATTATGAATAAAATAGATCTTTTAAAAATTGGTGATTTATATGAACAACAAGAGTTAAAAGACAGAAGCGCAAATGACTTATGAATATTGAATTAATAACTTTTTTTATATTTAGCACATTACTTACATTTACTTGTTTTAAAGTTATAACATCATCAAATCCTGTGCTATCAGCGATTAATTTAGTTTTTTCATTTTTTTTATCTGCAGTTCTATGGTTGCTTCTTGGAGCTGAATTCTTATCAATCATTCTAATTCTCGTTTATGTAGGAGCTGTAATGGTCCTTTTCCTTTTTGTAGTAATGATGCTAGATATAAATATTGCAAAAAAAACAGCAGCGTATATTAAATACCTTCCTTTAGGGATAGCAGTTTTTATAGCCTTCAACGTACTCATAATTTATTTTTTCATTAACACATTTGAGAATATTGACTACAACGCAGTTAAAAATATAGAAATTATAAGTGATAGTAATACTGAAAACTTAGGTTATCTTTTATTTACAAAATATATTATTGAGTTTGAGATTGCTGGATTAATATTATTACTTGGAATAATCTCAGCGATTGTACTTACTTATAGGAAAAACCCGAAAAATAAATATCAGAATCCTACTAAGCAGATTTCAGCTTCCAAAAAAGATAGATTAAAGATAATAACGGATCTCAAAGAATAATATGATCCCAATAAGTTATTATTTAATATTAAGTACAATTATATTCACTATATCAATAGCTGGTATATTTCTTAATAGAAAAAATATTCTTGTTTTATTAATGTCCCTTGAATTAATGTTTTTATCAGTTAATTTTAATCTAATTACTTTAGGTAATTACCTGGGGGATCTTACTGGACAAGTTTTTGTGTTTTTTGTATTGACTGTCGTTGCAGCTGAATCTGCAATTGGTCTAGCTTTATTGATTGTATTATTTAGGAGTAAAAAATCTATTGATGTAGATGACTTGTCGGAGCTAAAAGGTTGATAAATATTGCTTTGTTACTTTTGCTTACTCCATTGATAAGCACACTGATGCTTTTGTACTTGCAAAACTCATCAAAAAAACTAACCACTATTGTTTCAAACTTATCTATATTATTTTCTTTCTTGCTTTCTGCGTACTTACTAGTTCTTTATATATCATCCAATGCTTCTGCTTTGTCTAAAGATGTATTAGTCTTCGCTGATGTAAAAATATATTCCCTAGCATTTGGACTTTATATTGATTCATTGTCTTTAGTAATGTGTACTGTAGTGACTTCAGTCTCTTTTCTTGTTCACTATTATTCTATCTCTTATATGAAAGATGAAAAATCATTTAATAGATTTTTTATTTATACAAATTTTTTCACATTCTCAATGCTTCTGATAGTTTTATCAAATAACTTTTTTCAACTATTTATAGGATGGGAGCTTGTAGGGTTATCATCTTATCTATTAATAGGTTTTTGGACTAAAAAAGATTCAGCTATTAAAGCAAACTACAAAGCATTTCTGGTTAATAGAGTGGGTGATATAGGATTAATCCTAGGGTTATGTTTGATATTTATTTCATATAATACAACTAACTATAATGAAGTATTTCAACTAAAAGATACTATAAATAATACAAACATAAACATTTTTGGATATGCGTTAAATACTCTAAGTTTTATTTGCTTATTGCTATTTATAGGCGCAATGGCTAAATCTGCACAAGTACCACTTCATTTTTGGCTTCCAGATTCTATGGAGGGCCCAACGCCAATATCTGCCCTAATTCATGCTGCTACTATGGTGACCGCAGGAATATATATGGTTGCAAGACTATCACCTCTTTATGTTTTAGCGGAAGATGTTTCATTATTTATATTGTATGTCGGTTCGATTACTGCATTTTTCCTTGGACTAGTTGCATTAGTTCAAAATGATATTAAAAGGATTATTGCATATTCAACTATCTCACAGTTAGGCTATATGACTGCCGCACTAGGCGCATCATTATATTCATTAGCTATATTTCATTTAATCACTCATGCTTTCTTCAAAGCACTATTATTTCTGTGCGCTGGTTCAATAATTATAAAATGTCATCATGAGCAAGATATCACGAAAATTGGAGGTTTGAAAAGGTTTATGCCTATTACATATATGGCATTTTTATATGCTTCACTATCTTTAATTGGGTTTCCTCTCACATCAGGTTTTTATTCCAAAGAGACAATTATTGATGCGGTAGGATATTATGGTCACACAATTCCATATACAATGCTCTTATTATCTATATTTACCACCACACTGTATACAGCAAAAATATTCTCCAAGGTCTTTTTTGGTGAATCTACTTTAAATTTAGATAGTGAATTAAAAGATAAGGAAAATGATAGTGAAATCTTAATGCCGATTGTAGTATTAACCATACCTTCAGTATTTTTAGGTATATTTATTTATGACTCTTTAATGTTAGGCACATTATTTGGAACTTCGTTAGCAGCACAAGAACTTGTTGTATCATTCTATGATGACTATGTTATTAATTCTCTAAATTTTTTTCTACACTCTTTTTTAACTATTAATTTCTTAATATTATTATTAGCTATAATCTTTGGATATTTTTATTACTACAAAAAATCATTTGTGATAAAAACACCATCTTTTATCAAAAATATCATAACAGAGGAATATGGTTTTAACATATTTTCGTCTAAATATATTCCTCAACTTCAAAACTTTATAACTAAATATTTATGGAGGCGTGTTGATATATCAGCTATTGATAATGGATTTGTTAATAATACATCATATTTTCTTAATAAAATTTCACACAAAGTGCGCAAAGTACATACAGGTTTCATATATCATTACTCACTAACTATAATTTCTGCTTTAATTTTATTACTATTAATCATTGGGTATAAAAACTAAATGTTTGATTATCCTATTCTTAGCTTATTAATATGGATACCAATACTTATAGGACTATTGCTAATTTTATCAAAAAATATTAGCGATAACTTATCTCAACTTATAACATTGCTAACATCTTTTTTTATATTAGTTGTATCAATAAATTTAACCCAAGCCTACGATCATACAACAAGTCAACTTCAATTTATTGAGCGTATCGAATGGATATCTGGCCTTAATATATTTTATTATCTTGCAGTTGATGGGATATCTGTTTCACTTATATTACTAACAGCTTTTATAAACTTTTTAATTGCAATTTATGCGTCCTCAGAAAACTATGTCAAAAAGTCTTCATTTTTAGGTTACTTTTTAATTTTAGAAGGGCTTCTCATAGGAACCTTTTCAGCATTTGATAGCATTCTTTTTTATATATTTTTTGAAAGTCTATTAATCCCATTATTTCTAATTATAGGTATATGGGGGGGAGCTAATAGGAAATACGCTACTTTGAAATTCTTTCTTTATACATTATTTGGTTCTGTTTTAATGTTAATTTCTATAATTTACTTAGCAAAAGTATCTGGATCATTTGCAATTCAAGATTTTTATTCTGTAAATCTGTCATTTCAAGAAGAGATGTTGATACTCTTAGCATTCCTAATTGGATTTGGAATTAAAATACCAATGTGGCCTGTTCACACATGGCTGCCGGATGCACACGTAGAAGCTCCAACAAGTGGATCAGTCATTTTGGCTTCAGTTCTTCTCAAAGTTGGCGGATATGGAATGATTAGATTTATGTTGCCGGTTACAACAGACGCAGGTATTTATTTAAGTGAGTATATGATTTATTTGTCTCTAATAGCTATCATCTATATTAGTTTTGTAGCTTATGCCCAAGAAGATATGAAAAAACTAATTGCATATTCATCTGTAGCACATATGGGTTTTGTTACACTAGGTATCTTCCTAGTATTTAATCTACTTGATAGTAATACATCTGCTGCAATAATTGGTCTTGAGGGTGCTATGGTTCAGATGATATCTCATGGATTAATATCTGCGGCATTATTTTTTTGTATAGGAATAATATATAAACATTCCAAATCGAGACTTCTTAAAGATAATTATGGCGTTTCTAAATTCATGCCAATTTTCTCTTTTATGATGATCTTTTTTCTTATGGCAAACTCTGGCTTACCAGGGACTTCGGGCTTTGTTGGAGAATTTCTTGTAATTACTTCGTCTCTAGGCTCTAGCTTTTTATTCGGATTTCTTGCTGCGACATCACTACTTCTATCAGCATCATATTCACTTAAAATGGGTAAAACTGTTTTATTTGGAGATAACCTTAAAAACATTCAAGGATATAACGAATGTACTTTTAATGAGAAAATTGTTCTAACAATTCTAATTATATTTATTTTATATCTTGGTATTATCCCAGATTACTTGTTTAAAATTATTGACCAATCCGTTATTGGTATTGTTGAGTCATTATCAGCAGGTAAAATATAATGTTGAGTATTTTATTCATACCAGAAATAATACTTTCAATTGGAGTGATGATAATTATTCTATTTGACTTATTTTTTCAAAAACAGAAAGGACTCTCATTTACTATAGTACAGTTTCTATTATTAATAGCTGCCTATTACTCTCTTAATAATAACTTTTCACCCAGTTATAGTGCATATACACTTAATGAATTTACCAACATTATTAAATTCATTCTTCTAGTTGGTTCTCTTATGATATTTCACTATACATATAAGCATCTTAAATTTCTAAAAATTCTTAAAATAGAATACTTCACGATTTCATTACTAGGTCTTGTAGGAACTATGATTATGATTTCAGCAAATAGTTTACTAATGTTGTATCTTGGCATTGAATTATTATCACTATCATTATATGCACTCATTGGTTTCAATAAAAAATCATCTTTATCATCTGAAGCCGCAATTAAATATTATGTCTTAGGAGCAATGTCATCCGGCATACTATTGTTTGGCATTTCATTAATTTATGGCTTCACAGGCTCTATAGCTTATGATGATATAGCATCTCAATTGATTAATATCGATATGAATTCAGTTGATTACATAGCTATTATTTTTGGAATTATTTTTATAACCGCCAGCCTATGTTTTAAGTTTGGTGCAGCTCCATTTCATATGTGGGTTCCAGATATTTATCAAGGTTCTTTAATAAGCACTACAATATTATTGAGCACTCTTCCAAAAATTGCAGTTTTTATTGTTTTTCTTAAACTATATTTTATACCATTTATTCTTCTTAAAGAAGTATGGTCAGATATATTAATTTTTGTCGGAATGCTCTCTATAGTAATAGGGAGTTTGTTTGCTTTAACTCAAGAAAATATAAAAAGACTTCTAGCATATTCTGCTATATCTAATATAGGATTTATCATATTATCACTTGGCCTTATCTCGATCGATGGCATTCATGCATCACTTTATTATACTGTGGTGTATAGTCTAACAGCACTCGCATCGTTTGGCATTATTACTCATATTACCTCTAATAGCAGCGGTATTGAAAAGATAACCGATCTGGCAGGACTATCAAAAACACATCCATACTTTGCTTTTTTAATTTTAATCACTATGCTGTCCTCAGCAGGTATTCCGCCATTAATTGGATTTCATGCAAAGTTGATGGTAATTAAGGCATTGATAAATAGTTCTTATATTATGCTTTCAATTATTGTTGTCATAATGACTGTTATCTCAGCGTATTATTATTTAAAAGTTATTAAAACAATTTATTTTGATAACAGACAAGATCTAATCTCAACTTACACTAATAGCGATATAATTTTATCGATAAATGTTTTATCACTAATAGCTTTAGGGATTTTTCCATATCTATTATTCAACTTAACTAGTTATCTTGTCGAAATTTTTTCTGTACTTTCTATTTAACTTGAAAATAATTTCCATAAATTATAGACTTCATACCAGTGCGGGGTGGAGCAGTCTGGTAGCTCGTTGGG
>MDTG01133680.1_pt1 | contig 14769 bp, 16 predicted proteins | sample 811421 | NCBI WGS metagenome assembly MDTG01 (sample SAMN05326645, study PRJNA326480) | marine metagenome | isolation source: seawater | place: Pacific Ocean: South East | collected 2011
CCAACTATTTTTGATATAGCTCTTATACTATATCCTCTTTTATGTAAAGTATGTATCACGGTAAATTCCTCTTTATCAATCATACCAACTCCAAATATTTTATTTAGAGTTTATTGTATTTATTTTTATTAATAAAGTGGTGCACTTTTACTTTGCACTACTGGTGTATTTTACCTTTGCACTTGACAGTAAGTGAAATAAAGTTCATATTATCTTCAGTTTTGTATGAAAAAGTATATTCATTGTCTTCAAAAGATAATATCCCACTATTTTTATTTTCTACTTGTACTTTTAAAGAATCATTCATCTCGTAAATCCTCTAATGTAGGGAATAAACTCTTTTCTTTTAAAGAAAACTCATACCCTAAATAATCAATAATTTGTAATATCTTTCTAAAGCCTATCTCACCTCTACCATTTTCCAAAGAAGATAGTGTAGCTCGAGAGATATTTAAATCTTCACAAAGTTTAGTTTGAGATATTTTTTGTTCTTTTCTATGTTTTTGTAATTCTTTTCCAAATTCATTTAGATTCATAATTTCACTTTTGTCTAATATATTAAACATATTATCCTAATATATAGATATTGTCAAATATATTAGACATATGTAAATAAAAAACTATATAATATAATAGCTTTTCACTATTCAACTAAACTTTTTATAGCAAAATTGATTATTGTATTAAACTCTTATTCAAAACCTAATTTTGCTAAAGTAAATAAAAAGGAATTTAATCAACTTTATCTATACCACTTTATTATCTTATATTTTTTAATATTTAATAATTTTGTTGTTCTCTCATTCACAAGAACTTTTTTACCAAAATTTATTCTCGAAGCTAAATTATAATTTATTTTAACAGTTTTCTTGTTTTCTAACTTTACAATTAAGAAAGAATGAATAACTGTATCATCTGTTGTTGCTCCAAAATCAACTACTATCCCTTTCATTGTTAACTGAGATTTTGTTGAAACTATAAAATATAATATAATAGGAATACTAATAAGAAACAAAATAACAAAAATTTATTCAATTTTAGTTCTCAACATATTCTACCTCTCAATATCGACTTGTTTATTTTAAATTCACCAAATACTTTTATTTCTAAAGTAGCTTCAATAATATCTACAAACTCTGCACATAAAAAGGTTTCATTTTTTTTAGATACAAATAGATAAACCTTTTCTTTATACGCTTCTTTGATAAGTTTTGTTTTTCCTATTCTTCTTCGTCCAACTATTACAGTCATTTTTGATGACTCCAAAGAAGATATTTGAATATCTTTTAGGTTTTGTAATTCTTTTTCTCTATTATAAAATTTAAAAGTTAATTTAACTTTTTGATTTGACTATATAAGTCTTTAATCATTTTTGACAAGGGCTGTTAATTAAAATCTTTTTCATCATGATAATTTTAAATAATATAGTATCGTGTCCCCGGAATTTTAGAGAAAATATAAAGTAATTTTATTATTCACTACTTTTTTTAAACTTTTCAATTTTTTCTAATGCAATTAAAATATTAACTTCAATTTCTTTTTTTAAATTATAAGTACTTAATTTAACTTCATTATTTTTTAAATAATTATCAATTTTTACCAATAATTCTTTTAAAAAATCTTCTTCAGATAATAGTTCTTTTGTTTTAAAATTATATCTATCTTTTATAATACCGCCAAAATAATGCATAGTTGTACCATTTGTTTTTATCAAAACCTTAAATAATTCATTAGTATTTATATAACTTAATATAGTTTTATCTTTGTAATCAAATACTCTCTTATCATTTCTACCTTCTAACAACTCAAAAAGCTTTTCTGAATTTTTTTCTTTTATCGCATCAACAATTAGCTTTGAATCATTTTGTAAATTTAAAACCTCTTGCTCTTCCAAAAATTCATCAATGTACTTTTCAAATTTTTTAAAAGAATCACTTTCAAAATATTGTATATTCTCATAATTATTTCCCATAAAGTCTTTTCTAATGAGAAAAATATTTTTAAAATTAAAATAATCTTCATCAAATAATGATTTAAAATTCTTTTAGCTGAATTAAAAAGTTCTTCAAAGTCTATTATAAATAACTTCTTTTCTTGAAAATAAAATAATATTGAAGTCACTAAGTTAAACTGTTTATAATCTTTATATTCATTATAAATGAATTTTTCATAAACATCTTTTAATAATTCATCAAACTCACTATCTTTTAAGTCATAAAATTCTGTTAGTTTTTTCCACGAAGGTGTATTTTCATCAAAATAATATTTACTGTTTTTTAAAGCTAAATTTATTTCTTCTTTATTAATATTTGAATCAAGTAATATTTCTTTCCATAAATTAAAAGGAATAATTACATTAAAATTATCTTCAAAATTATATTTATTGAGAAAAAATTTATATCTTGTTTTCTCAGCTTCTTTTTCATTTTTATCAATTATTAATGAAGAATGATATTCTTTAAACAAATCTAAAATATCATTATTCCCCTGTCTAATTTCAAATGAAAATAGAAAAAACCATTCTAGAATATCTTTTATCAATTTTTTATTTTCAATATGAATTATTAAAACTTCATCATAAAATCTTTCAAAATCTAGTAAACATTGTCTTAAAGCTCTTAAGTTATTAGATTCTGATTTTTCAAAAAGTTCTAATATCTTTGATTTATCTTTTTCTAAAATATTTTCTTTTACTTTATTTATATTTTTCAATTCTAAAAGAAAACTATCATAAGCAGAATCTTTTTTTGTTTTAAACTCAAAAGTTTTCCCAATAAGTTTTTCTTTTATTTGGGTATATTTTTTTGTTTTTTCTAATTCTTCCTCATTTGCAATAAGTATTACTTTATAAGATTGGTGTTCTACAAAGTTGTTTATATATCCTAATAAATCAACAATATTTATACCACTTCTTTCTAAATCATCAAATATTAAAATATAGTCTTTAGTATTTAATAAATCTTCCGGCTTAAAATTAGGTATTTGTACACTTGCATTTCCATCAGCTTTTTTATCATCATCTAAATCAATTTTTAATGTACCTTTCAAAAGCTGTTTAGCAATTTTTCCTGCAAATATTGTTTTTTTATTGTAAAGTCTTGGATGAATAGCTTCTAAAAATTTTGTTTCAATCTCCTCATAAGAAGTAACACCATACAAACTTATATAAATGTATCTTTGTTTTTTTCTATCTAATATTTTTTTGTAATTATTTATAAAGTGAGTTTTTCCACTTCCCCATTTACCTTTTAATAAAACTGCATATTGTGGATTTGTAAGTCCTATATAATAACATAGAAATTTTGATATATGTTTATTTGACATAAGATAGCCTATACTTTTTTTATTTATTATAGCTATATAAAAGTAAAATAATAAAAAAGATTACAAATTACAATATCAAAGAAATATAAGAATAAAATATTTACCCTATGCATTGTTAATTATCATCTTTATTTTAAATAATATAATTCTTCATAATATTGAGTTTTTAATGCTTCTTCAATATAAACTTTACTATTTTCAATTTTAGGTAACATTTCTATTAATAAAATCTTTAAAGTAGGTAGATAATCTTTTATAATTTCCCATACCATTGATTCATCAATTCCTCGATAGTTATGTGAAACCTTATCTCTCATAGCTGATAAGTTTTTCTAATTGATTTTACTTGATGTTTTTAATTCTTCATTGATTTTCTTATTTTCTTCGCCTATTGCTATTAGTAAATTTACACTTGCGTTAAAATTTAATTGTTTATTTGCTAAATAAAATTTTTCTTCATTTTCAAAATCAGCAGAATATATAAAAATCTTTTCGATTGCTTCAAGCATTGTAATACATTTTTACTATCAAACATATATAAAATCTTTTTTTGAATGTAGTTTAATAAGTGGATTAAACTTTTTATAATTTATTAAATCAATTTTAGCATTAAATATTTTTTCTAGTTCATTTTCTAGTTTTAAGTAACTTTCAAAATTCAATCTAGTTTTATCATCTTCAATATATGCAATATCTATATCACTATGATTTGTATTTGTTGCAGAAGAAACAGAACCAAATAATATAAAGTTTTTTAAGTGATATGAAGCTTTTTTACTTTTAAGCACTTTTAATATATCTTCTTTATTCATTTTAGTTAAATTCCTTTCTATTTTATTTATCTATTATAACACAAGAATTTATAATTTTATTCTATTAAAACTTCTTAATCAAATCCACATAAACATCAGTCAAACCTTCTACTTCTTTAACCGTAGTTCTCTCACCAATACTATGAATCGTATCATTTATCACACCAAACTCTATAGCTTCTATTCCAAAGGCTCCAAAATACCTAGCATCTGATGTTCCACCAGCAGTAGAGTGCTTAGTTGTAACTCCTAAAACATCTTTTATTGAGTTTTCCATAGCTTTTACTACTTTTGATTCTTTGTTTGTTACAAAGGGAAAAGAACCTTGTGTTGTTCGTAAAGAATAATCTAAGTGACCAAATACTTTTTCAATATAAGCTTCTACATCTTCTTTTTTTGTGTTTGTTGAGTTTCTTACATTAAACATTAAATCTAATTTATTTGGAGTTACGTTTGTAACTTGCATACCAGATCTTATATCTGTTAAAACCATTTTTGAAGGGGCAAAGTATTCATCACCATTATCTAAGTCATGTGCTGCAATTTGATTTAATAAAGGAGCCATTTGATGTATTGGGTTTATTCCTTTTTCTGGATATGCTGCGTGTCCTTGTCTTCCTTGGATTTTTAAATATCCATTGATACTTCCTCTTCGCCCTACTTTTATGGCATCACCAAAAACTTCTTCACAAGTTGGTTCTGCTACAACAGCATATTGAGGTATAAAATCTATCTCTTTTAAATACTCTAAAGCTTTAATAGTTCCGTAAGTACCCTCACCCTCTTCATCAGAAGTCATTAAAATTGAAAGTGTTCCATCAAAATCTTTTGCATGTTTACAAGCATAAAGATAAGCAGCAACTCCACTTTTCATATCTTGAGTTCCACGAGCAGTTATAACACTATCTATAATATCAGCAGCAAATGGGTCAACATCCCATCCTTCACCAGGAGGTACTACATCAATATGACCTGCAAAACACAGGTGTTGAGGGTTGTCGTTAAATTTTTTATAATATACTCTATTTTTTGTATCTTCTCTATCTACATTTATACAAGTCCACTCATCTCCTAAGTATTCTTCTATAAAATCAAAGCCACCATCATCATCTGGTGTTACTGATTTGAATCTTAATAATTTTTGAAAAAGTTCTATAACTGTCATTTTGTTCCTTTATAATCCGTGATTGTATCAAAATTGATATTATATTCGTTATAATTAATCATAATAAGTATTTTTTAATTAAGGATAATAAATGAAAGAACTCAAAGAACGTATATTAAAAGTAATAACTCCAAAAGCAGTTTTATACCCATTAACCAATGAAGCTAATAAATCAATTATTAATGATCCCTGTGAAACTTTCCTAATAAGGATGTCAGAATTTCCATATAGAATAGGAAGAGAATCTAGAGTTGGAGAAAATGAGAAAGGCTTATTTGTAAAACTAAGAGTAATAAAAAATATTTCCAAACCAGTAAACGATACATATTTATATGACTCTGGAAAAAACTTACAAATTTCAAAAGAACACTTACAAATTGAAAAAAACAATGAGACATATACACTTAAAGATAGAGGTAGCTCAAATGGTACAACAATAAATGGTACTACATATGGAGGGAATAGACAAGTTTTTGAACATACACTTAAAGATGGAGATATTATAGCAATTGGCGATAAAAAATCTGAATTTAAATACCAATTTTTAATTTTAGAGAATTTGTAAATTAAATAAAAGAAAGGTTATCAAATGAGTAAAATAGAAAAATATTTTTATTGGTTATGCTTTTTTCTAGCAATTTATATAACAATTGGATTTAAACTTGTACCTTATATAATACAAGATCAACTAGTAAAAAACTTAGATGAAAATTTAACTTTAAAAACTTCAGTTGAAAAAGTAGAATTTAATCCTTTTATCTTTGAAGCAAAAATACATAATTTAGCACTTTTGGATGAAGAAGGAAATAAAACAATTTCTTTTTCACAATTTAAGTTAAATATTGAAGTTTTACGTTCTATTCTTGAATCTCATGTTAGTTTAAAAGAAGTTTTACTTCAAGATGCAAGTATAAATGTTGAAGAGAGTTTAGATGGAACTATAAATTTAACAAAAATACTTAAAAATAAAGAAGAGAAAAATGTTGAGCCTAAAAAAGATGAAGAAGCTTCAGATATTAAGTTTTTAGTATCTAAAATATCTTTACTTAATATGAACATCAATTATACAAAACAAAGAAAAGATAAACCATATAAGTTAAGTCTTAACAATGCTAACTATATCTTATATGATGTTGGAACTTATAAAAATAGCTTAGCTTCAAATGATTTGCAATTTAATATAAATAAAAATACAAAAGTATCATTAAGCGGTGCTTTTAATACACTTCCGTTTAAAATGTATGGAAAAGCTGAAATAATTGATTTAAGATTAAAAGAAATACTTGATCAACAAAAAGAGATTTTAAACTTTAATATAAATGAAAAAGCAAGATTTGATTTAGCAATTAATTATAATATCAATACTGAAAAAGAATTTGATTTAAAACTTGAAACGCAAAAATTAGAGTTTTCAAATATCGATATTAATCAAAATAAAAGCAGTATTGCAAAACTGAATAAACTTATGATTGAAAAACTAAATTTTGATTTATTAAAACAAGATATTAGAGTAAATAATATAAATATAAATGACTTGTATACAAATATAACAAGTGATAAAAATGGCTTAAATCTAGCTACTCTAATAAAAAAGCCATCTGCAAAAACACAAAAGCAAGTAGTAAAAGAAGAAGTTAAAGTAATTCCTCAAGAAACAAAACCTTGGAATATTTTAGTATCAAATTTAAAACAAACAAACTTGGATTTAACATTTAGGGATACTGTTAATAATACTAGTGTTAAAACTAATAAATTTAATACAGATATCTCTAGCATAAAAGTTACTGGTTCAGATATTTTACTTAATAAGCTTAAAATTTCTAATCCAAATATAGTATATTCTGATAAGAAAAATGCAATGAATCTAAATCTAAACAATAACTTGATTTCTTTAGATAAAATATCTATTTTAAAGAATAATATAGATATTTCAAACATAAGTACAGCACAAAGTGAACTATCTTACAAAGATAAAAAAACATCTTTAGATATTAATTTAAATAAACCAAAAATAAATATTAATAGCCTAAAGATTAAAGATTCAAATATTTATATTGGAAAACTTAATTTAAATACACCAAAAATTGATTTTAAAGATTCAAAAAATGGTTTAGATCTTAAGACTATTGATACAAACTTAACAACAAATAATTTAAATATTAATGGTCCTAAAATATCTATGGCATCAATAACATTGATAAATCCAAGATTAAATATCAATGATAGAACTAATAAATTACAAATAGATATAAATAAAATAAATGCAAATGTAAATTCATTTTTATTAAATAAAAATGATATTTTAATCAAAAGTGCAAAACTTAAAAAAGGCTTATTGACCTTTAAAGATATAAAAAATAAAACAAATATATCTTCAGAAAAGATGGAGATAAAAATAAGTAATATAAAACAAAGTAAAAACCTTTTATCTTTAGCATCTCTTAACATCTTTGATCCTAGTATTTCTATGATAAATAATATTGATAAGACAAAAATTCTTGCTAAAAATATTGATGTAGATATTAGAGGTATTTCAAATGGAAAAAATGGTTTAAAGGTTTTAAAAACAAATGTTTCAAAACCAAATATTTCTGTAACACTTGAAAAAAACAATAATAAAGTAATTGAAACTACAAAAAATATAAAAAAAGATACAAGTAAAGAATCAACAGCAAAATTAAATATCGGTCCTATAACTATCGATAATGCAATGCTTAGTTTTGAAGACAAGAACTTACCTCTTCCTTTTAAAACAATTATTAGTAAATTAAGTGGAAATGTTTCAAAGTTAGATACAAGAAAATCATCAACTTCAAAACTTAATGTAAATGGTGTAGTAGACAAATATGGAACTACACAAATTACAGGAGTTGTAGACCCAACAAGTTTAAAAATATTAACAGATATTAATATGTTATTTAAAAATATCTCAATGCAAAACTTTACACCTTATACGGGTAAATTTATTGGAAAAGAGTTAAAAAGTGGAAAATTAGATTTAGATTTAAAATATAATGTTCAAAAATCAAATCTTGATGCAAAAAACAATATTGTAATTACAAAATTAAAACTAGGGAAAAAAGTTGAGAGTAAAGATGCTGTTTCTCTTCCTTTAGAGCTTGCTATAGCACTACTTGAGGATTCAAATGGTGTTATTGATCTTAGTATTCCAGTTACAGGTAATATGGATGATCCACAGTTTGCAATTGCTCCTATTGTATGGAAAGCATTTGTTAATTTAATTACAAAAGCAATTACTGCACCATTCTCACTTCTAGGAGCTATCTTTGGATTTGAAGCAGATGAAATTAATAGTGTAGATTTTAATTACGGAAAAAATGAAATAACTCCAATTCAAAAAGAAACACTTGATAAGATTACTCAGATATTAAATAAGCGTCCAAATATAGTTTTAGAAGTAGTTCCTTCTTATGATAAAAATAAAGACTTATATGCACTTAGAAAAGCGATATTTGATAAAATTGTTTTAGATGAATTAAAAGATGTAAAACAAAAAGATTATAAAGAAGAATATACAGAACTATTAGAAGGTTTATATGAAGATTTTGAACAAAATATTAAGTCTTTAAAAGAACAATATAAAAATGATGAAAAAACATATATTAGTACTCTAGAGGGTTATATCATCTCAAAACAAAAAGTTGAAACTTCTACTTTAACTCAAATTGCACTCACAAGAGTGGCTAATATAAAAGAGTATTTAGTAAAAGTAAAAAAAGTAAATACTAAACAAATAAAAATATCTAAGAAAATAGATATTAAGACTCAATCTGAAAAAACTTCAAATATAGACCTAAAATTATCTAAATAATATAGTAAAGATTTAATCTTTACTATATTCTACACTTATAAACACTTATAACTATTATTTATAATTATTATTCATTGACTTATAATATTTTATTTGATATCATTCAAATTATATATAATATATATTTATAAAATATTAATAAGGAAAACTTATGAAAAAAATGATTCTACCAGGAATATTAATTTTAATTATTCTATTTGTTACTTTTGCTGTATTTGAAGAAGTTAATAAATTTGATCCAAATCAAAAAAGATTAGCATGTCAACAAGAAACAACGACATTTGAAAAAATACACTTTGAAAATCCTATTTGGGAAACAAACAATTTAATAGAAACTAACAACTTCATTGTTAAATCTGATATAGAGTATTCAAGATATATGCCAAGTCATTTAATTAATATTTTGACAGTTAAACAAGCAGATGAAATCTTAAACTCTATTTTAGAAAAACATATAGTATCAAATACACCAAACGAAAAAAAGCTAATAATTGACTATTATATTTATGAAAATGATAAAGAAGATAAAGGTAAAAAAGGCCCTAAATCAAAACTATATGCAGGATATGTTTTATTTGAATTTAAATTAGATAATAAACTAGTATATAAAATACAAACTGATTATATGGATATAGATGGTAAAGATATAAAAGACAGAATGACTTGTGCTATAGAGTCATTTTTATCAATTAAATAAAGGATTATAAAATGAAACAAAAAATATTTAAAGACAAATACTCTATTTTTGAAATTGAGTATAAAAAAAATGAATTAAAATTTAAAAGTGTTGATGAGATAATAAGTGCATTACAAGTAAAAATTGATGCTCATCCAGTTATTGCATTTATTGCAATTTTTGACCAGTATGCTCATACTTCTTCTTTAGAAATGGGTGAAGTAAATGATAATATTAAAGCTGCAAAAAATATTATATTTTGTTTTGGTAAAGAGTTACCAACTCCTGAAGTTTTAGCAGTACGTCCTAGAAGTATTGGAGTTTGTGAATTAGAAGATTCTTATGTAATAAACTATCTTGAAGCGCCTAATGAAGCTGCTAATGATACTATGGAAAATTTTATTATGTCTTTAAAAGATTAATAACAATATATATAAATTAAGTAATAAAGCTTTTATAGCTTTATTACCTTTGCTCCAAATCCACCTTGTGAAGCATGTGCATCTGTATAAGATGAAACACTTGGATGTGAATCTAAAAACTGTTTAACTGCATATGATAACTTTCCAGTTCCAATTCCATGATAAACTAAAACTTCATCAAACCCTGCTATTAGAGCATCTGATAGAAACTTATCAAGATTGTTTATAGCTTCTTCACTTCTTTGTCCATGTAAATCTAATTTTACATGACCAGTTGAAGGTTTTTCTATATTTACTGTAGCTTTTATTGGTTTTTTCTTTAACTTTGGAGGATTACCTGATTTTTGCAAATCTGATAATTTAACTTGTACTTTCATTCCCATATCATTTTCAATATATGCTTTTGTTCCTTTGATAGAAATAAGTACACCTTTAGTAGTTCTATATTTTACTCTATCACCTACTTTTAGTTCAACTGCATCTTGGATTTTTTCTGTTTTAATAACACTTGCTTTTTTATGTGCTATATTTAAATGTTGGTGAGATTCTGTACTTAGTTTTGCTTTGATAGCTTTTTTAGCTTCATCTCTTGCATCTTTATACTCTTTATGAAGTTTTGATTTTTCAGAGTAAATATGATCATCTAAATTCTCTTTTTGCTCTTTTAAATTTCTTGATAATCTTTCCATATTATCAATTTCACTATTTAACTTTGCAATTTTTAGTTTATATTCTTTTTCTAATTCGCTACTTCTCTCAATTAGTTCATTTAGTTTATCTTTATCATCACCATAAACTTCTTTTGCTTTTTTTACTACAGTATTTGGGATTCCATATCTTGAAGCTGTTTCAAAAGCATATGACTTACCAATAGTTCCTTGTAAAAACTCATAAGTAGGTACTCTATTGGCTTCATCATAAAGTGCAGCTATTAGTTCAACATCATCATTTGATGCCATAAGTGCGGCTAATCTTTTATGATGTGTTGTGATAATTATCTTAATATCTTTTTTTATTAACTCTTCAATAATAACTTTAAATAGAGAAGCTGCCTCATCTGAATCAGTTCCTAATTCAATCTCATCAACACCAACGATTGCATTTTTGGCAGCAAATAGTTTCGAGAATTCTTGCATTCTTCCTGCAAAAGTAGAAATATCATTTTTAACACTTTGAGGATCATCTAAAACTGCATTTATTGATTTAAAATTTCCAATTTTTGTATCTTTATGAGTATTATATGGAATTAAATATTTTGATAATAAAACGGCAGATAAAATAGATTTTAACATCATAGTTTTACCACCTGCGTTTACTCCAGTAATCATTACAACTGATTTAGAAAAATCAATACTAATAGGCTTTGCATCATGAATTGCAGGATGAGAAAAGTCTACAAGTTTATTTTCATTTTTCTTTGTTGGAATAATAAAGTTTTTATCATTTATCTTAGCAAAAAATAGTCTTGCTTGATAATGATCAAACCTATCAAACTCTCTGTTAATAAACTTTAAAAACATCAAGTTTTTTTCAAATAAAGAAGTGATTTGTCTACATATCTTTAATAAAATCTCTTCTTGTTTATTTCTTAAATCGTTTTGCTTTTGTTTTAGTGAACTTACACTATGAGGAAGAACATAGAAGAAACCAGAGTTTGATCTATCAATTACTGAAGCTTTTAAAACATGATTAAAACCACCACGAACAAGTAGTGATTCTTCACCATTTATATAATGAACTTGAGAATCAACAAGATATGATCTTACTTTTTGGTTATTAATAATCTTGTATAAACTTTGTTTAATCTCTTCTTTATTCTTAGAAATTGCGTATTTAATAGAATCAAATTCTTCATTAATACCATCTTTTAGATTTGCTCTTTCATCAAAATAGTCACATACTTTCTCTACATCAGATGGAATTATGATTTTATCAATCCACTCTTGAAGTTTACCATCAAAGTTAAATCTTTTTAAATACATAAAGTATTTTAAGATTTTAACAAATTCGATAATATCATCAACTTTTAAAACACCTTGTTTTTGAATATGTTGTAAAGCTCTATCAAGATTTTGTATCTCATCTGGAGCTTTAATATCAAATTTTGATAACTCATTTATAAGTTTAAAATGAAGGTTTATATCACCTTCTAAAATAATAGATTTTTCTCTAGCCATAAGCTTTGAAAAACTATCAATATAATCAATTAAGTCTAATTTTTTTAATATATTTTGCATGGCAGGATTATAACTAAAAGGCCATAATAATCATATGAATTAAATAGATTATTTACACTTCTGGTCTAAATCTTTCAACTCTAAGTTTAAAGCATTAGAAGAGATATAAACTTCCCACAATGAAATACATAAAGATAAACACATAATAAGTAAACTTAATCCAAATACTTGCTTCCCTACTTCATAAGATTCTAAAAAAAAAGCAAACATAGATATTGTACACATAAGCATAGATACCACTCCAAAAAATTGCATCCATTTTGTAAGTTCTAATCTTTTTTTTAGATTCCCAATTTGTCCTGATAAATTTTTACTGCCATGTTCTCTTGCTTGATGGCTAAGAGAACGAATAAGTTGACCCGTTGTTAAAAAACGATTTGTATATGCTAAAAGAAGTAACGAAATTGCAGGGAATAATAAAGCTGGTGTTGAAATTTCTATATCCATTTAAGGCCTTTAGTTTTTAAATTTTTTATATAAAATATTGCCAATAAAATAAAGCAATTAAAGTTACCATTATTATTGCGATGATATTAATAAATACACCAAATTTTGCCATTTGTTTTACTTTAACAGCTCCACTACTCATAGCTATTGCATTTGGAGGTGTTGCTATTGGAAGCATAAAGGCATATGATGCACAAATAGTCGCAACCATTAAAATTAGTGTCATATCAACATTAGCTACTTGTCCTAAAGAAAAGATTATAGGAAGTGCTATTGAGATAAGTGCTGTATTTGATGTGATTTCAGTTGTAAAAGTAATTAAACTAGCAATTAGTATAATAAGTACAATTACAGGCATATTAGTTAATGATAACATAGAATTTGCAAGTTCATTTGCTAAACCTGTTTTCGAAAAAGCTGCGGCTATTGTAAATCCTGCACCAAATAAGAAAATAATCTCATAAGGAATATTTTTTGCATCTTCCCATTTAATAAATCCAATTTTAGGGAAAAACATAAATAGACCAAAACTTAAAAGTATTGCTGTTTCACTTAAACCAAGTCCATGATAAAAAGGCTCGATTCTTGAGTTAACTAAAAGTAAAGTAACTAAACCTAACAATACATATAACAATCTTTTCTGATCTGATAATAAATTTTCTTTAGCTTTTATTTCTTTTTCAAGCTTTACATCACCTAAACCAAGTGACAAAATAAAAGGACTGATTACTAACATAATTGCAGCTAATGGTGCTGTTAATAATATCCATTGAATAAAAGAAATTGGTTCAATTGAGTTTTGTTGCATAAAGCCCATAAGTATTAAATTTGGTGGTGTTCCAATTGGTGTAATAATTCCACCAATGCTACAGCCATAAGCAATCGCAAGTGCAAGTCTAGCTTTAAATTTTATATCTTCTGTTAAAAATATTGCAATTGGAAGTAAAAGTAAAGCTGTTGTTGAGTTTGATAAAATAGAACTAAGAAGTGCTGATGTTATACTTAGTGAAAATATCATTCCTCTTGGTGTATTTGGAAAAATTGTTAATAATTTATTTGAAATATATTTATGAAGATTTATTTTTTGGGTTGCAATTGCAATCATAAACCCACCCATAAATAAAAATATTGTTGTATTAGAATAGTTTGCCGTTGCCGTTTTAATATCAATTATTCCAAAAGCTGGAAATAATATAATAGGCAATAAAGAAACAACACCAATTGGTAAACCTTCATTTGTCCAAAGAACAACCAAAAGTACTATCAATGCTATTAAAGTTGAATGTTGTGTATTAAAAAAAATAGTTCCTAGGAAGAAAAATCCTAGGGCTATTAATATAGAAATAAATATTTTATTCAATACTTTTTCCTTATTTACTTTATTAGTTTTTATTTTGCCTTTGGTCTAAAAGGTTTGATAACATCTTCATTACAAACTAAAAATGGACCTTCCATTAAATCAATACAATATGGAATAGCAGGGAATACAGCATCTAAACATTCTCTAATTGACTTAGGTTTTCCAGGAAGATTTACTATTAAAGAACTTCCTCTTAATCCTGCTGTTTGTCTTGAAAGAATAGCAGTTGGAACAAACTTTAAAGACTCAGCACGCATTAGTTCACCAAAACCTGGCATCATTCTATCGCATACAGCTTCTGTAGCTTCTGGTGTAACATCTCTAGCTGCTGGTCCTGTTCCACCAGTTGTTACAACTAAACAACATCCTTCATTATCTACTAAATCTTTCATAGTCTCTTCTAAAGTTTTTTGATCATCTTCAATACATCTATAAACTTCTTCCCAAGGAGATGTTAAATAATCATTCATTGTATCAATAATTGCTTTTCCAGA
>MDTG01214745.1_pt1 | contig 14769 bp, 13 predicted proteins | sample 811421 | NCBI WGS metagenome assembly MDTG01 (sample SAMN05326645, study PRJNA326480) | marine metagenome | isolation source: seawater | place: Pacific Ocean: South East | collected 2011
AGTGAGTAATGATGGTGCTGCATTAATTGAAAGTTAGTTTTGTAATATCCAACTAAACTTTCATGGGAGAGGCATACTAGAAAAAATCTGATATACCAGACAACTTCCTTTCTTTCTTAGTTTTACATTTACTACATTCATAATGTAAAGTGTGTTCTAACTTTGGCATTTTCTCCATATATGCACCAATAACTTTGAATTGTTCTGATGTCAAGGATTCTAAAAATGCTTGGACTTCTTCATCTGACTCATCTTTTAAAGATAAATTTTCATCAGCAGTTTGTACAGAATCAATACATCTTCCAATCATTTTAAAGTTATCTTCCATCGATGGGTTCTCTGTATCAAATTCAGTCATATCTGAATATGCAGGCCATTTCATTTTTATGGAAATATCTTTTGTAAGTTCAACAATGTTACTTATTTTTGGAAGTTCAATTTTAACATCATCAATTGGTACTTCAACTTCAATAGATGAATTACATTCATCACATTTAATGTTTATCTTACTAGTTTCTCCAACAGACTTAGATCTTATTTGAGTAAACATATATTCAACATCAAATGTAGTTAGTTTTTTAGCATCAATGTCATCAGTTACACACGCTTCTATTGTATCAACAATAGCTTCCAGTGCTTTCCTTTGATCCTTCGTTTCTAAAGCCATCATTAAGACTTTTTCTTCTTTTACCAAGAAAGGTCTATAACGAACTTTATTTTGCGTTGAAGGAATGACGACATCATACTTAGGTGTGTCATTTAACTTGGGTAGTGCCATATTATATTTCTCTCCATTTTCTATATGACAGTTGAACATTTAATTCAACCATTCCGTCGAGTTCATTATTTAATGCAATTGGGTTAACTGTTGTAGGGTAGGCATCTAATAGTTGACAAGTGTATATATTGTTTGAAGAAGATAATAAATTATTAACTTGTGAATTGGTTAGAAGATCTCCACCAAACAATTCAAACAACATATCAGCTAGAACAAGAGTTTTACCTATTTTAATTTGTGCACCTGATCTTTTTGACAATTGTCTTATCTTAACAGGCTTTACATATTCATTAAAATAGTTTAATGTGTTAGAAGAAGTATTAACAGCAGACTCTTGCCACGCATCAAAATATTTTTTTATTTTATAATCATTCAATACATGAAATGTTAATGAAACATCATCCATCAAATAACCGTATGCTTGGTTCACAGGTTTCATACCAATCTGTCTTGGTGTTGATAATACTTGTTTACCAGGTAGTGATGCTTCCTTACATAATAAATTTAATGATCTAGCTCCTAAATTACTAGGTGCTCCTGGTATAGAGCTTCCTGGAGGCAACTCAACCATAAACAAATTGGTGCGAGCTAACCCTCCACCACTACTTATTTCAGATTTAAAATCTTGTATGTTTAACATTAGGCCACCATATTCTTTGAATCTTTATAAACTTGTCTCTGTCCTGCTTTTTCAAAATTAGCAAGAGGTAGAAAAGTTGCTATCTCCCATTCAGGAGGAGGTACGTAGGCAAACCTACTTCTAACATTTTTAGACAAATAATGTTTAAAACATGGTTTGTAAAATCTTAGTTTTGAGGTCTTTTGAAGTATATTATATCTGGCTTGAAATTTGGTTGTTTCGTCAAAGGCTTTATTATTTGTAATATCTAACAATCCATCTAAAAATTTAGCTCTGAGTGTAGGAGCAAGATAATGTAGGTTTAGTCCATAGAACCCTCCAGGAGCTCTTGAAACTATCACACTCAAAGGAAATGTATCATAATAAGGTAACTTATCTTTTGTCTTGGGATCATAAAAAAACATAAACATACTACCAATGACTTGGCGATTTTGTAATTCAATAGGTTCCATGTTCATTACTTTTTTACCAGTAAGAGAACTCATAGCTCCAGCCTTTCGACGGAACCATGCAATAGACTCTTTGGTCCTTGGTGTAATGCCTGCTCGAAAAGCTTCAAATTCTAATTTTTGAAATAAGTTTGCCATGAATCTATTTATACTGTTTCTTCTTCTTTTTTCTAAATGGAGTTAGAGGCTTCATTTTACCTAGTGGTTTTAACATAGGAAGTATACCCATCTTCATTAATGTTTTTTCTGTCCATATTTGAAACTCCCACCCTCTATCTTTTGCAAATTCATTTGCAGCTTTCCACTTATTCATATTTTTAACATAAGTTAAAGATTCATTAAGATATCTTTTTGTCTTATCAGGTTTCTTTGGAGGTCTGGTTTCTTTATCTGGTTTTATTTCAACAATAATTGTTTTACCATCCTTAAAATTTATTTTGAGATCTACAAAGTATCTGTGATACTTCTTGTCAACATCATAGAAGTATGGTATAATAGTTTCTTCAGATGACCAAGTTTTTACATTAGGATTCTGTTCACACCATTTAAAACAATGATGTTCCCACATTGATCTATAAACTACGGTATTTGGATCACCTTTGTACTTTCGTGGTTTTGTAACTTTAAACTTTCCACTATAAGCCATATAAATACTCTCAAATGTTTTTGATATTTATTAGGAAAAAAAATGACACTCAGATTTCCCAAGACAAATAGAGATCAATATGAAGCCAAAGTAAGGTTTCAATTACAAAGAGCAATTCCAGGTAATATAAGAGTACCCAGAAGTAGTAGTGCTTCTGACGCTAATCAAAGTGTAGACAATAATATCCTTAATAGTATTTTTGGAGAAGAAGCAGTAACCGCAGTAAGTGATTTATTTGGTGGTAAAATCACACCTGGTTCATATGTTGGAACAGGGGAAGCTGTAGAATTATATCTTCCAGGAGGTATACAAACACAAGATGGTGTTGAATTTAGTAATGAAGATTTAAATATTAGAGGAGCATCAATGCTTCAAGGATTGAGGACTGGTGAAGTATCAGCGGCGGGTGCTGCTGGTGCAGCTTTAAATCCAATAGGATCAATTAATGCTATTAGAGAAGCATTCGGAAACAATAGAGAAGCAGTTGCTACAACCGCAATAACTATGTTAGCTCAAAAAGCACCTCAGTCAGCTAGAGCAGCTGTTTCTGCAGGTCTTATGAGAGTTCCTAATCCTAATACAAGAAGTCTATTTAAGGGTGTTCCTATAAGACAATTTGAATTTTCTTTTAAACTTCTTCCTCAAGATAAAGATGAAGCAGATGAAATAGAAAAAATTGTGGGCTTCTTTAGAACTGAATTATATCCAGAAGGAACTTCTGCAGGTGGAATAGACTTAATGTATGACTTTCCTAATAATTTTCATGTTCAAGTTTTATATAATAATAAACAAATTCAACCTGGTTTCTTAGATATGTATTTAAGAAATGTAAATACAACATTTAATCCTACTAATCCATCTTTCTATAGAGATGGTAAATATTCAGAAATAGATTTAAACCTTTCATTTGTTGAAGTAAGTCCTTTGACTAAATCTAAAGCAATGGCTCTTAGTGGACGTACAAAAAAATATAATTCTCAACAATCACTTGATGATCTTCTAGACATGTTTAATTAAAGAGGTACTTATGAGTTATTTTAAAAAGTTTCCAGTAAACTTATACAGGTTTGGTAACAACGAACCAGCTGTGGCATTTGCAAATTTGACCTCATATGTAGATATTATTGACAGATTAAAAGATAATTTAGCTTTTTATCAATTCTATTATATTTTAGATGGAGATAGACCTGATCAAGTTTCAATGAAGTTATATGAAACACCAGAAGCATATTGGACATTTTTTGTAATGAATGATAATATAAGAGAAAGAGGTTGGCCTTTATCTGAACAAGATTTGGTAAAAAAAGTAAGAAAAGAATTTCCGCATACAGTACTTACAACTCAAGATAATTTGACAGGAATATTTAAAGTTGGAACAGATATTATAGGATCTGGCTCTGGTTCAACTGGAAAAATTATACACAGAAATTTAGATTTAGGACAACTTGTTATAGAAACAAATGATACTTTTTTAAATACAGAAGTTATAAGAGATGTAAACACAACAGACAACGTAACCTTAGTTGGTGCAGTAGATGAATTTAATTCCATAGCTTTTTACAAAAATAGTGATGGAAGAATTGTTGACGTTGATCCTTACGGCACTCCTAATTCTCAGTTTACTCCTGTTACTCAAATAGAAAAATACAGAGAAGAAAATGATAACCTTAAGAAAATAAAAGTAGCACTACCAAGTGTAATAAGTGAAATTTTATTATCTTTTCAAAGAGAACTAGCTAATGCCTGATAAACCTTTTGTTGATCCCTACCAGTATCAAATAAGGGAAGCTATAATATCACATAGTCGTAACTCATCAATAAACAAAATTGATATCGCTGCAACTATAATGGAAATGGAGTTCTATGAATCTATAGATTCATTAGGAGTATATGGTTCTTTGACTTTTGCTGATACAGCAAGAGTAATGGAAATGATAGACTTTCAAGGAACTGAATTGCTTACTGTTAGTATTTCAAACAATCCTGAAAGTGCACCTTTAAAAAGAACTTTCAGAATAGTTAACATTGTAACTGGTCAAAAGACTGGAGATCAAGCAGAAGTGTTTATTTTATCTTTACTAGATCATCATTCTTTTATTAATCAAGCTACTAAGTTATCCAAAACTTATGTTGGTAAACCAAGTGAAATAATTCAAACAGTAATGAAAGATGCTTTTCTCGATGAGAAAAATCTAATCTTTAATCCTGCAAGAGTAGAAATTCAAGAAGCAATGAAATTCATTGCTCCTCATCTCACTCCATTTCAAGTAATAGAATTAATGACAAACAGAGCTACTGGTCCTGCAGGAACACCCTTTTACTGTTGGAGTGTTTTTGCTGATGATCATTTACGTTATGGAGATTTAAAAGATATACTAAGTTTTGCTCCGCTATTCAATAAACAACCTCTGAAATTTAACTCAGCTTTTACACAAGAAAATATTTTAAATCCAGATCAACAAGCATTACACATAGCAAATATTCAATATGATGATCAAGAAAATACATTAGAAATGATTAGTAATGGTGATGTTGGCGCAACATATGATTATTATGATACTTCTGGAGGATATACTAATAGTATCTTTTTTGATATAAAAACTATGATAGCAACATTATTTAAAACAACACCAGGATTACCTAATCAAGCTTTTCCTAATTTTGATACTAATACATTATTAAGAGGTCAACCTATACATCAACTTAATGCTAGGCAGTTTTCTACTATGTCTACAACATATACGTATAATGACTATCCTTCCTACAATGAAGATCAAACAACTAATTATCATAGAGCTAAGTTTACTCAAAAAGCAATGAGAAACTTACTTAGAAAAAGTACTATAAAAATTCAAGTACCTGGAAGACGATTCTTTCCTATTCCTAAATCAAGAGGTTCAACAAGACCATATGAAGGTGGATATTCTGTAAGAAGAACACAAGAAGCATATAACATGACTGTTGGTAATAAAGTACAAATAGCTATAGCCAATAATGATCCTGATGGAAATTTTAGTGACTCAAGAAGTAGAGAAAATAAGTTGGATACAAAAAGATCTGGTCCTTATATTATTCTGAAGGCTAAGCATCATTTTGTTATGGATAGGTATATAGTAAATTTAGAGTTAGGAAAACTATCTTCAGTAGAAAGTAATGTAGAAAGACCTAGTGTGTTAGGAACAGGAGCTAGATAATGTTTTATGGAGATAACATGAGATGGTGGGTTGGATTCGTTGCTAACGATATTGGTGATCCATTGGAAATGGGTAGAGTTCAAGTAAGAATACAAGGTATTCATTCAAACGATGAGCAAGATGTATCAACCTATGACTTACCTTGGGCTGGTACAGTTATTCCTTGTACAGAACCTGGAGTTTCAGGATTAGGTTTTGGTCCTCAGCTAAAAACAGGAGCCCAAGTTATTGGCTTTTTTCTTGATGGACAAATGTCTCAACTACCTATAATTCTTGGTTCTATTCCTAGAATTGAAGTACCTAATGAGCTCCAACAAAAGATTGAAAAAAGTAATTCTCAATATGGTTCATATGCTAATCCAGCTAACGATCCTTATGCAGAAGACAGACCTTTATCAAGTTCAAGCAAAAATTCTACTTCTGTAGGAGGTTCACCTGAATATCCAAAAGATTGTAACCCTGCTTGGATTATCTCTACTGTAAGAGCCGCTGCACTAGAAGGTAATAGGAATATAGATCCAGACGTTGCAGAAGGAGTGGTTAGATCAGAAGGATTAACTCGTTACCAGTCCCTCAATAGAAAAGGAAAAAATTTAGTAAGACACAATGGAAGAGAAGCCTCTTTTGGTCCTTTTCAATTGTATAGAGTTAAAGGTATGGGTGCTGAGTATGAAAATACTACTGGTAGAAACCTACTAGAAGATAACAATCGAGCTGGTATTAAGAACCAGGTTGAATTTGCTTTAGACAGAGCTATACGTAGAGGTAATTGGAAAGCGTGGTATGGATGGGTAGGTACAAGAGACAAACCAAAGAACAGCGCAACTGCTGGATTCAATTATAGAGGTAAAAAATCAGAGCCTATGAGGTACTAATGTCAGTAAGTGAATTCAATTATCAAAACTTTTTAAACAACCTACAAAAGCTCTTAGAAACTGATGGGCTTAATTCAGATGCTGTTCAAGCTGTTAAACAAAAGTTAGCAAGAGACACAAGTATACTTACAAATGCTGGTACTACTGCTGATGGTGTAAAAGGTTTAACAGATCAAGTTTTTCATCCTGGAAGTAATACTAAAGCAGGATCTCAAGGTGTAAGTAAACTGACAGGAGAAACTTCAGATCTCAAAGAAGATTTAAGGACAGACATATCATCTTCAGAAAGTGACTTAGCAACAATGTTAGGAGATGGAAATGCAGTAACAGCTTTCCACAAATTAGTTTATGGAGGTACTGCAACAGAAAGTATAGCTGATTTGTTAAGCACAGCTTCTGGAAAAGACATTAACTCTATACTATCCACACTACAAAATTTTGCTGACACAGATGTAAAAAGTTTTGTAACAAATGCATTAACAACAACATTGTTTAGTGCTTTATCTGGAGGGCAAGCAAATTTTGAAAACTTAGTAAACACTTTTCTTAATTCTAACTTTCAAGATGGAGGAGTTCTACAAGATGTAGTAGATAAGTTAGACAGTAGTGGTTCTTTGTTTGAAAAAGTCAGACAATTAACTGGTGGAAGAATGACAGATGATGAAATTAAGATAGTACTTAATAACATATCTGCAAGAAACTATTCTACAGCTATAAAACTTATTTCAGAAAAGTCTAGTTTACCAATTGCTAATATTGAACAAGAAGTTGCAAGAATGAGTTCTCAACTTTCAGATAGAATAGATTTTGATGTGCCAGATGATGAACTACCTCCGTATGAAAATGGAGATAGAAGAGAAGGATATGATGATCCTTCATTATCTAATTCAAAGTTTAGTTTAGTAGGTTCATTTGAAGAACTTGAAGGAGACTTTAGAAATGCTACAAGAGACATAACAGAGATTGTTATTCATTGGTCTGAATCTGCTACTAACCAATATCTAACAGCTGTTGATCTAAACAACATCCAAGGTGGAATAAAATATCATTATGTTATACAAAGAAATGGATCTGTTCAAAGAGGATCTCCTATAAATCAAGTTACTACACATATTCCATCACAAGCTGTTGCTCAAGATACTGCTAAAGTACAAAGTGAGCCTGGAGTAAATGCTGTGAGGTTTGGTTCTATCCCAGCAGGAACTTTACCAAGTGCATCAAGTTCATCTGGACATAACAAGTATAGCATTGCAGTTTGTTTGATTGGAGGTATAGCTGCTCCAGCTGGTTCACCTGATTTTGAAAGATTCTTAAGCAAGAGTTCATTTACAAAAGAACAGTGGGAAGCTCTTGATAATATTTTTAATATTTTTTATAAAGTTTTTCCTGGCGGACAAGCATTTGGTCATAATTCAATACAACCAAATGAACCAGATCCTGGATTTAGTGTTGAGGATTATGTTCAAAAGAAATTTGGTAAAGTTAATTCAAATGGTAGAGATGCATTGGAGCCAACTAAAGCAAACACTTCATATGCTAATGATTGGTATGGAACAGGAGGAGGTCCGTTTTGACAACATCAGGTGATAAATTAAAAGATCAGGTAAATCAAGAAGGCGAACAAGCCTTACTAAAAGGTGTAAACCCAGATCAAACAGGTGATCCTACTGCAGCTTTTCCAACTTCTGGATATGAAAGCCAACCATCTATTAACAAAGCAATGCAAGGTAAAGCTAAACATCAATTAGCTGGAACTGGCGGATCTGAAAAAATAAAAGTACAACAAGATTTTAAACCACCAGAAGCTGGTTTTGGACAAGTAAAAGAAACACTATCTGGACATGTGTTAGAATTCGATGACACTAAAGGTCAAGAAAGAATATTAATTAAACATGGAACAGGCGCTGGTGTTGAAATGAGACCTGATGGAGGAATAACAGTTACAACTAAATCCCATAGAGTCACAATTGTTAATGGTTCAGAAAATATAAGAGTAGAAGGAAATGCTAATATAGAATATGATGGTAATTTAAATGTAGATGTTGCAGGTGATTACAATTTAACTGTTAGAGGCAATATGAATCATGTTGTGAAAGGTGATACTTTTTTTACAGCAGATAATGAAACTCATTTTATAAATGGTTCAAGTAACAATACAGTAAAAGGTACAAGATTTACAAATACTCTGAAGAATGCAGTAGATATGGCTCTTGGTGATAGAGACTTAGTTACTAAAGGAAACTTTGATATGGCAACAGGTGGACAACAAAAGATTGCATCTACCGGAAACTTAAAACTATCAAGTGAAGATACATTAATTGGAGCTGCAACAACTCAATTACAATTGGGGTCATCTAAAATTAATATGACAGCTGCTACAGGTACTATTGGTGGTGAAACAATTACAATGTATGCTCAAAACTTATTTGCAACATCTGCTACATTTACTGAAGGTGTAGGAGCACCATCATTTCATGGTTCACTTATTGGTAATGCTCAAACAGCTACACAAGCTGGTAGTGCAGGAACTGCAGGATCATTAGGTGGAGGAGGCTCCGCAGGTTCTACTACTAACACACCAGTTAATACAACAGAAACATTTAAACCAACAGCTGGATTAATGAGTCAATATAATCAAGGGTTTCTTGGGCCAGAAGAAGTTAAGATTGATCCTTCTGAACATTTTAAAAATGCATATGATAGAACAACAGCAACAGGAGGTGTTACTGATAAGGATCTATCTATACAAGAGGTTAGAAGTAAACTAAAAGATCCAGCTAATTTAAGTAATCAAGACTTTGTAGCTGAACAAGTTGCTAGAGGAACACTAAACCCTGAATATGTGAAACCCGCACCAGGTAAAACAGGTCGTACTGTTGGTTCTTCACCTACTCCTACTGAAGTTTATAATGTAACTCAAGGAACAACAAATAGAGAAGCATCTGGTACAAAACTTAAAACTAAAACTAACACTAAAAACTTATCTATAGATCCAGTTTACAATGTAATGAGTTTAGAATCAATTAATGTAAATACTGAACTTGGTAGAAGTATTACTATAGCAAAATTTATGGGTGGACAATCAGATGGTACTAATCTGAATCATATTACAAATTCAGATGATAGATTCCAACTAGCTAGAAACCTTACTATACAAGCTCAGGCTTTTGCTACTGTTTATGATGATAATAGATGGAACGGATATAGATTAGTAGTAGATGAAGGTGTATACAAACCTAGTCCTGGAGAAAAAGTAACTAGTGGAAGTATAAACGATTTAGCACAAAACGGTAGAGCTATTGCATATAAACTTTATAACAATGCAGGTATAGTTGATAAAAATGCAATGTTTGATCTTGCAATTTATTGGAAAGACAATTTGTTATATGATGAATTAATTTGTGATTACGATAACTTTCATCCCGACAAAACAAAAGAAATAGACTTTCAATTAATATTTGTTATTCCAAACATCTCATCTGATTGGAAAGGTACATTTAAAAAAGGATTAAAAACAACCTTTAACGGTAATCCTTTATCTCAGGGTGAGTTGGTAGAAGTTATATAAATAGAGTAAAAAGAGAATAAAATGGCAACGTATAGAGCATTATCAATACAAGATGGAAATTTAGAATCCAACTCTATTATTACTGCTAAAAGTAAGCAGTATAAGGATATAGATTTATCTTTTGTAAGAAAGCCTAACGGAGACATTTTTAAAAAACTTGATGCTGCTGCTGTGAAGCAAGCAGTGAAAAATTTAATTTTGACTGGTCCAACAGAAAAACCTTTTCAACCTGATTATGGAGGAGGGCTTGGAGACATATTATTTGAGCTTGCAGATGAAGAATCAGATGATGTTATTTTTGAAAGAGTCAGAAGAGCTTTAGAAATATTTGAACCAAGAGCTATTTTGGAAGATATAGAAATAAGATTAAAACCTGATCAAAATAATTTACATGCAAGAATAATTTTTAGTGTTGCTAATACTAGAGAATTAGTTACATTAGATACAACTTTATCAAGGGTACGATAATGGCAACAACGGTAACATCAACACAACTAGATTTTCAAAATATAAAAAATAGTTTAAAAAACTATCTAGCAGCAAAAACAGAATTTGCTGATTATAACTTTGAAGCTTCTGGTCTTAATAATATTTTAGATGTATTGGCTTACAATACTCATTATAATGCACTCACGGCAAACTTTGCATTAAATGAAGCATTTTTGAATACAGCTCAATTAAGAAGTTCAGTTATAAGTCATGCTGCTACATTAGGATATGAAACTAGATCTAAAACAGCAGCTTCTGCTGATGTTAGTATATCATTAGATTTAGCTGGAGTAGCAGGTCGTCCATCTGTTATTACTTTACCTTCTGGATATGAGTTTTCAGCTAAGGTAAATGATCAAACATTTACTTTCCAAACTCTACAAAATTATTTGGCAACTGATGATGGTACAGGACAATATCAGTTTCTAAATGATGCAGGAGGAACAAGTTTAAATATAAAAGAAGGTTCAGCTGTCTCAAAAACATTTTATGTTGGAGAAGTTGGAGAAAGACAATTATATGTTATTCCTGATGATACTATGGACACTTCAACTGCAGTTGTTAAAGTATATGAAAATTCTGCAAGCACAAGTTTTGATACTTACACTAGATTATCTGATGCTATTACAGTTACTTCAACTTCAACTTATTTCCAAATTTCAGAAGCTCCTAATGGATACTATGAATTAAACTTTGGAGATGGTATATCTTTTGGCCAATCTCCAAAACCAGGTAATAAAATCACTGTAGAATATCTTTCTGTACAAGGTGCTGATGCAAACGGAGCATCTGTGTTTACACCTACTGCGCCTTTGTCTGTGAATGGAGTAGGGTACAATTTATCAGTATTAACAGTTTCTAGTAGTTTGAATGGAGCTGATGTTCAATCAATTGAATCAATAAGATCTAATGCTCCTATTGCTTTTGCTGCTCAACAACGACTAGTAACAGCAGATGATTACAAAGCTATCATTCAAAAGAATTTTACATCTGTAGTTGATGCTACAGCTTGGGGTGGAGAAGATAATGTTCCTGCAAAGTATGGTGTAGTTTATGTTAGTTTAGTTTTCCAAGATGGAACATCTGATGTACAAAAACAAACAGTAAAAGATAGTATTGTAAATAATTTAACAGATAATCTTTCTATCATTTCCATTGACACAGAGTTTTCTGATCCAGTTACTACATTCTTAGAACTTGGAGTTAACTTTAACTTTAATCCATCCTTGACTGGTATTACTATCAAAGCAACTGAGCAATCAGTAAATGGAGCGATAGCTACTTATTTTACAGATAACTTGAAAAAGTTTAACGGCGTTTTTAGAAAATCAAATTTATTAGCTAGTATAGATGACTTGTCTCCAGCCATTCTCAACTCTAGAATGACAGTTAAAGTACAACAAAGATTTACTCCTACAGTAAATGTTCAAGTGTCATACACAATATCATTTCCTGTTTCAATCGCAGAACCAGATGATGTTAACAATACAGTAACAACATCTTCATTTGTCTTTAATAGTAGAATTTGTACAATAAAAAATAAATTGGGTACAAACACCTTGCAAATTGTTAATGCAAGTAACATTGTAGAAATTGATAACGTAGGAAGTTATGATCCAACAACAGGTCAAGTATCTATAATTAACTTTATTCCTGAATCTATTGCCTCTGGTGAAGGTTTTATCAAGGTTTCCTGTATACCTGGAAATGAATCTACTATTCAACCATTAAGAAATTATATTTTGGATAATGATACTGAGCTTTCATTTGCATCAGGTAATATTGATAGACAAACACTACAAAGTACAATTACAGCTGGTGTACAAACATCATCTAGCACTTCTTCATCTTCATCTTCATCTGGTTCTTCATCATCAGGTTATTAATAAATGTCTCATCTTACTGAATTAGAACGTATAAACTTTAGTTTAAGAGCAAGTGCTGTAAAAAGTGTTTTACCTGAGTACTTTCTTGACGAATATCCAAATTTAATTACTTTTTTAGAAGGATATTTTGAATACGCTGATTCAGATGAAATTGTTGGTGTATATGATGACCTCTTTGGAATAAGAGATATTGAAAGAGCATCACTAGTACAATTGGATCAAATATTTGAAGAAATAGCTAATGGAGCCTCCAGAGATTATTTTCAAGATCCAAGAGAAGTTTTAAGAAACTTTGCTCAGTTTTACAGAGTAAAAGGTACAAAGTATTCAGCGGAAGGATTCTTTAGAGCTTTCTTTGGATTAGATGTAGAAATAGAACATCCTAAAAGAAATGTTTTTACAGTTGGAGAATCCGAAATTGGTACTGAGTCTTTAAAATATATTCAAGATGGTGCTTTGTATCAAATATTTTCAGTTTTATTAAGAACATCTATACCATTATCATCATATGAACAACTTTATAAAAGATTTGTACATCCAGCAGGTTTTTATCTTGGTTCAGAAGTATTAATTGAAAATCAAACAGAGAATATCTTTTCTGAATTCCAACCACAAAGTATTCCAGATTCTGCTTCTGGTACATTAACTGTAGAAGCTGTAGGTAATATAAATTTACAACCTTTCAATTATTATGTTGGGGTTTTAGAGGATACTTTGGATTCAGGTTCTGGTGAAGAGTATATTCAGCTTAATGCTGTGATAAATAGATATAAGAATCTAACTGCTTCTAATCTAGGAACTTCATATGGAACCTTAAAGGGTATTTTAGATGCTAACTCTCCACAGTTTAGTGACAGTGGAACATCTATTAGATTTAGTGATGAAGCAGAAAGAATGGATAGAGATTTACTTTATATTGATTCGGCAGTTGGTGGATATGGATTATACATGGTTGACGGATATGTCGATTCAGGATACGTAGTTATAAATTAAGAGGATGCTATGGCAGTAACATTAAGAAGCGTAAAAGGAACACCTCTCACTCATAATGAGTTGGATGCTAACTTTACTACGTTGGATAGCGCTTCCAACAGACCTTTGAATTACTATGCAGGTGATTCAGATATTGATTTTGGAACGCATAAAATTTTATATTCAAACAACTATGATTCTCTTGGAGCTTTGCCTGGTGCAGGAGCGTATCATGGTATGTTTGCTCATGTACATGGAGTAGGAAAAGCATACTACGCTCATGCTGGAGCTTGGGTAAAACTAGCTGACTATGATGATAGAGGTGCAGATAGTACTGGAGCATTATCCAATGTAAACATGACTGGAATTTCAGACAACAAAATTCTAAAATGGGATTCTGCTAGTCAAAACTTTATTGTGGCATCAGACATTGGCGGAGGTGGATCTGGTATTGCTTTATCAGATCTAAGTGTAAATCAAACTGCTGCTGGAACTGCTGCATTGTCATATAATAATGGTAATGGTATATTCTCTTACACTCCTCCTGATTTGAGTTCATATACAGCTAATGCGTTAGATTCTGCTGCATTCCATACTAAACTTACAACTAATTATTCATTAAATGAATTTGACTCTGCTACATTTCATACAAAATTAACTACAAACTATGCTAGTGATTTTAAAGGAGCTGGATTTGATTCAGCAACTTTCCACACTAAACTAACTGGTAACTACTCCTTAGGTGGAGGAGGTGGTGGTGGATCTGGAGCCTATGATCTCAATGGAGGTGAACTTACATTAGATGCAGATGGTGATACTACAATACATGCAGACACAGATGATGAAGTAGATTTTAAAATTGCTGGTTCAGATGTTGCTACACTTAAATCAGATGGTTTGTACATAAATTCAATTAAATCTTTATCTGCTGGAACACCAACAGTTACATCATCTAGTAACATTGTTTTATCTGCTGGAGGTTCTGTTACTGTAACACAAAATAGTGGTGGTGGAGGTTTTAGAGTTGGATCTCTTACAACAACTAACAGAGGATCTTTGTCAGCTTCTGATGGAGAAATAATTTACAACACAACCAATGGTCAGTTTGAAATATATCAAAGAAGTGCTTGGCAGCCTTTAACTAAAGGTGCATCAGTCTTTAATGTAGGTAATAATGGAGCATCTGATTATACATTTAGCGATCCAGAAAATCATTGGTTTCCATCTTCAGAGAATGATCCAGTATTATATCTTCGAAGAGGTGAAACATAT
>MDTG01281793.1_pt1 | contig 14769 bp, 15 predicted proteins | sample 811421 | NCBI WGS metagenome assembly MDTG01 (sample SAMN05326645, study PRJNA326480) | marine metagenome | isolation source: seawater | place: Pacific Ocean: South East | collected 2011
CCCAAAACCCCCGATTCCACAGCAAAACGAGGAAGTCTTTGTTGGGATGACGGGGTTCGAAGGCCCTCAGTTTCAATATAAAAGAGGTGGTGATTATTTTCTATGTGAGTTTGCACCACGTTTAGCTAGAGATATGGCTAAGTATCTAGAAGAAGGTGATAAAAAAGATTTGAGAGAACTTGGACAATGGATGTTTGATTGGAATGTAGAAAATGGTCTAAGACAATATAAATTCCAATATGCTGCAGTTATTGCCGATGTAGCAGATTGGTTTCCACAGTATATTAACAGAGACTCAATGTTCTATTATGGTACGAATGCAATAGAATGTATTGGCTATCTTGCCGACCCAATTGAAGGTAAAAAAGGCAAAAAGAGTGAAGAGTTTTTAGATGCAGTTATGACAAAAATATATGAACAAACAGGTTCTTTGCCATATAATGCAGAAGATGTTGCATGTGACTTTATTAGGTGGATAGAAAATTACATGAGACCTGGTGCAGATTACAAACACATTGATATGGATAATTTATGGAATTCTTCCGTAATTAAAGACCATCCATTTGGTAGACAAAAAGCTATGTTAGATTTAGGTCTAATAGAAACTTTTAACGGTATGACTCATCATCCTTCAGATGATAAAATTATATCGGAAGCTGGATTAACAGTAGAAGAATATAAGAGTAGAGTAAATAAACTATACGCATGATAGAAAAGACTACAGAGAAGATTAAGGAAATAAAAATAATCAAGAAGCCACCACAAATAACTTCAACACCTTTATTTGAAGATAAAGACTCACTTGATAATTTTCCAACTAATAATATAAAATACCCATACACCGTAGAAGTACCACTTAAAGCAAGTGGAAAACCAAAAGAATCTTGGATGCAAGAATGGACAGAAGAAGAAAGAATAGAAAAATTCTTTGAGTTCTGTAGAGTTTTTGATTTAAGAGAAGATGAACTATTAAGAACAGATTATCAGATATTCTCACATAGACTTCATTGGCATGAACATTCTTACTGTGATTACATGAAAAAAATCACAGATAATAAAGAAAGATTATGGTATACATTAGTATTTTCATTTACTAATGAACATTGGAAAACTTTAACGACATTAGTCGATAAAGGTGAAGCTGCATTAGAAGAAAGATTTAAGGAACATAGACACGCTAGAAATGATTTATTTCAAATCTATTATCCTAAAGGCACAATAGTAAAAGATTGGATTAGAACTGGACCTAAAAAAGCAGCAGAAGATATGTACCATGTTTTAGAGAATCTCGATCGTCCATATACGATGATGGAGTTTGCTAAAATTATGGAAAAGTATTTTAAAGAAGAGCAAGGTTTTAGAAGTCCTTTATATCCTTGTAAAAACACGGCTAGATATTTAGCTATGACTTGGCCAGATTTAGTAGACCCTGAATCTGTGTTGTTTGGAGGAACTGGACATTTTGATGGATTACACCAAATCTTTGGTGGACAAAATCTAAATGGTAAAGTAAAATACTCTATTGACAACGATGGTCAATTTGTATGTGAGAATAAACATGCTGATGAGTGGATTAGACAGATGGAAGTTTTAGCTAGTCATCCATCTAATCCTATTAAAGAACAAAATTGGTTGAACTTAGAAGATAAGACTTGTTTCTTTTACAAGCATATTGCGATAAGTCATGGAATCAAATCACCAACAAAAAGAATTCCTTACAATTGGATATTTGATTCTAACTTTGATTTAGCTAAACATCCTTTAAATGAGGTTAAAGTAAATTCTAAGACAACTCAACATTTATGGGGCAGAGATTACCCCGAAGAAGTATAATATGGCACACAACAAACATACAGAATTATTATTTAATCAAGATTTAAACTTGATGATGCCAAATCGTCAAGCATGGCTAGATTTAGCTGGTGATTGGGTTGACCCATTTCCAGCTCCTGAATTAGTAGACCACAATGGATTTAAAGTTGTGAGAGAGGACATGATGGGTTTTGGTTCTAAATGTAGATTCGGAGATATTTTAGTACAAACATGCCCAAAGGACACATTAGTATATGTGCAGCCGAGATATGGCTTTGCTGGAATATCACTTGCATATTTGGCCAAAAAGTATAATAAGAAATTAGTATTATTTAGTCCTTCTCAAAAAGAGATTTCTGACCATCAAGCTATTTGTATTGAAAGAGGAGCAAGTATGAAATTTAGGAGAGTTGCAGCAATGCCAAATCTAAATAGAATTGCAAAAGAATGGGCAGAAAACAATAATGCATTCTTTATTCCACTTGGACTTAAACATGAATTAGTAACGGCAGCAGCAGTAAAAGTTGCTTATGATTTAGCAGAGAAGCATGGCTATCCAGAAGAAGCGTGGTCAGCTATTTCTACAGGAGTATTGCAACGTTCTTTACAAATTGCATGGCCAGATACTAAGTTCAATGCTGTTGCAGTAGCACGTAATATTCAAAAAGGAGAAAGAGGTGTTGCTACTATGTGGTCTCATCCAAAAGCATTTAACCAAAATGTAGATAAAGAGTATTTTCCCCCATTCCCATCAGCATTAAATTATGATGCTAAAGCTTGGGAGTTTATGATGAAACACGGAAAACCTGGAGCTTGGTTTTGGAATGTAGGCGGTGACCCTAAGCCAGAAAATGAAGATACAAAAGTAAAAACAAAATCTGAAAGAGAATGGGGTCAAATTCTTGAAACAGATAAGTAAAAATCAATATAAAAACTAAAGAAAAACAATGGCGAACGCAGATAACAAATGTGCAGACTTAGAAGTTAAAGACTTCCACACTGAAGCTGAAGATACACTCGGCCTAATTTACAACAAACAAGTTGAACTACAAAAAAGATTAGGGTTTGATTTTACTGGTTGGACACTAAAACAAATAGCAGATTTTTGGTGTGTTAATAAACATGCAATGTCAGATGAATTAAACGAAATGTTTGATGCACTTGGAGGTATAAATGATGGTATTGCATCCGGAGCTTGGAAATACTGGAAAGGTACACACAAACAAGCTGAGACTATGAAGATAGAAGATTTGTCTGAAGATGATAAGTTAGAATTATTTTATGAATGGATCGATGGATTACATTTCTATATGAATTTTGCAATTTCTATAGGTATGACTTCAAAAGATATTGTTAACTTGTATATGGCTAAGAACGCTGAGAATCACGACAGACAAAACCGAGGATATTAATGTTATTAGATATTGAACAAAGAGAGAAAGAAGTAATCATATCTTATTATGATAAAGAAGGTAAGGTTGCTTTTAAACGCTATCCAGTTGATAAGTTTCAAAATTGGGTAGTAGCTGGAGAAAATGACAAATGGAAAGACCCTAATATAAAAAACTGGGATGGCAGAGAACTTAAGAAATCTTTGTCAAAATCATTTAATAAATTCTCATTACTATATTTTATGGATGGTCTTCCACAAAAAGACCAAGATGAAATCTTTGAGTTCAATATGCCACGTACATATTTCGTCGATATTGAAACAGAAATTGTCGATGGTTTCCCAAAACCTGAAGAAGCTAAATCTAGAATCTTAACTTTTTCAATTATTACACCAGAACGTAAAGCAATCGTATTAGGTTTGGAAGATTTATCATCTGAAGATATTAAAAATATCGAAGACGATACTAACAAACATTTTGTAAACTATGACCAAGATTGGGAATTTAGTTATTACAAATTTAAAAACGAATACGATTTATTGTATACATTCTTACATAAGTTTTTACCTAAATTTCCTATGATGACAGGTTGGAACTTTATTAATTATGACTGGCAATATATCGTTAACAGATGTAAGAGGTTACAAATAGATTTATCAGAAGTTGCCTGTACAGGTTCTTTAGATAAAAAAGATTCTAGACCACTGCACATGGGTATTCTAGACTACATGCAATTATATGATAAGTATGATAGGTCAGTAGCTGTAAAGGAATCAAATTCCCTTGATTTCGTTTCAGGTGCAGTTTTAAATGTAAGTAAAATTAAATATAGTGGCTCACTACAAGATTTATATGAACAAGACTTTAAAAAGTATGTTTACTATAACGTAGTTGACTCCGTTCTAGTCTATTACATCGATCAGCAGCTTAGGTCGATGGAAGTCCTGCTCACTTTAGCGACTATCACTAGAATGCCATTATATAAAGCTGCATCACCAGTGGCTGTCACTGAATCCTTAATAGCTAGGAAACTCGCTGAACAGAACAAAAGAATCGGCGTGGAATGGGGAAGAGATGAAGGTAAAAAAGACAGCAAATACGCAGGTGCTTTTGTTAAAGAACCTATCGTAGGTTATTATGGAGGAGTGAGTGCATTTGACTTTGCATCTCTATATCCATCTATAATGAGACAATTCAATATTTCACCAGATGCTTTTGTTGAAATGGTTGATGAGTCAAACATAGCTGAACGTCGAAAAGATGAATCAGTTATTGTCTGTGAGAATGGAGTAGTATACAAGAAGGAAGACAGTATTCTTAAAAAAATCTTAGGAGATTTATATGCTCAGAGAAAAGATTACAAGAAGACTTCTTACGATTATTATGAAAAAGCTCACGAAATTGAAAAAAAATTTAGTCTATAATTTACAACAAAATATACGATTCTTAGATATATAATCTAACATCAAATTATCGTATTTTTATTAAAAGTAATTAGATTAAGTTAGGTCTTATTAAGAGACCTTTTTTGGTCTCAAGGACTATAGAAGCTTTATTTTAAAAATTAAATTAACTTAAAAAAACAAATATTAAAATGTCATTATTTACTGAAAGAATCCCCTTTAAACCCTTCGAATATCCAGAATACTACACTGAAGGTTGGTTGAAACAAGCACAAGCCTTTTGGCTACATACAGAAATCTCTATGCAAGGAGATGTTAAAGATTGGAATGAAAACCTTTTACCACATGAAAAGAATTTAGTAGGGAATATTCTTTTAGGTTTTGCACAAACAGAATGTGCAGTATCTGATTATTGGACAACTATGGTTACAAAATGGTTTCCAAAACATGAGATAAAACAAATGGCAATGATGTTTGGTTCTCAAGAAACAATTCACGCAACAGCTTATTCATATCTAAATGAAACTTTAGGTCTTGAAGATTTTGAGGCGTTTTTACATGAACCAGCAACTGCAGAAAAATTTGAATTACTAACTTCTACGTCTGCAGATTATACACATGAAGATTTAAAGTTTAACTCTAACGCTAGAAGAGAAGTTGCCAGATCGTTGGCTATATTCTCTGCATTTGCCGAAGGATGTTCACTTTATAGTTCTTTTGCGGTTTTATATAGTTTCCAAATGAGAAACTTATTAAAAGGCGTTGGACAACAAATGAAGTGGTCAGTTAGAGATGAATCTCTACACTCTAGAATGGGATGTAGATTATTTAGACACATGTGTGAAGAGTACCCAGAATTGAAACAAAGTGTTAGTGCTGACGTATTAAAAGCTGCAGGTTTAATCATCGATTTAGAACATAAATTCATTGATAAAATGTTTGAAGAAGGTGATTTAGACAATCTAAAAGCTAGTGATTTAAAACACTTTATTACTTTAAGAGTTAATGAAAAATTAGTTGAGTTAGGTTATGAAGCATCATTTGACTATGATGAAGAAGCTGCTAACCAATTAGAGTGGTTCTATCACTTAACAGGTGGACACACTCACACTGACTTCTTTGCAATTAGACCAACTGACTATGCAAAAGCAGGAGAAGGTGAAAACTGGGACGAAGACGATTTATTTGACTAAAATACTATTATGACAAAAAACGATAAAACCGTGAATCACGCAGAACACTTAGGTTGGAAAATTGATGTAGACTTTCCAGAATGGGCAAACACAGAGGTTTACGTAAAAACAATTTCAGCAGGTTACTTATTTGGAGATGAAAAACCAAAAGACGCATATTGGCGAGTTGCAACAACAGTAGCAAGACGTTTAGGTAAACCTGAATTAGCAACTAAATTTTTTGATTATATTTGGAAAGGTTGGTTAAATCTTGCCTCTCCAGTATTATCAAACACTGGACTAGAAAGAGGACTTCCTATTTCTTGTTTTGGTATTGACGTAGCAGATTCTATTCATGATATAGGCTCTAAAAACTTAGAGATGATGTTACTCGCTAAACATGGCGGTGGCGTAGGAATTGGTATCAACCAAATCAGACCAGCTGGCGCAAAGATTACGGGTAATGGTACATCAGATGGTGTAGTTCCTTTTACTAAAATTTATGATTCTACAATTTTAGCTACGAATCAAGGTTCAGTTAGAAGAGGTGCAGCATCAGTAAACATAGATATTGAACATGGTGATTTTTGGGAATGGCTAGAAATTAGAGAGCCCAAAGGAGATGTCAACAGACAATCACTAAATCTACATCAATGTGTTATAGTTCCAGATGGTTTTATGCAAAAAGTTCAAGAAGGAGACAAAGAGTCTAGAAGAAGATGGGTCGCAGTTTTAAGAAAGCGTAAAGCAACTGGTGAACCATATATAATGTATAAAGGCAATGTAAATAGAGCTAACCCAGATGCATACAAACAGAATGGGTTAAAGGTTTACATGACTAACATTTGTTCAGAGATTACATTACACACTGATGAGTCACACTCTTTTGTATGTTGTCTTTCATCTGTTAATTTAGCAAAATATGATGAGTGGAAAGATACAGATTTAATTTATACTGCAGCTTGGTTCCTTGATGGAGTGTTAGATGAATTTATTCAGAAAGCAAAATTCATGAGAGGTTTTGAAAATTCTGTCAGATCTGCAGAAAAAGGTAGAGCACTTGGACTTGGAGTTTTAGGATGGCACACATATCTTCAAAATAGAGGTATTCCATTTGAAGGCTTATCAGCTCAATTTGAAACTCGTAAGATTTTTTCTCAGTTAAAGACTGAAACAGAAAAAGCATCAAGAGATATGGCTTTAGAATTCGGTGAACCACTATGGTGTAGAGACACTGGTATGAGAAACACCCATTTAAGAGCAGTTGCACCAACAGTAAGCAATTCAAAATTAGCTGGGAATGTTTCAGCTGGCATAGAGCCATGGGCAGCCAATGTATTTACAGAACAAACTGCTAAAGGAACTTTCATCCGCAAAAACCCAGTATTAGAAAAATTCTTAGAAACTATAAATAGAAATTCTAAAAATACATGGAATAAAATTTTGGAAGATGGTGGTTCTGTACAAGGATTGGACTTCTTAAAAGGTTATTATGTTAGATTAGCTACAGATATAACAATTAAAGATAACATAATTACTAAAGCTAAGTATGATGATTTAGAAGATAAACAAAAAGAAGAATTTGTTCAAGTAAATAATATCTTTAAAACATTTAAAGAGATAAATCAATTAGACTTAGTAAAACAAGCAGGTGTTAGACAACAATACGTTGACCAAGCGGTAAGTTTAAATCTAGCATTTCCAACTGAAGTAGATTCTAAATTCATTAATAAGGTTCACTTAGAAGCGTATAAGGAAGGTATCAAAACTTTATACTACATGAGAACAGAATCGGTACTAAGAGGAGATATTGCAAAAGCTGCAACCGACCCAGATTGCATAGCTTGCGATGGATAAAGGTGTGGTTTGAAGACCACGTCTTAGGACCGAGATAGTCTCGGAAATCAGAGGCCAGGAGTTCGCTACTTCCTGGCCTCAATCTTTTGGAAACAAAAGATACTACACACATATAATAATCAAACTTAAAAATATATTCTTTATGAAACTACAAATTGATCGAATTGACCAACATGCTTTAACGGCATTTATCAATAGAGTAAAGCTTATTGATTCTTTCGTTTATATGAAGGTCAATAATGGACAAATCCATTCAGCAGTTTATCTCCCACAGAGAGACGCAGTAAAGTCACATACTATTGCATGTGACAAGATTTTTCAAATCAGTGAATTTCCTGATACAGATGCAGAAATGAAAATTGCTTTCTTCGATGGCGCAAAAGTTATCGAAGCTATCAAGCACTTTGAGGCAGATGCAATTAAAGGTGAATTAGAATTTATCGAACAAGAAGGTGAGTTAATTGCATCTTCACTTAGAATGTTCAATGATGAATTAGAGATTACACTTGCATGTTCTGAGCCATCTTTAGGATTTAAAGATTTGACAGCAGACCAACAAGCAGCAATTTTTGCTACTGATAACACTAAATTTAGTTTTAATATTGATACTCACACTATTGGTAAAATTAAAAATCTATTTGGCTTAGACAAAGAAGAGACTTTTAATGTAAATGCCAATGGAAAAGGTGTTAGTGTTAAAGGTAAATCATTCAATGCCGTAATTAATCCAGAATCAAATGGTGATGGTGAAGTTACAGCTTACAAGAAATACTTGAATCTAATCGATAAGGAAGAACAAACTGTATATGTTACAGATTCAAAAATTGTTTTCCAATCAACAGAATCAGATACGCTTTTGACAGTATCTACTTGTCAAACTGCATAATATGAATATAGACTCTCTAATTGAAAAACCTATCGATCAACTTAGTAGGGATGAGGCTGGGCTGCTTGTAGACCATTACAAGCAGCTCTCTGCCAAATATACAGCTTATGAACAAGCTGTTAAATTGACACTCAACTCTATCTACGGTGCATTCGGTAATAAATGGTTTCATTTTTTCAATATAGACATAGCTGAGTCTATTACTAAGCAGGGCAAAAATGCTATTCTCTATTCAGAATCTATATTGAACAAGTATTGTCAAGAATTTTGGCACAAAGATACTAAAGTACATGAACAATTTGGATTAACTGTAAAGGGTAAAGTTGAAAAACCAGCAGTAATCTATATTGACACAGACTCATGTTACGTACAGTTTCAAGATTTATATGAGACTATTGTATGGAATGATGAATCTAAAGCATTACCTCTAGATGAATTTATTTTAGCGTTCTATGCCTTTAGATTAAAAGCTTACATTAAAGCATGTATGCAAAAATATGCAGATTCAAGAAATACAGATAATTTCTTGATATTTGAATTGGAATCATTGGCATATAATGGTATTTGGATGTCAAAGAAAAAGTATATTCAAAACATTGCATGGGATGATAAGTTAGAAACCACTGATAGACACACTTCTCTTAAAAAGGTAAAAACAATAGGTTATGATACTATTCAATCTTCAACACCTAAATTTGCTAGAGAGAAATTAGTTGAAGCACTTAAAATTTTATTCAAATCACAAAAAACCCCAGGTGCAGAAGAATTACAAGAACTTGTAGGTTTTATGAAAAAGGCTAAGAAAGAATTTCAACTGGCAGATATTGATGACATATCATTTAATAGAAGGACTAATAACATTGAGAAATACATTGTAGATGACCAAATTGAATTTCAAGTTGGACTAAAATGTCCAGCTAATGTAAAGGCAGCGGGTTACTATAATTATGTATTAAATCAAAACAGTAAGTATAAAAATAAGTATAAAGTTATTGGTAATGGTGAGAAACTAAAGATTTACAACTGTAAAACACCAATATCAGAAGTATATGCATATTTACCAAGTGAACATCCTTACGAAATTGCACCAAAAGTAGATTTCGATACTCAATTTGAAAAATGTATGATTGACCCATTAAATAGAGTTTTAAAAGCTATTGGTCTTCAAACATTAGATACCAACCTAATTTACGCTTCGGCATTATTTTAAAATTATGAATATAGAACAAATTAAAAAACTAGTAGAAAAGTTCCCTAACGATCAAGAATTAGGGGAAGCAATAAGAACGCTTTACTGGATGGAGAGAAAAAAGAGTTCGGCAAATCCAAATCAAATGAATTTATTTGATGAAGGTACAAGAGATGACGCAATACTTGGTTACGACTAATGGACAAGCAGATTAATATAGAAGATTTACCACAAGAACAGCAAGTTTATGTAAGAGAATATCAAAGGATATTACATGGACTTTCTGATATTCAAGCGGGTATAGATGATTTACAAGAAAGAGCTAAAAAGCTTACCGAAGAATTGAATCAACTTAGAGCCAAAGAAAAGGCAGAGTTTGGTGAAGATAACATCTTGTAAACAATTCGTCATCTTAACATATAACATTTAAAATAAACAAATAAAAATGGCAAAAAAAGATTTTACTTTTGACGACATAAATAAAGAATTGGCAGACATGAATCCTATGGGTTCAGTTATGGAGAATTCAACATTTAGTGAGGTTACAGAATGGATTGACACAGGTAACTATCACTTAAACGCATGTGTCAGTGGCTCACTTTTTGGAGGTTGGCCAAATAATAGGTCTTGTTCAATTGCAGGTCCTTCAGGAACAGGAAAAACATTCCTTATTCTTAACTCTATTAAAAGAGCTATCGATATGGGATATAATGTTATATTCTATGATTCGGAAGCAGCAGTAGATAGAGAGCTTATGAAGAAGTTTGGTATTGATACTACTCAAGTTAATTACCAACCATGTAATACTGTACAAGATTTTAGAACATCAGTTACTTCTATTACTTCTAGAATGCAAGAAGTTAAGAGAAATGGTGGTAAATTACCTAAAGTTATGATTGTTCTTGATTCTGCAGGTAACTTAGCTACATTAAAAGAAATTGAAGATGCTAAATCTGGTAGTGAAAAATCAGATATGACTAGAGCTAAAATTTTAAAATCTATTTTTAGAATTATTATGACACCTCTGGCTGATTTAAAAATTCCATTCTTATTTACAAATCACACATATCAAACACAAGATTTTATCTCTAGACAAATGGCAGGTGGAGGAACTGGGCCAGAATATGCAGCTTCTATTGTATTATTTTTAAATAAGGCTCAATTAAAAGATTCTTCTGGAGAAAAGGCAGGTATTATAGTAACTGCTAAGCCAAATAAAAACAGATTTGCAAAACCACATCCAATTAAATTCCACTTACACTTTACAGAAGGAATGAACAGATATGTAGGTTTAGAACAATATATTGATTGGGAAGAAATAGGTATTGCAAAAGGTACAATAGAAAAAGGTGTAAAAACTCCTAAGAAAACAGCAAGAAATTGGATTTGTAAACACTTAGATAAAACAGTACCAAACTCAGAGTTTTTCTCAGAAAAAGTTTTTACAGAAGAAATTCTTCAAAAAATAGAAGGTAAGATTCAGCACATCTTCAATTACAATACAGAAGCTAGAGAACTTGACATCGACGAATTACTAGAAGATAGTGAAGATTAATAAAGATAACCTACCTATAAAATACATTTTAGGTATTGAAAAGGACCAACCTGATTATCCAACTGCACTCGATGTCTTATATGCTGAAGTAAGACTATGTGTAAGAATGCCAGATAGACATAAAGGTAGTTTTACCTATCACGCATTAAAAACTTACAGATTCCCAGATTCTGACCCTAAAAAGATTTTAGAATCTGCAAAAGAACTTGTAAATTTAGGTTTGTGTACTCAAACAAATGAAACAGAAGGCAAAGAAGCCTTTAAGATATTAATAAACCCATTTGAATAAAAAATATGGAATTCGGTCAAGATTTTGAAAAGATATTTTTTAGACTCTCATTAGAGAAGCCTAAATATTTACAAAGTATTAAATTTGGTTTTTATACTTCTGAAGATATTGATGCTCTTAGTTTTTTGTCTAATAAATTCTATGGTAAATTTAATGAGACTCCAACTAAGGAACAACTTAAATTACTTGTTCAAAATCACCCTTCTTCAAGAGAGAAAATAGAAGATTCTACTATAGAACTTATATTTGACACAGAATTAGATAAGTATGACGAAGAATGGCTAACTAATACAGCTGAAGCTTGGATTAAGTGGAGAACTTTTAATAATTCCTTGACAGACACTATTGAGTTTATTAAGACTACTGATGTAAATCCTGAAAACGTAGAATCTATAGTTACAAAAGTTAAAGGATTAATTAATGATAGAAATAACTTAACTTTTAATTCTGATTTAGGATTAGATTTCTTTAACTTTGAAGCACATGACCAAAAGGAAGGTGAAAAAGTAAGTACAGGTTACAACTTTTTAGACAGAATGTTAGGAGGTGGATATGACAAAGGTGGTAATTTAGTTGTTTATGCTGGTGAGCAAAATATTGGTAAATCAATATATCTAGCAAATGATGCAGCTAATTTTGTAAAAATGGGCACAAACACTGTGGTTATCACAGCTGAAATGGCTGCTCATAAATTCGTAAAAAGAATTGGTGCTAATCTTTTGAATATTAGAATTGATGAATATTCAGAGAAAGCAAAAAATAAGGATTACGTTAAACGTAGATTAGAAACTGTTGGTGATGGATTTACTCCACCAGGTTCATTATACGTAAAACAATTTCCGACATCGCAAGCTACAGTATTAGATATTGAAGCTTACGTTGCACAAATTGAAGAAGAGTTGCAGATAAAAGTAGGTGCAGTTGTAATTGACTACATCAACATTTTAGCAAATTATAGAAATCAAAATACGGAGAATACATATATGAAGATTAAGCAAATTGCTGAAGACCTTCGAGCTATGGGAATTCGTAATAATTGGTTAATTGTCACAGCAACCCAAATAAACAGAAACGGATATAATTCTTCTGACATTTCTATGACAGACATTGCAGAATCTGCCGGATTATCACACACAGCTGACGTGATGTTAGGTATTATTCAAGATGACTTAATGCGAGCTAATCAAGAATATTGGTTAAAAGTATTAAAGATTAGAGATGGAGAAGGTAAAGGTAATAAGTGTAAGTTAAATGTCGACTACAACTTTATGAGACTACTAGAAACTGATGATATGAGTCAATCTACTATTCACGGCATTTAAAAACAATAAAGAATTATGGCAAATGATAAAATTTTTAATAATAGTTTTGATACTCCAGAATTTGAGCTTGGTAATATAAGTTTTGATTTAGACCCCTCACTAAGAGAAGAATTAGACGAGGAATCTAAAATTCATTACGAAATGATTGCTAGAAAAATTCACGACTTAATTAACAGGTCTAGATTTAAGCAATTTAACGAGATTGACGAGTTAGGTAAATGCGCTAAATTAAAGAAAACAGATATTAACGATGTATATGGTTATATTGTAGATGAAATGGCGGCAAAGTGGAGTAGAATAGACTTATTTAGTGAAATTTGCGTATACTTTGATATTAAGCCAGCTAAATTTTACAGCTCATTATCTAATGTGTATAAAGAGGACTTAATTCAAGAACTCGACAAGAAAACAGGTATTTTAGACAAAAAGAATATTAAAAGATTATTTTAAATGATTGACCCTAAGATAATCAAACAAGGCGCAAACAGAGTTTGGGTTCTTGGAGATTTACACTTTGGTGTAAGAGCTAATTCAGTAGAGTGGTTAGAAATACAAAAAGATTTCTTTGAAAGGATGTTTATTCCTACTTTAAAGAAGTATGTAAAGCCTGGTGATGTTTTAGTGCAAGTAGGTGATACATTTGATAATAGACAAAGTATTAATATCAAGGTATTAAACTACGCAGTAGACTTATTTGAGAGACTAGGACAGATATTGCCATGTTATGTAATATGTGGAAATCATGATATTTGGGCTAAGAAGTCAAACGACATTTCATCGATCGACAGTTTAAAATGGATTCCAAATGTTCAAGTTTACAAAGAACCTAAATTACTAAAATGGAATAAAAGAAATATATTATTAATGCCATGGAGGAGAGACGCAGAACATGAAGCAGAGACTCTAGCAGAATTTCCACAAGCAGATATTGTATTTTGTCATTCTGAGGTTAGAGGTATTTACTTAAACGCAAAAGTAAAGAATGAGCATGGAACCGAAACAAATATCTATGACAAATACACAAGAGTTTATTCAGGTCACATTCACTTTAGACAAGAAAAGAATAAGCTTCTAATGGTAGGTGTACCATATCAGTTGACCAGATCTGACAGAGATAATCCAAAGGGATTTGATTTAGTTGACTTAGAAGACATGAAAGAAACATTCTTTGAAAATCATATTTCCCCAAAATTCTTAAGGTATAATATCAAGGCAATATACGATTTGCCTCTTGGAAAATTCAAAGAACAAATAGAAAATAATTTTGTAGATTTATTTGTACCTTCTAATATTGCAACTACAAATGCACTTAGTAAATTGGTTGGAGAAATTCAACAAATTTCAAGAAAATTAGAACCAAATATCTACGAAGAAGATTCATATATTGATAAAGACTTTTACGACATCAATGAAATAGAAGAAATGTATAAAAACTACAATATACTAAACTTATGTAATATGTATGTTGATGGTTTGAAACATGACGAAGAGTTGTCAGTAAAACTAAAGGATAAGCTAAAACAATTATATTCACTTTGTGCATATAATTATGACACTGATAGATAATGCGAATAGATTATATAGAGTTTAAAAACTTTGCTTCTTATGGTAATCAACAGCAAAGAATAGATTTTAATAGCCAAGACTCAGAATTATTTTTGACACTTGGTAAAAATGGCCATGGAAAAACTACTATTGCCAATGCAATTATATACGCTTTATACGGTAAAATAGATGGTGTTAAATTAGCAGACTTACCTAATAGAATCAATAAAAATCTACAAGTAAAGATAGGTTTACAATGTGGTACAATGTTTATTGAAATAGAACGAGGTTTAATGCCAAATAAATTCAAAGTAGAAATTAATGGCGTTGAGTTTGATAAAGCTGGTA
>MDTG01351179.1_pt1 | contig 14769 bp, 10 predicted proteins | sample 811421 | NCBI WGS metagenome assembly MDTG01 (sample SAMN05326645, study PRJNA326480) | marine metagenome | isolation source: seawater | place: Pacific Ocean: South East | collected 2011
CAGGAATCGCTCAACATCACCCGTTCGGGCATGCGTGACCTGATCGAGCATTCCGGACTGCCGCTGTTGCTGCTGGACCGCAACCGCATTGTCATCGCAAATGCCAATGCCCGTGAAGCCATCGGCAAGCATATCCTTGGGCAGGACGCCCGCGTTGCGTTGCGACACCCCGCCGCGGTGGACCTGCTTTCACGGCCCGGAGGAGGCAGCATCACGGTGCAGGGCCTCACCGGTCCGCGCAGCAACTGGCAAATGACGCGGCAGCAGATTGACGAGCGATATTCACTGATCGAACTGATCAACCGCACGTCCGAAGCTGATGTCAGCCGTGCGCACACCGATTTCGTGGCCAACGCCAGCCACGAATTGCGCACGCCGCTTTCCTCCATCATCGGCTACATGGAAACGCTGGAGGATGAGGGCGAGGATATCGCCCCCAAACAGCAGAGCAGGTTTTACGCGACCGTTTTGCGAGAAGCGCGACGCCTGCAGACGCTGGTGGACGATCTGATGTCGCTCAGCCGGGTCGAGGCTGAAAAGCACGACACCCCGCGTGAAATGCTCGCGCTGGCCCCGCTGGTAAGGCAGGCCGCCCGCGATGGAGCCGGTCATGAGCGGTTTGAGCGGGTTTCCTTCGAAATCGAGGATGAGGCCATGCGCGTGCGCGGCGATCATCGTCAGCTTGAACAACTGGTTCGCAATCTCGTCGACAATGCCTTGAAATACGGCAACGAGGCCGCACCGGTCGAAGTCGAATTGCGGACGGGAGACCGGGAGATGGCTGTTCTGACCGTGCGGGATCACGGTGAAGGCATCAGTCCCGAGCATATTCCGCACCTGACCCGGCGATTCTATCGCACCGATCCCGGCCGCAGCCGCGCGCAGGGCGGCACGGGTCTTGGGCTGGCAATCTGCAAACACATCGTGGAACGGCATCGTGGTCGCCTCGATATCGGCAGCAAACTGGGCGAAGGCACAGTCGTCACGGTTCGCCTTCCGCTCGTCACTGCCGAGCAATAGGCTCCTCTTCAATTCGCATAAATTCACAGGTTTTCCCCAAGGCGTTCGGCCGCGGGCGCCCTTTGTAACAAAGGCGTCACAATCGGGTCATAGCGGGCACACAACTTCGCAACAAAAGTGAAACCCGATTGTCATGAAAAAGCTGATTGCCGCCGCTTTCCTTACCGGAACCGCTCTCTCTCCCGGAACTGTTCTTGCGCAGGAAACACCTGATCTTGCTGAACAAGTTGCAGCTCTCGTGGCCGAAGTCGCCAGGCTGAACCAGCGCGTTGCCGAACTGGAAGCTGACCAGGCTCAGACCGAAGCGCAACAAGCCGAGTCGGTAGCACAACAGGCGACCGTGGCGGCTCAGGTCGCTGCCATCCAGGAAACTGTGGCAGCAACCCCCGTTCCCAGCGTAACCTCAGGCTCACCAGTTGAAATCAGCTGGGCGGGCGCTCCTGAAATGGAAGGCGAAGGTGGCTGGTCGTTCAAGCCCCGCGGTCGCCTGAACATCGACGCAGGCTTCGTCAACGCACCCGATTCGACGGGCCGCGAGGATGGCTTCAACAGTGAAATGCGCCGCGCCCGGCTGGCTGTCGAAGGCGATATCCCCGGCGGTTTCGGCTACAAATTCGAAATCGACTTCGCCGGGAACGAGGTAGATGTGACTGACGCCATCCTTTCCTACGAGGACGGCCCGCTCACTGTGAATGTCGGCCAGCACAACAATTTCCAGTCGCTGGAAGAGCTGAGCAGCAGCCGCTGGTCTTCCTTCATCGAACGCGCCGCATTCACTGATGCCTTCGGCTTCGAACGACGCCTTGGCGTTTCTGTAGAACTGGAACCGACAGACAGCGTGCTGATTCAGGGCGGACTGTTCTCCGACAATATCGGTGATCTTCCCGGCAAGGCGATGAGCGCCGATGGCCGCGTGGTGTTCATGCCCAACGTTGGCGACAACAAACTGCACCTTGGCGCCAGCGTCCATTACACCGACATTCCGGATGGCGAGACCGTGCGTTATCGCCAGCGCCCGCTGGTCCACTTCACCGGCGAACGCTTCATCAACACCGGCGACATGGCCGCCTCCAGCGAATTTGGCGCGGGAGTGGAGGCGGCCTTTGTCTCTGGCCCGTTCCACGCTGTTGCCGAAGGTTTCTGGCAGAGCAGCAACCTGATTGGCGGGACGCAGGACGCGGACTTCTTTGGCGGCTATGCCGAGGCTGGCTTCTTCCTGACGAGCGGCGACAGCCGTGGCTATCGCGGCGGCACCTGGAACCGTACCCGTCCAGCCAATCCGGTGGACGAAGGCGGCATGGGGGCGTTCCAGATCAACCTGCGCTATGACTATCTGGACCTGACCGATCGCGGAGCGGCAATCATTGGCGGCACACAGAACGGGTACATGGCAAGCCTGGTGTGGGTACCCACCGACTACACCCGCTTCCTGATCAACTACGGTCGCCTGGAATACGACGATGCCGTTCACGCGGCCGCCGGTGGCGAGCGCAACTACTCCGTCGATGTGCTGGGAATGCGGGCGCAGATCGACTTCTAGGCTGCCACCGCAATCCGGCAGGTAAATATGGCACTTCGTCACATGTCGAACGCCCGCTTGTCGCAAAGCCGTCATACAGTAGACCTAGCGGTCTGCCATCTGAACAGAAACGAGGATTAACATGACACTCAACTTCCGTACTGCCGCATCGGCACTCGCCCTGGTGGCCCTGGCTGCCTGTAACAATTCCGGTGGTAGTGGCGAGGCCCGTGACACCATTCACGCCGTTGGCTCGTCCACCGTCTATCCCTTCGCCACCCGCGTGGCCGAGGCTTTTACCCGCAACACCGGCAATGGCTCCCCGCTAATCGAATCGACCGGCACGGGCGGCGGTTTCGCGCTGTTCTGTGGTGGTGTGGGCGCCGATACGCCTGACATCGCCAACGCTTCGCGCCGCATGAAGGCCAGCGAATTTGAAACGTGCACGGCCAACGGCGTTGACGGCATCACCGAAATCCAGGTCGGGATGGACGGCATTGCCTTTGCCTCCGCCAATGGCGGCATCGATTTCGACCTGACTCCCGAAATCGTCTACCGCGCGATTGCCGCCAATCCCTATGGCGAAGAAAACACAGCAGAAATGTGGAGCGATATCGATCCGTCGCTGCCCAACAAGCCGATCCTGGTCTACGGCCCGCCCGCAACATCGGGCACGCGCGATGCACTGGTCGAACTGGTGCTGATGCCGGGCTGCGAAGCCGGTGAAGGCATGGCCGAACTGGAAGAGCAGGACGAAGACCGCTTCGAAGCGATCTGCACCGAAGTCCGCTCCGACGGTGCCTATGTCGAGCAGGGCGAGCAGGATAACCTGATCGTGCAGAAGATCGAAGGCAATGCCGATGCCATCGGCGTGTTCGGCTACTCCTATCTGGAAGAGAACCTCGACCGTATCCACGGCCTGACCGTGAACGGCGTGGAACCGACTTACGAGAACATCTCCAGCTTCAATTATATCGGCGCGCGTCCGCTGTTCATCTATGTGAAGAATGCCCACCTGGATGCTATCCCCGGCCTGCGTGAATTCATCGCAGAATGGGCCAATTCCTGGGGAGCAGGCGGCCCGCTGGCTGAGGTGGGGCTTGTGCCCAATCCCGAAGACGTTATGGCACGCAGCAACACCGCCGCGACCGAGTTTACGCCGCTCGCCGCATCTGACCTTCAGTAGGACTGCAGTCTAAAAACCCATGTCGGCCAGCACCCTGATCCTATTAGTCCTTGGACTGGGGCTGGCCGGCTGGCTGGTTGCCCGTTCGCGTGCCGCGATGTTCCGGCGGGCAAATGGCGGCAAGCGTATTGCCTCCCTGCCCAATTACCATGCGTGGTACGCCGCGCTGTGGATCGTCATCCCCACTCTGCTTTTCGCGCTGATCTGGGGGCAAATATCTGACAGCCTTGTGATCCAGCACGTGCTTGCCAGCCCTGCTGCGGCAGACCTGCCCGCATTCGGGATGCAGCGTGAAACCCTGCTGGCGGAAGCGCGGGCCGTGGCGACGGGCGCCGCGCGGGGCGTCTTCAATCCAGAGGCTGCTGCTCTGGTTGGACCTTTTGAAGAGGCGCTTACGCGCTACAATATCATCGGTCTTCTCGTGACCCTGCTCATTGCCCTGGCGGGCGGTGCCTGGGCCTTTCTGCGATTGAAACCGGATTTCCGCGCCCACACGAGGGTGGAACGCGCCGTGCTGGCCACGCTGCTGATCGCTTCGCTGGTTGCCATTCTGACGACGCTGGGAATCGTCGCCAGCCTGGTGTTCGAGACGATTCGCTTCTTCGGCATGGTCAATCCCATCGATTTTCTCACCGGCGTTCACTGGTCCCCCAACCCGATGACTGACGGATCGAACCCCGATCCCGATCGGTATGGCGCTGTGCCGCTGTTCTGGGGCACGTTCTTCATCGGTGTGGTTATCGCCATGATCGTCGCGATCCCGCTGGGCATGATGAGCGCAATCTACTTGAACCAGTATGCCGCCCCGCGCGTGCGCACATGGCTGAAGCCCGCGTTGGAGATTCTCGCTGGTGTGCCGACTGTGGTCTATGGCTATTTCGCCGCGCTGACGATTGCGCCTGCCATTCGCGATATCGCCATGACACTGGGCGTGCAGAATCCGTCCAGCGAAAGCGCGCTGGCCGCAGGCCTTGTAATGGGCGTGATGATTATTCCTTTCGTGTCTTCCATGGCCGACGATTCGATTGCCGCGGTGCCGCAGGCGATGAAGGACGGCTCGCTAGCCATGGGCGCCACGCAGAACGAGACGATCAAGCGCGTACTGGTGCCCGCCGCCCTGCCCGGCATCGTGGCTGGTATCATGCTGGCAATCAGCCGCGCGATCGGTGAAACCATGATCGTGGTGATGGCCGCCAGCGCCACCGCCCGCCTGTCTGCCAATCCGTTGGACGCGATGACAACAGTGACCTATCAGATCGTGGCCAACCTGACGGGTGAGGCGAGCATGGACTCGGCCTCCACCCTCGCCGCCTTCGCGCTTGGCTTCGTGCTGTTCCTGGTAACGCTGGTTCTCAACATAATTGCCCTGCGCATCGTGAAGAGGTTCCGCGAAGCTTATGAGTGACGTCGCTATCTCTGGGCAGGAAAAAGTCCGCCCCACGCGAACCCCCGCTTTCGAAGCGCGGCTGAAGAAGCGCTACGCTTCGGAGAAGCGGTTCAAGGCAATCGGCCTTGGCGCCATTGTGTTCTCCATCGCCGTGCTGGTCTTCCTGCTGATCACCATGGCACTCAATGGCCTGGGCGGCTTCCAGCGCACTGAACTGCGCGTGCCGGTGGACTTCGCCAATGCGCCCGTCACCATTGCGCCAAACGCGGAGGACGAACGTGCAGTTGTGCAATCGCTGGAACGGCAGGGCATGCGCGATATCATCATTTTCAGCGCAGAGCAGGCGCTGGGCGAAGAAGGCGCTGCCCACGTCAACAGCGAATCATGGCGACTGGTCGCGCAGCAGATCGCAGCCGACCCCAGCCTCGCGCGCGGACAACAGGAATTCTGGCTGCCAACCGATGAAGATCTCGCCAGCGCATACGCCGGCGATGGCAGCGCGGATTTGCAACCCCTCGCCCGGCAATTGGCCGCAGAGGGCCACCTTGCAGACAATTTCGATATCGGATTCCTCTCACGGTCCGATGCCACCGATCCGCAGCTTGTCGGGATCTGGGGTGCTCTGAAGGGTTCGATCCTGACCATGATCGTCACCCTCTTGCTGGCCTTCCCCATTGGCGTTCTGGCAGCGCTTTATCTGGAAGAATACGCGCCCAAGAACCGGTGGACCGACCTTATCGAGGTGTCGATCAACAATCTGGCGGCCGTACCCTCGATCATCTTCGGTCTGCTTGGCCTTGCGGTATTCCTGTGGCTGTTCCCCAGCTATCGCTCCGCCCCGCTGATCGGCGGAATGACGCTGGCATTGATGACCATGCCGGTAATCGTGATCGCCGGGCGCAATGCAATCAAGGCGGTGCCACCCTCTATCCGCGATGGTGCCCTGGCTATCGGTGCTTCCCCTGTACAAGTGGTGTTTCACCATGTGCTGCCCCTCGCTCTGCCGGGCATCCTGACCGGCACTATCATCGGCATGGCCCGCGCACTGGGGGAAACCGCACCGCTGCTGCTGATCGGCATGCGCGCATTTGTCGCCAGCCCGCCGGAGGGATTTACCGATAATGCCACGGTGCTGCCGATGCAGATTTTCCTCTGGTCTGACGAGATCGACCGAGGATTTGTAGAACGCACCAGCGCGGCGATTATCGTGCTACTGATATTCCTCCTGCTGATGAATGGCCTTGCCATTTACCTGCGTAACAAATTCGAGAAGAAATGGTGATGTCCGAAACAGCCGATAGCCCGCTGGCAAGCCAGGCGCAAAAGTCGCTGGAACACGAGAATATCGAGACCGGCGAGCCGAAGATGCGAGCCCGCGATGTGGACGTCTACTACGGCCAGAAGAAGGCTATCGATGGTGTCGATATCGACGTTTATACCGAGTTCGTGACGGCCTTCATCGGCCCGTCCGGCTGCGGGAAATCTACATTCCTGCGGGCGCTTAACCGCATGAACGACACGATCCCGTCTGCCCGCGTGACCGGCACGATCGAGCTGGATGGAGAGGATATTTACGCCAGCGGCATGGACGTGGTGCAACTGCGCGCCCGCGTGGGCATGGTGTTCCAGAAGCCTAATCCCTTCCCCAAATCGATCTACGATAACATCGCCTACGGCCCCAAGATTCACGGCCTGGCCGAAGCGAAGCCCGATCTCGATAACATCGTCGAACGCAGCCTGCGACGCGCCGGCCTGTGGGAGGAAGTGAAGGACCGTCTGAGCGATTCAGGCACTGCCCTCTCTGGCGGTCAGCAGCAGCGCCTGTGCATCGCGCGCGCTATCGCGGTGGACCCGGAAGTGATCCTGATGGACGAGCCATGCTCCGCCCTCGATCCCATCGCCACGGCCAAGATTGAAGAACTGATCGACGAATTGCGCGGCCGCTATGGTATAGTCATCGTGACGCACTCCATGCAGCAGGCGGCGCGCGTTTCGCAGCGGACGGCGTTTTTCCACCTCGGAAACCTGGTGGAATATGGACACACCTCTGACATATTCACTAATCCGGCAGAGAAGCGCACGCAGGATTACATTACGGGACGGTACGGCTGATGGTCGAGCACACAGTAAAGGCATTTGACGAGGACATTACTCGTCTGCGCGGCCTGATTGCCGAAATGGGCGGTCTTGCCGAAGTGGCAATCCAGCAATCGCTGCAGGCTCTGGTACAGGGAGACGAGACGCTTGCGGCCGAAGTTGTGGAACGTGATGCGAAGCTGGACGCGCTGGAAACTGAAGTGGACGCCATGGCTGTGCGTGTGCTGGCCCTGCGCGCACCGATGGCGGACGACCTGCGCGAGATCGTTGCCGCACTGAAAATCGGCGGCGTGGTGGAACGCATTGGTGACTATGCGAAGAATATCGCCAAGCGCGTTGGCCGGATCGAGGGGCGCACCAAGTTCGAGCCGCTCACCCTGCTGCCCGCCATGGGCGAAGTGGCGGCTGAAATGGTGCACGACGTTCTCACCGCCTATGCCGCGCGCGATCCTGTGATGGCCCGCGAAGTAATACAACGCGATGACAAGGTTGACGCGTTTTACGACAGCATCTTCCGCAACCTCGTAAGCCACATGGTGGAAAATCCCGCGACCATCAGCAGCGCGGCGCAGTTGCTCTTCATCGCGCGCAATCTTGAACGCATCGGGGATCACGCCACCAATGTTGCCGAAATGGTGCATTACTCGGCAACCGGCTCTTATCCTGACGACATCGAACGTTAGATTTCGTGCGGTTCGCCACAATCGAACCGCTTGCAACAAATCTGACACAGAATTGAAATATCAGGCTCCTGACGGCATTACTTCAATGCCGCACTCCAAAGGGGTCCGATAATAATGTCCGCGCCGAAACTGCTGCTTGTCGAAGACGACACCGCGCTCGCTGAACTGCTGGAATACAGGTTCGAGAGCGAAGGCTATGATGTCCGTGTCAGTGCCGATGGCGACGACGCCCTGGTGATGGCTGCGGAGGATACGCCCGACCTCGTAATCCTGGACTGGATGATTGAAGGGACCAGCGGGATCGAGGTGTGCCGCCGCCTGCGCCGCGACAAGGCCACTGCGCATGTCCCCATCATCATGTTAACCGCGCGAGAGGCCGAGGATGACCGGGTGCGCGGGTTGGAAACGGGCGCCGACGATTATCTCACCAAGCCATTCTCGCCGCGCGAGTTATTGGCACGCGTTGCCGCGGTGTTGCGCCGCGTGCGCCCCGCCCTTGCCGGAGAGACAATAGAAGCTGGCGATCTGAAGCTGGACCCGGTAGCCCATCGCGTGGAACGGCGCGGCAAGGCGTTGCAAATCGGCCCCACTGAATACCGGCTTATCAAGTTCTTCATGGAACACCCGCGCCGGGTATTCTCGCGCGGTCAGTTGCTTGACGCTGTTTGGGGAACCGGAAGCGAGATAGAAGAGCGCACCGTGGACGTGCATATCCGGCGCCTGCGCAAGGCAATCACCATCGATAACGCTCGCGACCCAATCCGCACGGTCCGCTCTGCCGGGTATGCGCTGGAGCCCGTCTGATCGGCATTGGAGAATACTGCGCGCACGATCTCATATGGCTGTGCAGAATCAGACGCGCCGGTAACGCTGATCGAACGCGGTTGTTTTTCAACTAATCAGCGCGCGAATTTTTCAGCATTTCGGCAGGTTTCGCGACGCACGGTTTGCATGTCAGCGACACGTCCCCAGCCCCGGACTGCGCCCCTGGTCCAGATGAAAATGATCTGCGTGGGCTGCGTTATAGTCCGGTGACAGCACAGTGCCGAAACTGCCGCAGGCCGCATCGCGTACCGCTTTCAGGAATTGTCCTTCGACACCTCCGTTGCCCCAGTCGCGCAGAACGCTGATGCGCCGCCCATTGTCCAGTTGAAAGCCCGCGATATCAATCGCATTGCCGGTAGCGTGTTCGCTCCAAGGCGCATCGGCGTCGCCATAGAGGCGGCGGCAGCTGTACGTTCCAAGTTGATCGATCCGCACAACGCGGCTGCCCAACAGGCCCTGCGCCAGCGCCTGCACGTCCTTCTCCAGCCATAGCACCATGCCCGCAGCTACAGGGCACGTCATTTCCGGAGAGCGCGGGGCATAGGGCACAGCGTCGAGCGTCAGGCGATCGTCGCGCCGACATTGCCCCTCACCAATGGCAGGCAGCGCACTGAAGCGAACCGCGCTGCGATCAAGCACCGCCCGGCACTGCTCAAGATCATTGCGCAGGCCCGCCAGCTTGGTCTGCGTCGCCCAGCCACGCGCGTCACGCAGGTCGAGCGGTGCCCAGGGGTTATGCTGCGGATTCTCGAACAAAAACGCGCGCAGGGCCAGCAGCAATGCCAGCAAGACCAGCGCAATGGCCAGTTTGCGGTCGTCGGCAGGGGCTCGGGGCCATGTGCGGTTTCGCGCCATCCTCAATGAAAGTCGCGGGACTTGGGAATGATCCGCACATTGCGCGGATGCCCTCTGGTATTGGGCAACTGATCGATCAGATCGCGCGGGCGAATTGCCTGATTGGCGGGATCGTCCGCTCCGCTGCGCAAGTCGTCACGCGGGTTCAGCCTCCCTTGCAGCGGGGTGTTCACGTGGTCTGCGCGGGCAACAGGTGTGTTCAGCAGATCGTCCGACAGGCGATGCAAGTCCGCAGTCGCGTCTGTCATGTGCTGCGCGATGACATGGATCACCTCGTCATCATATTCCACCCGCCCGCGCACTTCCATCAGACGCGATCCCATCACCACGGTGCGCTGCTTCTCCTTCAGGTCCGGCCACACCACCAGATTGATGACACCGGTTTCGTCTTCCAGTGTGATGAAGCACACACCCTTCGCGCTGCCGGGCCGTTGGCGAATCAGCACCACGCCCGCGACATTCACCATGGAGCGAAACTTGCGGTCGCGCAGGTCACAGGCACGCACGAAGCCGCGCTGAGCCAGTGAAGCGCGCAGGAAGGACATGGGATGCGCCTTCAGGGAGAGGCGCGTGGTCTGATAATCGGCCACCACTTCCTCCGACAGCGGCATTCTTGGCAGGATCGCCCTGCCACGCTCCGCACCCTCATCCCGCTCGTCGGCATGGGTGAACAGCGGCAGGTCTGCCCCGCCCACCAGGCTGCGCGCATCCCACAGCGCTTGCCGGCGCGACATATCCATCGAGCCAAAGGCATCGGCGCTGGCGAGCCGTTCCACATGCGCCACGGGAATGCGCGCACGGTCGCGCAATTCCGCCACATCGGCGTACGAACCTCCCTCAGCGCGCGCAGTGACGAGCGCGGCGGCAACGTGTTCGGGCAGCCCGTCCACCTGGCGCAGACCCAGGCGCAGGGCCACGTGGCGGTCCATTCGCCCACCTTGTGCCGCTCCTTCCGCCTTGCCGACCAGTTCCAGCGTGCAGTCCCAGTCTGACCGGTTCACGTCCACCGGCAGCACCTGCACGCCGTGCTCGCGCGCATCGCGCACGATTTGCGCCGGGGCGTAGAAGCCCATCGGCTGCGAATTGAGCAGACCGCAAGCGAAGGCGGCGGGGAAATGGCATTTCAGCCAGCTGGAAACGTAGACAAGGTGCGCGAAGCTGGCGGCGTGGCTTTCGGGAAAGCCATATTCGCCAAAGCCCCTGATCTGGTTGAAGCACCGTTGGGCGAAGTCGCGATCGTAGCCGCGCGTCACCATGCGCTCCACCATCATGTCCTGCAGTTCGTCCACCATGCCGCGGCTGCGGAAAGTGGCCATGGCCTTGCGCAGGCGGTTCGCCTCCGCGGACGAGAACTTGGCCGCATCCAGCGCAATCTTCATCGCCTGCTCCTGAAAAATCGGCACGCCCAGCGTGCGCTCAAGGATACTGGAAAGCTCGTCTGGCGCACCATGTTCGGGCGATGGCTCGGGGATGGAGACTTGCTCCGCCCCCCTGCGACGCTTGAGATAAGGGTGCACCATATCGCCCTGGATCGGACCGGGTCGCACGATGGCCACCTGGATCACCAGGTCATAGAATTCGCGCGGGCGCAGGCGCGGCAGCATGTTCATCTGCGCGCGGCTTTCCACCTGGAACACGCCCAGAGAATCGCCCTGGCGCAGCATTTCGTATGTTTCCGGGTCTTCGCGTGGCACCGTCGCCAGCGTCAGCTTGCGGTCGTGATGGTGCTCCAGCAGGTCGAGGCACTTCTTGATGCAGGTAAGCATCCCCAGCGCCAGCACGTCCACCTTGAAGATGCCCAGCGCCTCGATATCGTCCTTGTCCCATTCGATGAAGCTGCGGTCAGGCATGGCACCGTTGCCGATTGGCACGGTCTGCGTCAGCGGGCCGTCTGTAAGGATGAAGCCGCCGACATGCTGCGATAAATGGCGAGGCATTCCAACCATTTGTTCGGTGAGTTTCAGCACACGCCTGAGATGTGGATCGGTCACGTCCATGCCGGTTTCGGCGGCATGCTTCTCGCTCACTTCCTTGCCCCACCCGCCCCAGACGGTGCGCGCGAGTGCGGAAGTGACATCTTCGGACAGGCCCATCGCCTTGCCCACCTCGCGGATCGCCATGCGCGGGCGATAGTGGATGACGGTGGCGGTCAGCCCGGCGCGGTGGCGGCCATACTTCCTGTAGATATGCTGGATCACCTCCTCGCGCCGCTCATGCTCAAAATCGACGTCGATATCGGGTGGCTCTTTACGCTCTTCAGAGATGAAGCGGTCGAACAGCAACTGGTGCTTGGCCGGATCGACGCTGGTGATCTCCAGGCAATAGCAGACTGCCGAATTGGCCGCGCTGCCGCGCCCCTGACACAGGATCGGCGGATCGACCGAGCGCGCGAAATCGACAATATCCTTGATAGTGAGGAAGTAGCGGGCGAGGTCCAGCTTGCCGATCAGCGCCAGTTCACGTTCAAGTGTTTTCTTCACCGTATCTGGCAAACCACTGGGGTAACGACGTTTTGTTCCCTTCCATGTTTCGCTTTCCAGATGCGTCTGAGGGCTCACGCCATCCGGATAGATTTCTTCCGGATACTCGTATTTCAGCTCGTCCAGACTGAACTGACAGGCATCGGCCACCTCGCGCGCGGCACGGATGGCGTGGGGCCAGCGCTCGAACAGGCGCTGCATCTCTTCCGGGCCTTTCAGGTGTCGCTCCGCATTGGCGTGCAGCAGATGCCCCGCGCGCGCCACCGTGGTCTTGTGGCGAATTGCCGTCATCACGTCTTGCAATGGACGCCGATCCGGCACGTGGTAGTGCACGTCATTGGTGGCCAGCAGGGACAGACCATTGGCGCGGGCGAGCGCATCGAGCCGGTCGATCCGGGCAATGTCGTCTCCTGCATAGCAATAGCTGGCAGCAAGGTGATCAAGCCCAGGCAAGCCCGCGGCAAGGTGTGGCAGGATGTCGGACAGGTTGCCCGCCACCGCCCCTTCACGCACACTGCCATCCAGCGCGATCACGTTGCTGGCCCAGCCCGGTACGGTGAACGAATTTCCCAGATCGCGCGGCGGAACGAGGACAAGCTGCACCCCCTCCCCATGCTCTGCCAGCATGGGGAGCGAAATGTCGCACACGCCCTTTTCCTGCCATTCGCCATCCAGCGTCGCCATACGACCTGCGGAGATCAGCGTGGTGAGGCGACCATAGGCGGCCCGGTTTTTCGGGTAAGCAAGGAAAGCGAGGCCTTCGACAGTCTCGATCCGGCACCCGATGACGGGGCGCATCTTCAGTGTCTTCGCCTCGGTATGCAGGCGCACCACCCCCGCCATGGAATTGGCATCGGCAATCCCGATGGCATCGTAGCCCAGGCTGCGCGCAGTCAGCACAAGGTCCACCGCATCGGATGCGCCGCGCAGGAAGCTGAAGCAACTGACGAGGCCGAGTTCAACAAAGGCCGCGCGTGGCGGCGCGTCTATCTGATCGGGATCGAGCTCGATCGTGCGCTTGGGGAGGAGATCGCTTTCGGGCACGTCACGCTATCGGATCACTGCGCCAGTTCCTCGAGCCGCTCCTTCACTGCGGCAAGGTCAGCAGCGAACAGGCGTTCCTGCTCCGCCCTGGCGTCACCATCCAGACGCAGGAGGTAGGATGGGTGCGCCGTCACCCACAGTTCGCTTGCCCCAAAGCCGGTATCGTCCAGCGGTATCGGTTCACCGCGTACTTTCGAGATACTCACCGTCTTGCCCAGCATCGCGCGCGCCGCGCTGGCACCCAGCGCCAGCACCACTCTGGGCTTCACGATGGCGCGCTCCGCCTCGTGCCACCAGCGGCATATGTCGATTTCCTTGGCAGTGGGCGACTGGTGCAGTCGGCGCTTGCCGCGTTGGACATATTTGAAATGCTTCACCGCATTGGTGACGTAGGCCTTGTCTCGCGCAATGCCCGCCTGCGCGAGAGCGGCGTCCAGCACCTGTCCGGCAGGCCCGACGAAAGGCTTTCCCGCCTGATCCTCCTGATCGCCCGGCTGTTCGCCCACGATCATCAGGGCGGCATCATCCGGCCCTTCTCCCATCACCGCCCGGTTGTCGAGATTGCCGATCGGACACTTGCGGCAAGCGTGGATGGCCTTGTCGATGGCGGCCAGCGTTTCGGGCCGGTCCTCAAACTCGAGTGCGCCTGCATCCACCATTTCACTCTCCCGCTTTTGCGCGCCCGCTACCAGTTCCGGAATCAGGGCGGCCTCAGGCATGTTCTTCCAGTACTTGCGGGGCATTTCCTTCAGCATGGCCCCGATCTTCAAACGCGCGGGGTTGAAGATGGATGCGTAATACTTGCGCCACAGGTCTTCCGCCGGATCGCCCTGCGGTGCATCGGATTTCTGCGCCGGACCGCTTTCACGCAGTGTCTCGCCGTCCCAATGGATGCAGCCTCTTGGCGTCAGGATGGACCAGTGCATGTTGGCAAAGCGGCGCACGAAGAAGCTCGCCTCGCGCCGCACGATATGATGATCCGGCTCGAACCATGCGACATAGTGCTCGTTACCCCCATCATCCTCCACCATGCGGAAGCGGACGAAGGCGTGCATCTTGTGCGCATCACGGCGCACGGACTTGTCCATGTCCTCCAGCCGGCGCACCTGCGGGTCGGCCTTGTCTTCCATCAGCCGAGGGTTGGACTGCAAGCGCCACAGCATAGCGTAAAGAAGAGAAAATCTTTCCGGGTCAGAATGATGTGCGACATTCCTGGCAATCGACAGGAACTGCTTGCTGGCGCGGATCACACGCGCTGCATCGTCCGGCACCGGCAAACGCTTGTCGCCGTGACTGAACAGCGAGCCATTGCCGCCCGGCTCCACCCATGCCACGCGGTCTGGCGGCACGTCGCACTGGACAAGCTGCCGCGCTCGCTCTCGCCAGAAAGCGAAATCATCCGGCACGGGCATGTGCACCACGTAGTAGGTGCCCAGCTTCACATGGCTGAGCGCCGTCATGCCGCGAACAGCTCCAGCTGCTCATGCCTGGGTGCGAGCAGGCTGCGCAGGTCGCCACGGTCGGTCAGAAACGTGGGCCGCCAGTCGATCGTACAGATAAAAGGGCGCACTTTCGCAACGGACACCGTCAGCTTGGCAACGTCGTGCAGGCGCAGGGTGCGATGACGGCGTGACGCCAGTATCTGACCCACTGCCCGCGTGCCCAGCCCCGGC
>MDTG01207043.1_pt1 | contig 14768 bp, 13 predicted proteins | sample 811421 | NCBI WGS metagenome assembly MDTG01 (sample SAMN05326645, study PRJNA326480) | marine metagenome | isolation source: seawater | place: Pacific Ocean: South East | collected 2011
CACCATAAATATTAATAATTCTGATGATTTAAAGTCTTATATAGAAAGTAAAAAGTTTTTAAAGAATTTATATATAAGAGAAATATATAGCTCTCTTCAAGGTTATAAAACTAAAAAAACTTCTTTAATAATTTTCTTAATAAAATCTTGGGCTTTTTTAATTTATCATTTTCTTATTGTTTTAAGGAGGAGAAATATAAAGTTAGATAATCAATTATTATACTTATCTCCAGACCATTTATTCGATGAAGGTCTGAAGTTCCATAAATACTGGGAGTTGATTTCTAGGTATCATGATATACAACATATTGACTTTATATTTTTTTCAAACTTTAGGAATAGACTTTTTTCAAAGAGTAAAGGTGTTTCTAAGTCAATTGACTCTTACTTTTCACTTAAATCTTTTATTAAATTATTTTTAATTGTTTTAAAACTAAATGTTCTATTAGTTAGCATTAATCTTGATTTATTTTTTCGAAAAATTAAGAGTGCTAATTATATAAACAACATATATAATCTTGGCACTTTAAATGACTATTTTGTTTACTTTTTACTTAGTGACTTTTCAAATCATAGTGATAATGCCAGTAAATCAATTTATCTAGCTGGAGAATTTCAGTTTTGGGAACTAGGATTATTTAAAAATTTTAAGAAAAATAGATTTTTATATCAACATTCAGGGGTAAGGTTTAATGACTCTAGAATTTCATTTTTCAAGAAACAAAATATAGATGTAAACATTCTAGTAACTAATAAAACTGAATTAGATTATTTAAAATCTATTGGGTTTTCAAAAATATCTATTGAAAAAAAATTTAGATCTAATGATTTATGGATAAAAGTATCGGGGAAAAAGGACAAACTGGTGTTTTTTGGATCACTTGATATAGATCTTGATTCAAGAATATTAAGAAAGCTAAAAGGTAATGTAAGCTATAGACCCCATCCGAGTATACCTTCTAAGTATATAAGCTGTGATAAAATTTGGATAGACACAAAAGAAAAAATTACTCCAATAGTATATTCTCAAAGTGCAATGTCAAAAAACTTAATTGAGAACAACATTAGATGCAGAGTGATTTTCAAAAATAGTTTTGATATGTCATTAATTGATGTTAAATCTAAGGTTGAAAAATCAAAAAATGACAAATCCAAAATATTGGATGATTATAGTATGATTGAATTGTAATAAATATTATGAACTTACAACCAATTAAAAAACCTGATAAGCGATCGTTAGTGTCAATAATAATGCCCGTATTCAACGGGGCTGAATTTCTATCTAATACAATTGAGAGTATCCTTAATCAAACATATGAAAACTTTGAGTTACTTATTCTAGATGATTGCAGCACTGATAATTCAATAGAAGTTATTAAGTCTTTCAATGATGAAAGGATTAAGATATATCAGAATAAAGAAAATGGAGGATACATAAAAGGATTGAACTTCTTAGTCCAAAATTCTCAAGGAGATTATATAGCCAGGAATGATCAAGATGATATTTCACTCCCTGAAAGGATATATAAGCAAATAAATTTATTTGAAAGGAGACCCAATCTAGCAATTGTTGGAGGGCAGATAAAAACTTTTGGAAAAAGCCAAAAAAAAATTTCTTATCCAATTAATTTAAGTGATTGTAGATCACATTTACTTTTTAACACATGCCTCCACCATCCTACAGTAATATTTAAAAGAAAAACAATTGAAAGGTTTACTAATAGATTATATGATGAGACCATGGAACCTAGTGAAGATTATGACTTATGGACAAGACTTTCGCTGTTTTTAGAAATTGAGAATATCCCTGATATTATTTTAAAATATAGGATTCATCAAAATAATTATTCAACTTTACATCAAGAAAAACAATTTGAAAACAATTTAATAATAAGAAAAAATTATTTTAATAAATATCTTAAAATGCCAATAAAAAAAAATGAAAATTTACTAATGAATAAAATAATCTACAACGATGATATTAGTAAAAAAGATTTTTTTGAGTTAACAGTTTTTTTTAGTAGAATCAAAAGTTATTCTAAAAATCATAATGATTATTCAAGTATAAATCAAACAATTAGTTTTTATTGGCTAAAATCTATATTTAATTATAAGTCTATTGATTTAAACTTATTTAAACTTTTTATAAAAAATATAAAACTAATTTCATTAAAAATTTTTCTTAATCCTTTTTACATAAAAAAAATCCTATACAGAATATGAAAAAAATTATAATTGCAGGTGCAGGTGGAATGCTTGGAGAAGCATTCTACAATGAATTTAAAAATGACTATAATCTAACTTGTACTGATATTGACCTTAACGAAAGCTGGTTAATCTATAATGATTTTCGTGACCTTAAATCTTACAAAGAATTATGCTATAAAGTTAACCCAGATATACTTATTCATCTTGGTGCTCATACTGACCTTGAATTTTGTGAGGTAAACGAGGAGGATGCGTATAATACTAATACGATGTCTGTTGAAAATGCAACATTAATAGCTAACGAACTAAATATTCCTCTTGTATATATTTCTACAGCTGGTATTTTTGATGGTCAGAAAGATTCTTATGATGACTGGGACACACCTAACCCCTTATGCGTATATGCAAGAACTAAATATTTAGGAGAAAATTATGTAGTTCAAAATTGTAACAGGTACTTCGTGTTCAGAGCAGGATGGATGATGGGTGGACACAGAAAGGACAAAAAGTTTATATATAAAATAATTAATCAAATTAAATCGGGTAATAAAGAACTGCATGTCGTTGATGATAAGAATGGGACTCCAACATATACTGTTGATTTTGCAAGAAATGTTAAACAAGTAATTAATAAAAATCTTTTTGGAGTATATAACTTAGTATGCGGTGGTTTAACATCTAGATTTGAAGTTGCTGCTGAAATATTAAAAATATTAAACTTAGAAAGTAAGATTAAACTTCACAAAGTAAGCTCTGTCCATTTTAAAAAAGAATATTTTGTAAAAAGACCAACGTCAGAAAGACTAATAAATAAAAAGTTGGAGTTGAGAGGCCTAAATATAATGAGAGATTGGAGAGAGGCACTAGTTGATTATTTGAGTGATGTTAATTTAAATGAATGATACTATTTGACTCAATATATATTCATCAAGGAGGAGGAAAAACAATTTTAAATATTTTAATCCATAATATTTTAAAAAATAATTTAGACGATTATTTTTTTATTATTGATAAGAGGTATAATGGCGATATATTAAAAAAAATCCCTAAGGAAAAATTTACAATTTTATCCTCTTCGGAATTATCAAGGAGAAGTTTCTATCGTAAAAATCATAAAAAATTCAACACATTTTTTTGTCTTGCAAATGTTCCGCCACCAATAAGCTTAAAAGACAAAAAGGTTATCGTTTATTTTCATAATGAGCTATTCTTGAATCCAAATCCTTTTCATTTCAAAAATTTAATCCCTTGGATAAAAAGACAATATATATCTTCATTGAAGTTGTCAAATTATAAATGGGTAGTTCAAACCAAATTAATGAAAGAAAAGTTGGCTAGGCATCTGAACGTCTATAAAAGTGCAATAAAAATTTTTCCAATTTTTCCAAAATTAAAAAAATCAAATAATTCTAATAAGTCTACACAAAATTTTATTTATGTAGCTAGTGGCGAGGATCATAAGAATCATCAAAGACTTATAAATGCAATGGATATTGCTTGTAAAAGACTAAACAAACCTATAAATCTATATCTTACCCTAACTGATAATAAGTTTAATAGTTTAGTTAAGGAAAACCATAAGAATAGTTCTAAACTAATAATAAAGAATTTAGGGGTTATAAGGCAAGATATTTTATTTGAAAAATATTCAGAATTCGGACATTTAATCTATCCATCGCTACATGAAAGCTTTGGATTGCCCCTTATTGAGGCTGCTCAACTAGAACTTGTGATTATTGCATCTAACCTACCTTATGTAAATGAAATAATTTCAAATTATTACTCATTTAATCCACTTGATATAAATGATATATCTTTGATGATTGAAAAAGTAATAAATATAAGTAAACCTAATACTTCACTTCTTAAAATAAAAAGTGAAGAAATAGCATTAATAAACTATATAAATGATTAATCTAAAAAATAAAACCTTACTAATTACAGGAGGTACTGGTTCATTTGGCAATGCAGTACTTGATAGGTTCCTTGACTCTCAAGTTTCAGAAATAAGAATTTTATCTAGAGATGAGAAAAAGCAACACGACATGAGGGTTTCTTATAATAATCCGAAAATAAAGTTTTTTATTGGAGATGTAAGGGATAGAGAGAGCATTAGGCCTGCTTTTAATGGAGTAAATTATGTTTTTCATGCAGCTGCTCTGAAGCAAGTTCCCTCTTGTGAATTTTTTCCAATGGAAGCCGTAAAAACAAATGTTTTTGGAACTGATAATGTGCTATCAGTTGCAATTGAAAATAAAGTTGAAAAAGTTATATGCCTTAGTACCGATAAAGCAGTATATCCTATTAATGCAATGGGAGTTTCAAAAGCAATGATGGAAAAAGTTTTTGTTGCTAAATCTAGAGCGACACACTCAACTATCATTTGTGGAACTCGATATGGAAATGTTATGGCTTCCAGAGGGTCTGTCATACCCCATTTTTATGACCAAATAAAAGCAGGGAATGACATAACAGTTACAGACCCCGATATGACTAGATTTATGATGACCCTTGAAGATGCAGTTACTCTTGTTGTATTTGCATTTCAAAATGGTAAAGCAGGTGATATTTTTGTTCAAAAGTCTCCCTCTACAACTATTGGTAGTCTTGCTAAAACCATGAAAAGAATTTTCAAATCCTCTGTTAAGATCAAAAATATTGGGATTCGTCATGCTGAAAAAGTTCACGAAACACTATTATCAAGGGAAGAGAGAATAGTTGCTAAAGAACTAGACAAATATTTTATAATACCATCTGATAACAGAGATCTCAATTACAATAAGTATTTTTTTGAAGGAAAAGTAAGCAAGAATTACGAAGAGTATAATTCATTTAATACAAATAGGTTATCAGAAGACAGTTTAGAGAAACTACTTGCTAGCATTGGATACAAATGAAAATTTTAATTCTAGGTGCTGATGGAATGATTGGCCATAAAATGGCTCAATCGCTTAATGAAGAGCATGGGCTAGAAATTGTTCTAAATTCCAGGTCCAACTCTGGGGTCCTAAGTCAATTATACCCAATGTGTAAGGTTTACAAATATGATTTTCTTAAAGACGATATCAATAATTTTTTAGATATAGTAAACCCAGATCTAGTTATTAATGCAGTTGGCATTACAATTAGAAGGGGTGCAGATGATATTAAAAAAGCATACAAAATTAATTCAGTTTTTCCACATAAAATTGATAAATGGGCCTCAAAATTTGGCAAAAGATTAATCCATTTTTCTACAGATTGTGTCTATTCAGGAAATAGAGGAGGCTATTTAGATTATGATATTCCAGATGCTGATGACAATTATGGGAAAACTAAAGCTGGTGGTGAAATAAATTCTAAAAATACTCTTACTATTAGATCTTCAATGATTGGTAGAGAACTATTCCATAAAACTGAACTAATGGAATGGATACTTTCAAACAAGAATAAAAAAATTTATGGTTTTAAGAATGTAATATATTCTGGAGTAACTACGCTTTGGATGTCTAAAACTATTGTAAAAATTTTAAAAGAATTTCCTGATTTAACAGGTATTTACAACATTTCAACTGAACCTATTTCAAAGTTTGATTTGATCTCCAAAATCAATAACTGTTTTAAGCTAAATATAGATATAGAAGTTGATAACTCTTTTTTCTCTAATAAATCCTTAAATTCGAGTAAGTTTTTTTTAAAAACAAATCTAGAGAAACCTAATTGGGATAAAATGCTTTTAGGACTCTATAATGATAATATTGAAAACAGTAAAATATATAACTAAAATGACCAAAGTCTTAACTATAGTTGGCACTAGACCTGAAATTATTAAGCTTTCAAGGGTAATAGCTGAACTTGAAAAGCAAGTAACTCATGTTCTAGTTCATACTGGTCAAAATTATGATTATGAGTTAAATGAAATATTTTTTAATGATCTTGAAGTTAAAAAACCTGACTATTTCTTAGATGCTGTTGGTGCATCAACTGCACAAACTATTGGAAATATAATTTCTGAGTCTGACAAGATATTAGAGAAAGAGAAGCCAGATGCTGTTTTAATTTATGGAGATACTAACTCATGTCTGTCAATTATTGCAGCTAAGAGAAGACAGATCCCAATTTTTCATATGGAAGCTGGTAATAGATGTTTTGACCAAAGAGTTCCAGAAGAATTAAATAGAAAAATTGTTGATCACTTAAGCGATATCAATATGCCTCTCACTGAGCATGCACGTGATTATTTAGTTTCTGAAGGAATAAATCCCGAAACCATCATAAAAACTGGTTCATGTATGAAGGAGATTATTTCTTATTATAAAGATAAAATTGAGGCGAGCAGAATTCTTGAAAAATTAAACATTAAGAAGAATTCATATTTTATCGTTTCTTGTCATAGAGAAGAAAATGTTGACTACAGTGAGAATTTGACTTCTTTTTTAAATAGTCTTAACAAAATAGCTGAAACTTTTAAACTACCAATCATTGTATCCACTCACCCTAGAACAAAAATTAGAATTGGTAAGCTTAAAAAGATCAAAATGGATAAGAAAATTAAGTTCTTAAAGCCACTAGGGTTTTTTGATTATGTAAGTCTTCAACAAAATTCTAAATGTGTAGTTTCAGATAGTGGAACTATTTCAGAGGAGTCATCTATTCTTAAGTTCCCTGCAATTATGATAAGAGCAGCACATGAAAGACCTGAAGCAATGGAAGAAGGTACATTTATTATGTCTGGTCTTGAAGAAAATAGAATTATAGAATCTATAAAAATGATTACAAGTCAATATGACTCGGGCGCTATCCCTAAAACTGTTGATGATTATAACGTGGATAATGTTTCACTTAAAGTTTCCAGAATTATACTTAGTCACATTGATTATGTTAACAGAACTGTCTGGAAGAAAGATAATTCAACCCGAATGCTATAAATGAGAATTCTAGTAATATCTCAATATTTTTTTCCTGAGAATTTTAGAATCAATGACCTTGTCTTTTCACTTTTTAAAAGAGGTCATCAGGTTGAGGTACTTACGGGTAAACCAAATTATCCCAATGGAGATTATTTTAGTGGATACTCATGGAATGGCCCAAATAAAGAAGAAATTCGTGGAATTAAAGTTCATAGAGCTAATTTAGTTATTAGAAAGAAGGCAGGAGGATTAAGACTGTTTTTGAACTACATATCATTTGTTTTATTTGGACTTTTAAAGCTTTTTAAAATAAAAGGAAATTTTGATAAAATTTTTATTTATGCACCATCCCCCATTACAGTTGGAATATTAGGAATAATTGCTGCAAAAAAATTTGATTGTAAATCATATTTATGGGTACATGATCTTTGGCCTGAGTCAGTTAAAGTTGCTGGAGGAATTTCAAATAAAGTGATTTTAAGTTTGGTAAATTACATGACAAAAAATATATACAAGTTTACTGACTTAATTTTAGTCCAATCTCCAGACTTCAAGGACTATATAGAAAATCAGAACGTCTCAGAAAATAAAATAATTTATTATCCCTATTATGCTGAAGATTTTTATCGAGCTGTTAAAGCAGAAAAAGTGTATAAAGACCTTTTTCCTTCTGGTTGTAATTTAGTCTTTGCAGGAAATATTGGAGTAGCTCAAAGCTTTGACACTATAATACATGCATTCGAATTGTTAAAAAATGAAAATATAAACCTTGTGATTCTTGGTGATGGCAGAGATAAAGAACGAGTGCAAAAGATAATTAAAGATAAAGGTATTGCCCATAAATTTTACTTTTTAGGATCTTTTCCTGCAAAAGAAATGCCCAATTTTTTTGCATGTGCAGATGCACTGCTAATAACTTTAAAAAAAGCAGATATATTTTCATATACAATACCTGGCAAGCTTCAATCATACTTAGCCTGCGGAAAACCAATCATAGGCTCTTTAGATGGAATTGGTAACAGAATAATAACAAGTTCAAATTCAGGTTATGCATCTGAAGCTGAAAACGGAAAACTTTTAGCAGATAATATTCTCAAAGTTTATAATGCCTCTAGATCTCAAAAAGATATATTTTCATCTAATGCTATAAAATATTTTAAAGACAATTTTAGTAAAGACTATCTTTTAAATGAGATAGAGAATATTTTAGAGAATCATTAGAGCTTCAAAATCAACTCAGTTTATATTTATTTATATAATTTTAAAAAACTAGATTGCGAATATTAAATTTTAAAATAATAAAAGAATGAAGGGTATTATTCTTGCAGGTGGAAGAGGATCTAGGCTTTTTCCAGTTACCTCAGTTGTTTCAAAGCAGTTACTCCCTGTTTATGATAAGCCAATGATATACTATCCATTATCTGTATTACTTTTAGCTGGGATAAAAGAAGTATTACTTATTAGTACTCCAAAGGATATTAGTCAGTATGAGGAATTATTAGGTGATGGGGATAGATGGGGCATTAATATTAAATATAAAATACAGGGAGAACCTAAAGGTATTGCAGAAGCATTTATTTTAGGAGAAGAATTTATTGGAGACGATTCTGTTTGTTTAATTCTGGGAGATAATATTTTTTATGGAATTGATTTCTCAAAACAATTAGAGATTGTTGTCCAAAGAACTCCTCTGGAAAATAAGGCAACTATCTTTGGTTATAAGGTAAAGGATCCTAATCGTTACGGAGTTATCGAATTTGACTCTAATGGGAATGCGCTATCTATTGAAGAAAAGCCTAAAATACCAAAAAGTGATAAGGCTGTTGTAGGTTTGTATTTTTATCCTAATGAAGTAATTAAAATAGCAAAAAAAATCAAACCCTCTAGCCGAGGAGAACTTGAAATTACAGCTATCAATCAATACTTCTTAAAAAATCTAAAACTTAAAGTCGAAGCTTTAGGCAGAGAATTTACTTGGCTTGATACTGGCACACATGAGTCTTTATTGAAGGCTAGTCAATTTATTGAGACTATTGAGAAAAGGCAAGGATTGAAAATTGGTTGTTTAGAGGAAATTGCATTTCAAAAAGGATATATAACTCTTAATAAACTTTTAGAAAATGCAAACAAGCTAAGTGGTTCATCATATGGAGAATACCTTTTAGAACATTATTTAAATAATAAAACTAGTCAGAATTCTTAACTTCCATTTAAGATCAGCAGAGCTACAAATAGTTTTTCTGATTTACTTTAAAATGATTATTTTTATTAGAATAGTTATAAATTAACATATGATTACATATATCTTATAATGGTTGTCACTACTCAACTTGAAGATGTCTTTCTTTTAAAAACTAATGAATACAAAGATACCAGAGGTAGCTTTAAGGAAGCATTTAACCTTAAAACTTTTGAAGAATATATCGGTAAAAAAATTAATTTTTGTCAAGATAATATTAGTGTTTCAAGAAGAGGTGTAATAAGAGGTCTCCATTACCAGCTAGATCCATTCAGTCAATCCAAATTGGTCAGTGTTATCAGTGGAAAAGTATTAGATATTGTAGTTGACCTTAGAGAAGGTTCTCCAAGCTTTGGTAAACATCTTGCTCAAGAGCTAAGTGATGAAAATGGATTTCAACTTTTTATCCCTCGGGGTTTTGCTCATGGTTATATTACATTAAGCGAGAACTCTATATTTCATTATAAGGTAGATGGATACTATCACCCTGAAAGTGATAGTGGCATAGCTGCGAATGATAGTACTTTAGGAATTAATTGGCAGATTCCAGAGTCAGAATGGGTTCAATCTGAAAAGGACAAAAATCGCCCAAGTTTTGGTGACGCAACTCTCTTTAATTATAAAAGTGATTTATATGGCTAAGATTTTAGTTACCGGTTCAGATGGGCAACTTGGTCAATGTTTTAACTTAGTAGCTAATGAATTTCCAGAGCATAAATTATTCTTAGTGAACCGCGCAGAAGTGGATATTAATAATATGAACACACTATCAAATAAATATGAAGAGATTCCTTTTGATTTAATTATAAATTGTGCTGGATATACAGATGTAGAAAAGGCTGAAGTTGAAGTGGCAAATGCAGAAGAGATTAACTTCTTAGGAGTAAAAAGTTTAGTTGACTTTGCTGAAGAAAAAAAAATAAAAATTATTCATTTCTCTACTGATTTTGTTTTTGATGGTAAGCTATATGGCAGGTCATATAATGAGATGGATACACCTAATCCCATTAATATTTATGGTAAAACTAAACTATCGGGAGAAAATGCTATCAAAAATGCAAAATGCCCACATACAACATTTAGAATATCGTGGCTATTTAGTCCCTTTGGTAATAATTTTATTAAAACTATTGTTAAGTCTTCTCAAATGAAAAATACACTTGAAATAGTAGACGATCAGTGGGGTAAGCCCACATATGGATTAGATCTTGCACGTGCATTATTAAGTAGGATAGAACACCCAAGCTTATATAAGTATGAGACATATCATTATGCACAAGGACCTAAAACAAATTGGTTTAGGATAGCATCAAAAGTTATAAATTTCTTAGGTGTTGACTGTAATGTAAGCCCAATTTCAACATCTGATTATCAATCAGTTGCAAAGCGTCCTTTAAGTACATCTCTTGATACTAAAAGGATTGAAAATACCTTAGCTTTATCAATTAGAGATTGGGAGCATGCATTGGAAGAGTGTTTAAATAATTTAACAACGAATGAGGTCATTTAAATCTATATTGATTACTGGAGGGGCAGGTTTTATTGGGTCTCATGTTGTTAGATATATAGTTAATAATTATCCTGATACGCATATTGTAAATCTTGACGCTCTTACCTATGCTGCAAACTTAGAGTTATTGAATGACTGTTTAGATCAGCCAAACTATGAATTCATTCAAGAGGATATTACAAATTTTACTGAATTGCAAAAGTTGTTTTCAAATTATAAGTTTGATGGAGTCATACATTTAGCTGCAGAGTCTCATGTAGATAATTCCATAAAAAATCCATTTGCATTTTCTCATACAAACGTACAAGGAACTTTAAATCTTTTAGAGGTTGCTCGCTATAGTTGGAATAAACAAAATATTAATTCAGTTTTTTATCATATTTCAACAGATGAGGTGTTTGGTAGTCTAGGAAATGAGGGAGCTTTCAATGAAGCAACTCCCTATGACCCAAGGTCTCCCTACTCTGCATCAAAAGCAGCATCAGATCATTTTGTGCGTGCTTATTTTCATACATACGGACTACCTATAGTTCTCTCTAATTGTTCAAATAATTTTGGGCCTGGACAACATTCTGAAAAATTAATTCCTTTAATGATTAAAAATATAATTAAAGAAGAGTCCTTACCTGTATATGGAAAAGGAGATAATATTCGAGATTGGCTTTATGTTGAGGATCATGTAAAAGCAATTGACCTAATCCTGCATAATGGAAAAATTGGAGAAACTTATGTTATTGGTGGTAATAACGAACAAAAAAATATTGAATTAGTTCATCATCTAATCAAAATAATAGATGATAGATTAAATCGCCCAATTGGAAGCTCACTAAAACTTATTGAATTTGTTGAAGATAGATTGGGACATGACTTTAGGTATGCTATTAATTCCTCTAAAATAAAAGACGAATTAGGATGGACAGCATCTACCTCATTCGAAGAAGGTTTAGAAAAAACTTTAAATTTTTATTTAAAAAAGTTAATTTGAACATACTCAGTCACGGAAAACAGAATCAATGAAACTTATAAATTTATAATATGTTGCTAGACCCAATTATAATCATATGTATTTTAAGTATTAGCTTTATTATTCATCACTATACCCAAAGAGTTTTTTTAAAAAAGAAACTAACTGATGTAATTAATGCTAGGTCTTCACATAGCTCAGCTGCTTCACGTTCTGGAGGTGTGGGTGTTTTTTTGACACTTTTTCTAGTCTCTTTATATTATTATTTAAGTGGATATGAAATCTATGATTTTTCAATTATTATACCATTATCCATTCTAACTTTAGTCGGTTTTTATGATGATCTTTATAATGTTGATTTTAAATTAAAATTTATTTTTCAAATAATAGTTGCTAAAATTATAATTGATAATGGGTTTATTATTGATAATCTTCATGGCGTATTTGGATTGTTTGAAATCAGCAGAATATTTGCTCAACTTCTAACTATATTCATAATTGTTGCAATTATTAATGCCATCAACTTTATTGATGGAATAGATGGTTTGGCAATCTCTGTGGGTTTACTTTTTATAATTTCATTTGAATATTTTGCAAAAATAAAAACGGGGTTTTCACTATTAAATATTATTATCGTATCGTCACTATTGCCTTTGTATTATTTTAACTTTAGAAAAAAAAATAAAGTTTTTTTAGGAGACTCTGGATCTTTATTGCTAGGTGGAGTTATAAGCATATATGTAATCTTTATACTCTCAAATAATTACATAATAAAGAATGAATATGACCTTCATAAAATTATCTACGTTATTTCTATTTTAAGTTACCCAATAGTAGATATTATAAGAATTTTCTTTTTACGAATAATTAAAGGTAGGTCTCCTTTTATGCCTGACAGAAATCATATTCATCATATTATTCTTGATAAATTAAAAAACCACTTTTACACAACTTTTTTAATATTATTGTCCTCTTTCACACTACTTGTTTTTCTACAGTTACTTTTCTAATTAAAGTCTTTTATTCTATTAATAAGTAATTCATCATTAGGAAACATCTTTATACTAGTCAGAAGTTTACCTAAAAAAATAGACCTATTAAAGGTAGATAGTTTTGAGAATTCATTAAAGAACAAATGGTGAACCTTTAGATTTTCACTTTCTAGATAATTTGATGATTGGTAAAAAATTTCAGATTTACCTAAGCCTGAACTAAGACTAAAAAAAATCTCAGCAAAAATTTCATCATTTATATTTTTTTCAAAAAGGTACTTTGATACTTCAAATGCATCAACTAATTTATTAGATTTTAAAAATAAAGTTAATCTTTCTTTCCATGTTATATCTAAATATGGATTAGCCCTTAAAGAATAGTCAAGTAATTTATTCGCTTTTTCAAAATCATTTTGATTAATTAATTCTTTAGCCAGGTATGTAGCAATTGGGGTCGTGTTACTAGATAAATTTGGGAATTTATAATCTATAGTAATAATTTGATTAGGGTTAGATTCATTTACATCACTATAGAATTTGGTAATCAATATATCCTCATTAGTAAGTGATTGGTGCTGTTTAAATGATAGAATTGATGAAAAGGCTAATACAACAACAATTATAAAATTTAAAGGATGGAAAGATGAACTTTTAAAGTCATTTGAGTCTTTGTTAATTATTAATATGAGAGCTGAAAGCAATATAAATGGAATCATCTCTTGAGGTCTATGAAAAGGGAAGTTAATTAGTGAATTAACTAAATAAATTAGTATAGATCCAAGTAAAAATATATTAATTGGATTTCGCTTAAAATTCTTCAAAATCAGTGATACAATGAAAATGAAAAAAATAGTATATGAAAAAAATCCAAAAATACCAGTTTCAGATAAAAGCTGAAGAAAATCATTGTGCGTGTAATATGGAATAGTATTTATGTTTTCATAAAACTTTAATGATTCCGTTTTGAATGAACCTATTCCATTTCCAAATAAGGGTCTTTCTATAAAAAGACTGATTGCATTTGTATAATAGTCAATCCTTTGATTTAATGACTCATCATTAACTAGATTAAATATATTTTCAATTTTATAGCTAACAAGATTAATGCTTCTAAATGAAAGTATTATAAATATTCCTATTAAAGCTGATAGGCTAAATAAATTAGACTTTAAAAAAAAATTTCTTTTTTGAATAAATAATAAAACCACATATAAGAGTAGTATGCATAAAATGGCTGCTCTACTCTGTAATAAAATAATTGATGTTATAGTTGAAATTTCAACCAATCTAAATAATATTAATTTTAAATTCCATTGACTCTCAATTTTACTTATTAAATATAAAAGGAGGGGTAACTTGAACGCCATTGAAAATGAGCTAACATTTCTATTCATTGAGATACCTTTTAATTCATCAATCCCATATATTAGAAAGAAAGAGTTTGTGTAAATGGTTTCAATTGCTAGTGAGGTCACAAATAGCGATATAATTATACCATTTGAAAAACTTATCTTAAGTAGAGCATTGAAAGACAGATAGAAAGTAGATATTATTATTAATATTTTTGAAAGAGAAAGAATTGATTCATTAATATTATTGGTAAATAATAGTGATATAGTAGATGAGAAAATCAATACTAAAAGTGTTACAGAAATATATTTTTCATACCTAAGAGTGTAAGGCCGAAGAAGTAAGTGGTATATACTGTAAAATAAAGCACTTATTGAAACTAGAAACCATCTTATTCCAACACTATCAATTGCAGTAAACTTTGGTGCTAATACAAATAATAATAATGAGGTTAAAAATAAAACCTCAGCTCTATTCTGTTTTAATTGATTTATCATTTTTAGCCTTTGCGCAGTAATCTCCAATTAGAGGATATGCGGGTGAATAGTCGAAGTTAGAAGATGCATATATAAATTCACATGCTTTTTCAAAATCTTCCAAAGCTGCATATGTTTGA
>MDTG01297785.1_pt1 | contig 14768 bp, 12 predicted proteins | sample 811421 | NCBI WGS metagenome assembly MDTG01 (sample SAMN05326645, study PRJNA326480) | marine metagenome | isolation source: seawater | place: Pacific Ocean: South East | collected 2011
GAGTGTTATGATTTCCTTCATTGTTGTTTTCTCCCGTTGTTTGTTTCTTATCACTAAACAGAAAAGGGATGTTTAACTTCCTCAGTTCTGTACTCAGACAGAATGCCCGAGTATATATAAATATTACTTCAGTAAAACTTTATATTGCCAATATATATGACTCAATTTATGGTTTTTTACTATTTATTTATGAATTATTGTACCAACTAACAAAGGATGTATCATGTCAACTGAATACGAATTGTTTAAAGGTAAATCACTATCATCATTGTTCAAAGATATTTACGATAATTCCAAACATAATAAACACCAACTCGAAGTATTGGTAAAGGAAGTTACGAGTTTCATCAAAGATGGGGATATGGCCGTTCAACTAATCCCTATGATTAAAGAGTATTTAGAAATAAATGTTAAGAATGATGAACAACTCGTTAAACTTGCTGGTATTGTTCAAAGAATAATAGCCAACGAAAATAAGGGTGGAGCGGAAGCCGAGTTTGGATTATCAGATAACGAAAAAGAACAATTACTGAAAAGTATTGATGATGTTGTAGTGGATTTACAAAGTAAAACAGACGAAATTACAGAAGAAGTAGAAAAAGTCAAAGGAAACTAAATGGGTCATTGGACACCTAGCTCAGATTATTCCGATACGAGCTCAAATAAAACCATATATGATAAAGATGGTAGTGGAGTGCCAACACAAGGTCGTGTAAGACAATTAATAAAATCAAATACACAGAATCCAAAGGGTTGGGAATACTACGAACTTGAGATAGCCGAAGTCTTGGAAGTTTTTGATTCTGAGGATAAATTACCTGAAAATGAAAAAGGTCAAAAGATATGGGGCTTATTAGGATGTATCAAGGCCAGACCACATCAATCCGAAAAGGACAAAACACTTGTCAAACTTAAAATATATCAACCACTTGATATGAATATGACAAAGATGCCATTAAGGAATGAGCATGTTGTGGTGGTCAAGTATTTGGGAACAAACTTTTATTTACCTGTTGTTCCATTACTCAATAGTATTAATGCAAATATAACACCAGGTACGAGTGGTCTTAGAGACCAAAAAATGATTGATGACGATTTCCTATATGATTTCTTTGAAGTAAATAATGAAACTGGAAACGATGATAAAGTCCGAAGACTATTACCACGAGAAGGTGATATGACCTTTGAGGGTAGATTTGGTCAGTCCATAAGATTCGGAAGTGCTATTGTTGAGGGAGCACATGGAGACGAACCATCAACCCAAGACTCACCAAATATTTTAATCAGAGCAGGACAACTAACAGATGCTCAATTATTTGATGAGCAGAAACTTAAACAAGAATTAGAAGATACAGATTTTAAACCAGTTGAAGAAAACATAAATTCTGATGGTAGTTCGATATGGATGACCACAGACCAAAAGGTAAATCTTGATATTGAAGAAACAAACGCAGACGACCATTCCTATATGTCATCCTTTCATGAGGACGACCAACCTAATCTTGGTGGGAAACAGATTACAATTAATTCCGACAGAATTACATTCAATACCAAACGAGGAAAGATACTTGGATTCAGTCATGATGGAATTGGATTTTCAACCAAGAAAGCTTTTACGGTTGATGCTGATGATGGATTGAATATAAATTCAGGTGGGGACACAACCATAGATTTAAAACCTGGTGGTATTAGTTTAATCACGCCAGGTAACTCAAGATTAGATTTAGGAGAGGGTGGACAAGAAGGTGGTTCGGATACAATTTATCTATCAAGTGAATGTCCGTCTTTCTTGACTCTTGATGATAAGGCACACTTGGAAAGTTGTAAGGGTGCTAATGTACATCTTGATGATTGTGCAGGACTTTATACCCACAACGGAAGTTACTTTAAGATTGGTGGAAGTGCGAATGAAGCGGTAATTTATGTCAAGGGTCGTGATGATGTTAAAGAACAGCATTTAGTTTATGGTGAGGAGTTGGCAGATTTATTGGATAGTGTTTGTAATTCATTTGTTGAATTAGGAAGTACGATATTAAGTTTAGGTGGTATTGCAACTGGTGCCGGCCCAAGTGGCCCAATCAGTAGTGGCCCAACCAATCAGGCAGCAATAACTGCTTGGGAGGCTGGAGTGGAAACAATTAGGGCAAGAATATGTAACATCTTGACTAAGGAGTAGGATGCTACAGAAAAATAAACTTCAAACATTATTAACTGATAATTATAGTAGTATACAAGAACGAGGTGGTACTAAGTTGGAATCGGCACAAGGTATGGCAGACGCAATAGTGAGTTACGCAGAGGATGCGGAACTACCTGTAGCACCATTATCTAAAGTAAAAACCGCTAGAGTTGGACAGGTAGCTTTACAATCTGCAATATTCGCAAGTTTTAGTTCGGGTGACCCAACGATGTCACCGATTACACCTGCGATAGTTGCCTATGTGGTGAGTTCATTTACATTTTTTTCGTCCACACCACCAGCTTTAATAAACACAGGTTTAGGTGCATGTGTAATGGTCGTACCACCAATATTGGCACCAGTAACTGCACTCGGTATGAGTGGAGCGAGTCAAGCAGATGTGACTAAATTGACCGCAAATATTATACACGCATCTTTTAAAAGTATATTGTTTAGTGGAGCAGTAGTTTTGAATGGAGTAACAGTAGTTCCTCCTGTAGTAAGTGTTCCATTACTTTAAAATAGAATAGGAGTCTATGATGAAAAAGAAAGAACTAATAAACATAATAGAAAGATTAGTTCGTAACGAAGTTAAGAAACAGGTAAATGAGATATTTATTAGTGAAGGAAAAAAGGCTCTTGCAGGTCGTTCCGTAGAAAAAGATGAAATCTCATCCTCTTTAACTCAAATAGCAGAACAAGAATACACACAACCAAAACCCAAGAAAAGAGAGTATAAAGAATATACCAAGAATAAATCTCTCAATAAAATCTTGAACGAAACGGCGGGTGGTATCCCACAAGGTGATTCTGAATATCCAACGATGGGTGGTGGAACATACACCTCGGATAGAGTACATGAACTGATGGGTGGAAATCCAATGATGGCCAATACCGAACAAGGTAAGGAAAAAAGAAGACAGGTTGGAGCGGTTGAATCACTAAAGGCACAAGGTGTAAGTTCTGAACAAGTAGGTGAAGATGTTGTAAACGCTTTGACAAGAGATTATAGTGGTTTGATGAAGGCCATGGATAAAAAGAAAAACGAACACTATCGTCCATAGGAGAGGTTGATTGTCAGTATTAGAAAAAGATTTAAATCCTGATGTAAAAATTGGTGTATCACTACCGATGGATCATATTGATGGTAGTGGTTTTTTTCCTGGCACTTCAACTACACTCACACAAACAAGTAGTAATATTAGAAATTTACTCTTGACAAATAAAGGTGAGAGGGTTGGACAGCCAGATTTTGGTTGTGGTTTGTTACAAGTATTGTTTGAACCTATGAGTGATGATTTACTCGAATCGGTTAGGTCTACAATAGAAGAGGCTATATCCTTTTGGTTACCTCATGTTACAATTAATAAAATTGAAGTTGAAAGGGACTCGGTAGAACAACATCAGTTGAATATTATTTTAGAATTTGCTTTAACAATACAACCGACTGTACATGAAGTTATTACTTTGAGTTTTCTCGTAGGTGAATAGGAGAGTTAGATGCCAGCACAAAAAGAAGTAAGATATCTAAACAAGGATTTTTCAGCATTTCGTGGTGATTTAATCGAGTTTGCGAAACAATATTATCCTAATACATACAATGATTTTAATGAATCATCACCTGGTATGATGTTCATAGAAATGGCATCCTATGTAGGAGATGTCTTGTCCTATTATGTGGACGCACAATTCAAAGAGCAATTATTAGCATATGCCGAAGATACAAAAACATTATTCGAGATGGCTCAATCATTTGGATATAAACCAAAATTATCAAGTCCATCATTTACTAATCTCGATGTATTTCAAATAGTTCCAGCAAGAGGTAGTGGGGTAAATGTACAACCAAATTATAACTACGCTTTACAAATAAACGAAGGAACATTGGCTTCCAATGGTACAACAACATTTAGAATAAGAGAGGCCGTTAATTTTTCTTACTCAAGCTCATTCGACCCAACAACCGTAAGTATTTATGAAACATCAGGTACAGCTCCGACATTTTATTTATTAAAAAAGACCGTTGGTGTTGTGAGTGGGACTGTCGTTGAAGAACAATTTACATTTGGTGAAACCAAAAAATATCAAAGAATTATATTAGGTAGTGAGAATGTTTTAGAAATAATATCTTGTACGGATAGTGATGGTAATACTTGGAAAGAAGTTCCGTTTTTAGCACAAGACACGATATTTGATTCAATTCAAAATACTGCAGCAAATAATCCTGAATTATCACAATATAGTGATGAAGCCCCATATCTTTTAAAACTTCTAAAAACACCGAGAAGATTTATAACATTTATAAGGTCAGATGGTAGAACCGAAATTAGATTTGGAGCTGGTGTGAGTGATTCTTTTGATGAGGAGATAATACCAAATCCTAATAATGTTGGTTCAACCCTACCAGGTAGTCCGACTTATTTGGACAAGAACTTCGACCCAACAAATTTTTTAAAAACTGAGGCTTATGGTCAGGCACCAGCAAACACAACACTTACAATCAAGTATTCGCATGGTGGTGGGTTGGCCGATAACGCGACACAAGATAGTATTTCAAATTTATCAGAGATATCATTAACATTAGATGAGACAGGTTTAGACGCTGGGGTGGTGACTACAGTCAAGGATTCCGTCGCCATAACAAATCCATTTCCTGCCACGGGTGGTAAAGGTGCGGAAACAATACAACAATTAAAGGATAACGCACTTGCATACTTTCAAGCTCAAGGAAGAAGTGTCACTCGTGAGGATTACATAACAAGGGTTTACGCTCTTCCATCTAAATTTGGAGCTATATCAAAGGCATACATTGTTCAAGATGAACAATTGAATATACCAACAATGCAAAAAGAAGTCAAGGCAAATCTTTTCATGGATGAAAGAAACCTTGACCAACTTAAAGCACAAGATGCAGGTTCTTCCAATAGATTACCTAATCCTAATGCACTTAATTTATACACTCTTGGATATACTGCCAGTAAGAAATTAACAACTTTGAATTTAGCAGTAAAAGAAAATTTAAAAACCTATTTATCTCAGTATAGATTGATGACCGATGCAGTTAATATAAAAGACGCCTATATAATCAATATCGGTATGAAAGTAAATTTTATAGCAAGGTCAGGATTTAACAAGGATGAGGTCTCATTAAGAATAATAGAGAAGGCAAAAGAATTTTTCAACATAGATAGGTGGCAAGTTAATCAACCAATCGTAATACAAGAGTTAGCATATGAGTTGTCTATCGTTGATGGTGTTGGTGCAATAGTACCACCAACACAAGATAACCCAAAAAATCTTTCAGTTTTGATTACAAACAAGTATTCGGCTGTAGGTGGTTATTCAGGTAATATATATGATATAAATTACGCAACCAAAGATGGTATAGTTTATCCATCACTTGACCCAAGTATATTTGAATTGAAATATCCGAACACCGATATTGAAGCTAGAGCTATTGGTGATTCTGTAGGTAATCAATTATAGGAGAGATAAATGCATTATTTTGAATACGCCGAAAAAGATGCTACACTATATTCAAGAAGTGGTAGTCAGAATACGGGTATCGATGAGATTTTAGAAGTCACAAAAGATGTGAGTTCGGCAGGAGTAGTTCAAGGTGTAAGTCGTGTGGTGATTAAATTTGATACCACATATATTTCCCAATCGGTTTCAAGTGGATTAATACCTTCAAGCTCTTATACAAAATTTTATCTTAATCTATATGATGCTAATTCTCGTGGATTAAATAGAAATCAAAATTTATATGCGTATCCAGTAAGTCAATCTTGGGACATGGGATACGGAAAAGAAGATAACAACCCAATAATTGGTAATGGATGTAGTTGGTTTTATAGAGACAACGATATAACAAGAACCCAATGGACTGGTTCGATTACTTCTTCAGGTGGTACTTGGTACGAACAATATGCAGCCTCACAGTCTTTCAACAATGAATCAAGTGATGTAAGGATGGATGTGACCAATCTTGTTTGGAGATGGATACAAAATGATATTCCAAATGATGGGTTTATGATAAAGAGAAGTGGTAGTGTTGGTAATACTGATACAACTCTTGACGAAGGTAGTTCAACATCCTTTGGTACATTTTCATTTTTTAGTAGGGAAACACATACTATTTACCAACCTAAGTTAGAAGCTGTTTGGGATGATTCCGTATGGACTACTGGTTCATTAAGTTTTTTAACAAATACCGAATTAGAAGATGTAAGACTTTATCCAAGAAGTCAAAGAGATCAATATAAAGAGGGTTCTAAAGTGAAATTTCGTGTTGTCGGTAGAGCATTATATCCTGAAAAAACCTTTTCAGCGACAGCAGGATATTCAACTGGTTACAATACCGCTAAGATGTTACCAAGTGGTAGTACATATTACCAATTAGTTGATGTTTTCACAGAGGATATCGTAATACCTTATGGAAGTGGTTCAGTTGTGAGTTGTGATTCAACTGGTAATTACTTTAACCTTGACATGAAGTCTTTATTAGCAGATAGATTTTACAGAGTGGAATATAAAGTCGTTAGTGGTAGTGGAACATCAGATGAGACGATACAATATTTCACTTATTTACCATCATTCAGAGTAGTAAAATAAAGGAGGCAAAATGCCATTTATAATAGCAGAACCATGTGTAGGAACTTGTGATACAGCATGTGTTGAGGTATGTCCTGTAGATTGTATTCACGGCCCTTACGACAAAGAAGGTAGAGGTGAAGAAGCAAAGGCAGATGGGTTTGTCCCAAAAGAAACTGATTCACTTTACATAGATCCTGATGAGTGTATCGATTGTGGAGCCTGTGAACCTGAGTGTCCAGTTGAAGCGATATTTGAAGAAAGTGAGGTTCCAGCTGAATGGGAAAAGTATATAAAATTAAATTATGATTTTTTTGGTAGGGAGATGGACTAATGCCATTAACAAAAGAGGAACTTCAGAAAAGTGAATTCTATCAGAGATTAAAAGAACAAGATAGAACTCAATATCTAAATGAATTAGAACAGAGAAGAAAGTTAAGTGGTGCAGTTATTATCACAGAAGATGATATTGTCATAATAAATTCAGAGACTCCACCCCTTCGTAATGATGCAGGTATTTTTATTGCAGTAGAAGACCCTTTTGAAGAAGGTAAGAATCTAACAGATGAAGACCAACTTATAAAAATTTCAAAAAAGACAACCGTTTATCAAACAAACCCACAATGGGATTTAATATTAGATAGAGAATTCAAAGAATTATGAGAATAGAAACTCCATTATCCCCAAATGATTATAGGGAACTTAAGAAAGAATCTAAAGAAATATTAGGTGTCGGTGGACATCTGAGCCCTCCATTCGGACAATCAACCAATGATTATGTTGAGGTTCATTTATTAGATACGAATGATGGTTTTCTCGAAAAATTTATTTCCGAGCATACCACATTTGAAGACGATAAGATGATACTGAACATAGGACAAGATTTAAGGGATAGGGATTATGACAGAGGTGAGTTCAAAGTAAGATATAATTTTATTCGTAAGGTTGCGGGTGGAAACGATATAGTATTGACGAAAACCGTTGATGGACAACCTAATGTGATTCATAGTGGTAATCCTGAATTGACAGGCGTACCAATGGGACAATTTTATACCGATGAAGCAGGTAATGCCTTTGTCGGTGAAGGGCCACCAGCCAACATGATGGATGCCCAACCTCTTGATTTAAAGGAGTGGAAGTTCAAGATTGATGAGATATCACCATCAAGAACAGAAGTTAGGATTGTACCACAATTAATCAATAATCAAAAATACATTCAAGAATTCAGAGACCTCGTAGAACCAAAGATATACATACCCGAAACTGCTTGGGACGAATATATAGATGGAGATAGTGATTTATTAAATGCTTGGAATACAATCAAGAATGATCCTGACGCATCTACATCAAAGTGGTGGAGACCGAGATTAACATTTCAAGACAATGTGACCAAAAAGGCAGATTTTGGAAAGTTACATTGGAATCTATATGGTAAGGATGAACCAAGTAGAAACTTACCCACCCAAGATGGTGGTGGTCAGATTAGCTGGACAGGACCCGATAGTTCGAGGTTAGAATTCAATGTAAGACGAGAAGTAGAGGATGAGGGTTTTAAAGACACCATGAAGGGTTCCACGATTACGATTGAAAAGGCATATATAATTGACTACGAAACAAGACCAGATGTAGAAGAAAATAGTGATTACCAACAAGAGGGTGCTATACCTGATTTATACATTCAGGCGACTCGTGTAGGAGACACGAAAGAATATAACTATTCCATGTACACGATGGATGGTGAGGTCTATGACCCAAACTCACAAGGTGTTCAATTCTATTGGGAATTTGGATGTGGTCATAAACAAGAAGCTTCACCTGAACCTAACGCATCACACAACTATGATACTGAAGGTGCGTACTCCCCAATCGTGTATGTGTTTACACCAAACTTTCAAAAAGAAATCACAGAAGTAAGAACACCAAATGGTAGGGTATTGGATTCAGTTGTCACAACACCACCATCAGGTACTTCCGCATTAGGTCAAAGTCAATTCGATGGTAGGATTATCAAATGGAATGGTAATGGTGAAACTCCAATCAAAAATTTGACAAGTGGAGCTGCAGCAGGTTTGGGTTCAAGGTGGTACATACAAAATGGATACAGAAGACATATTACCACTGCAGATAATGCGTTGTTACTTAGAAATGCACTTGGACAGGTACCTGAAGTTGATGGGGAAGGAAACATAATTAATGAGAGCTATGATGGAAGTTGGTTACCAGAAGATGTCTTTATGTCATCCACCATGATAAATCAATTTCCAATAGGTCCTAATTTAAATGCAAGAAGCTTTACTCAAGGTATTTCTACGGCGGTATCTCTACCTAATGAGAATATGGGGGACTTTGATGATGAAGTTTATGACCCACCTGTATACTTAGGTAACTTTCAACAAGATGAAGGAGATGATGGAACTGATGATTCTTCTGATGATAGTGATAACAACGAACCACAGACAGTATTTCTAAATCTCGGTTCGATGTATCAGTTTAATGACGCTGACCAACCTCAATCATTACCATATACAAACAATAATAATCAAACATTTGATTTAGATTTTATAGTGAATGGTGTGAATAAAGGTAACTCATGTTATGAAGAATTTGAAGAAGGAACGACAGTCACCGTAGAAGCCGTGTTAGAAGGGCCAGGAGGATTCGTTGAGGAAGAGATTGGTTGGACTGATGGTAATATTGATAATCCAAGAACATTCACCATGAATACTAATTTATCTAAAGTAGCTAGAATCGGATTGATAGCATAATGAAGAACAAGAGAATCATATATTGGGGTGGTAATCACCAAACTATAATCCCACGAATGGGTGCCTGTGGAGATGGTGTCGAACCATCAGGTGGAAGTGGTGGAGCTGGTGATGGTCAGAAGAAACCCGAAAAACCAAAGGATGGAGGAAAATTTGATTTTGTTGGTGATGCGTTAGGAGAATTAGGATTAGAACTTAAAGATGCCGCAATCGGTACATTAGCAACAGCAATCATAGGTGACCCGGCATTTGGAGTTACCGTACAAAAAAATAGACCTAGCACAGATGAAAGACTGGATGATTTAGATTTAGAAATACAAGAATTACAAGGGAACTTAGACAGTCCTACAAGAACATCCGCAAGATTATCTGATAGTGGTACTGGAGACAGACAAGATTTACTTGATAGGATTTTAGATTTACAGGCACAAATCGATGTGTTAAATAGTAATCCTTACGATTCGGGTATTGACCCAGTAGGACCTTTACAATTAAATAGTGTGAATGAGTTACCTCAACCTGCAGATTTTGTAGGACAACAGGCTGTAATAGATGGTAACTTGTATGTTTACAAAGACCCACCAGGATCTTGGGTTAACTTCGGTAATCAAGATACTAAATTTACCACTAATGGTCAGGCCAGAGAAGTACCAATATATGCCAATTATAAGGCACAAATTTTAGAAGTACATAATCAAGATGCCATAACTACTGATAAAACTTGGAGTGGTGGGGCAACCGAAGTAAATCATATCGGGCCAACACAAGTGAATTTGGAAACAAAGTTCGATACATGGTTTGTTAACACACCTGTTAAACAAGATTTACATACATATATGAAGTATGGAGATGAGGGTTCATCACTTATAATAAACCAAAAGGAAGATTTGGAGACATATGTTGACTATCCTAATTCAATAGTTTTCAAATTATACGAACCTTTACCTGATAACTTAGAAAAAAATGACTTAGTTTATATTTGTAAGCAGATGAGTTCACCTCTTGTTGAGTCAGTCGAGTTGGTTGACTTTACCGATGAGGAGATTGAAGATGTGGTTCTTCGTAATCCAAAATGGGATGCTGGTTATAATTCAGATGGTACATTCAACCAAAGGGACACAAATTATAAAACATACAATGAATTGGTAACCTCAAACAAAACAATTCAAGAATTGGTTGAGGATAAAATTGTAAGTAGTAGTTTAGATGGTATAAAATTAGATGGAATAGACCATTCACAATTTAGAAATTTTGCCAGATTCAGTTCGGTTGAGGACAGAGTAGTCAATTTTAAATATAAGTTAGATAAAATTGAATTATTTACAAGTCAAAGTAACTCATTAAGTGGAGTTTTGGGAGCAGAAACTGCAGCATATACCCAATCATTACTTAATAATGTGAGGGAAATAAAAAATAACTTTACACCTTTTGAAAAGTATATGTATTTTGAATCATCGAGTTATACGAGTGGTTCATTAGGTGAGTTTCATGATAATGCATGGCCTAAGAAAAGTGGAACTGGAACAAGTCTTGACCCTTATGTTTTATACGCAGTGTCTCAATCGGTAGCAACAAATTGGTATTCAAGACAGCTGGTAAGTTCATCTAATTATGACAGGAGTAACAGAGATAGATTAATCAATAACATTCCTGCACACATCAAAGACGATGAAAGAAATGACGCATTCACAACTTTTATCAATATGACTGGTGAACATTTTGATGGTATATGGACATATATAAATCAGGTTCCTGCTATTTACGATAGAAGGGATGGATTAGATGTTGGATTATCAAGGGATTTAATATTTCAAGTTGGAAGGTCATTTGGATTCTATCTCAATGATGGTCAAGACCTTGTTAGTCTTCCAAATTATTTGATAGGTGCCGATGTTACTGGTTCGGACTCAACCTATTCTATACAATCTGCTACACCACAAAAAGATATCTCACGAGAAATTTGGAAAAGAATTTTAAACAACATGCCTTTCTTCTTAAAGACTCGTGGTACAATTCGTTCAATAAAAGGTTTGATAAATTGTTACGGAATACCAAGTAGTATATTGAGGGTAAGAGAATTTGGAGGCCCTAATCCAAACAAAGATAAACCATCTTTTCAAATCACGAGAAACTTTACCAAGGCATTAGAGTTAAAGAGTGGTCAGTACATACAAACCACTTGGGCAAATGATACCAATAGTGGAAGAAAGCCCGATACGATTGAAATGAGATTTAGGGCGGCCAGTGGTAGTAATCAAACATTATGGCAAGCTGGTACTGATATAGCATTACGATTGGTTGATAATGGTTCCGCAGATAATTACGGAACTGTTCAATTTTTCTTAGAGGGTGGTGCTAATCCTGATTTTACCTTATCATCTGATTCCTTACCGATTTACGATGGTGAATTTTACCAAGTAATGTTAACAAGAATGAGTGCCAGTATTGGAGATGGTGGTAGACATTATAGTGGTAGTTCTGCAGGACAATTAACAGCTGATACGACATCACAAAACATTTTATATAATCTTCATGTTGGAAGGTACGATTCAGGATTACAAAGAATAATTTATAAATCTTGGACGAGTGGTAGTACATCAACGACAAGTAATAATTCAGCGTTTGTTGGTAACGAAACAGCATATATTGGTGGTAAACCAAGTAATGATTTCGGTACTCAGCTTAGTGGTAGTATTATGGAGTTCCGTTATTGGAACACCGCACTTAATAGTGGTTCGTTTGATAATCATGTAAGTGCACCAAAATCATTTGATGGAAATCATCCATCAGCTTCATGGGAAAACTTAGTATTAAGATATAGTTTCGATGATGATAAAAATTTAGATTCCTCAACAAGTATCCGTGACACAAGTGCAGACCAATCCTATACAGCAGAAGGTACAGCAAACGGATACACGAGTGGTAACAGACCACATTTTCGTAAGTTAGTTGACCAACAAAAAGCAAAAGTTCCAAACTTGGGCCCTAATGTCCGTGTCGAAAATAAAGTCAGAATTGAAAAAAGTAAATTGTTGGGTGGACTATCAGTTGACGAGCGTTCCGAAATAAGTGCATATGATTTAGCACCATTGGATAGTAATAGATTGGGTGTATATTTTAGTCCCTCAGATGTTATCAACGAAGATATTATATTAAGTGTTGCTGACTTAGATTACGATGATTTTATCGGTGACCCAAGAGATAAGTACAAGAGAAGATACAGGCAGCTAGAAAGTATAGCAACAACATATTGGCAAAAATATACCACACCAAATAATTTTTGGGATTATATTAGATTGATAAGATATTATGATACGAGTGTATTTGACCAAATTAGAAAGATGATTCCTGCCAAAGCAAACGCAAATGTAGGATTGTTGATAGAACCTAACTTATTAGAAAGAAGAAAAGAGGTGATTGGGGCACCACCTATATTAGAACCAATCAATGTAAGGGGTACTCTTGATGTAGGTTTTGGAAGAGCGGTGAGTGGTTCGATTAAACCAATCAGTGCATCAATCGATGTTGACGCTCAACTTTCACAGAGTGGAAAATACCTCACATATTCTGCATCATTAGATGTGGACGCACAACTATCACAGAGTGGTGAATATCTAACTTACACTGGTTCTATATCTGAAGACATTTTTAGAACACCAGCTCTGTACATTCTTTCTTCATCTTTAAGTGGATGGGGTGGTGGAAAAGAAAAGTATGGAAACTTCAAACTTGAATCAGGAGGACCTGAATATATATTTAGAGAGGTTCTACAGCCTAATATAAGTGGTTCAAGAATATCCGAACATAATTTTGAAAGAAGATTTTTCTACACCACACAGGCAAGTGCGTCCGTAAATAATTTTTATTCATCATCATTAGTGAGAAGTGATAAACAAAGTCTGTACCAAGATAACCAAATGTTTAGATTGGTCTATCAAGGTTCATTGCAGACTAAGAGAACTACATTGGATAAGTTAGATCCCGTTACAGTTGTATTGACAAATCCGAATACTCTTGTGACAAAGGAAACTGGTGAATCTAAACTCGATGTATTATAATGAAAAATTTGATTTGAGTATATTTATAACTAAGAAGTTTTAATCTTATTTTAAATCCAAACTACTCAAATCCATAAGGAGAACATATATGGGATTTTTAAATAATACCGCAATCACGGTTGATGCGATACTCACGAAAAGGGGTCGTGAATTATTGGCCCGTGGTAATAATGAATTTCAAGTGACGAAATTCGCGTTAGCAGATGACGAGGTAGACTATCGTTTATGGGATACATCACATCCTAACGGAACAAATTTTTATGGGGCAGTGATTGAGAATATGCCTCTATTAGAACCTGTACCTGATGAAACTCAAGCTCTTAAGTACAAGTTGATTTCCTTACCAAAGGAAACTTCTCGTCTTCCGATTTTGGATATAGCAGTTCCTTCATTTACTTTCCAACAAGGTGGTGGTAATGGAGATTTGGTAAGTCCGGGTACATTGAATTCAACTGATGCTGATTTAGGATATACATTCCTCATTCATGATACAAATGTTGCAAGACTTCAAATTGGTCAAGCGGCACCAGGTCAGACTGCACCATTAGTACCAGTTAATTTGAGTAGTGAAGAAATAACAAATTCTCAGAGTGTAGTTGGTTTAACAGCTAGAGTAATACCTCAAACCTTTACCACACCTAATCAAAAGGTGACTCAATTAACAGTCGTAGGTAATCAGACTGGAGCAACAACAACTCTCACCGTAACCGTGAATAAAACCGTACTTGGAAGTCCAGGTACTGGTGGTTCATCTTAATAGATAGGAGTTAGAAAATGGCATTAGCAGGAGCATATAAATTATTTGACCAAGAAAATGATGTTGTAAGTAATATCAAGGCTACAATTTCAAGTGGTATTTGGAGTGGTGGAGCAGGTACTTTGACAACATTCTTTAGTCAATCCGCTCAAAGTTCATCTACTGGAAATTATTTTTTCGATGTTTATAAGACAAGTCCAGCAACAGATAGTGAAGCTGAAGTACAATTCAGTTTGGCATATGGACATTTACATGGAAGTGGTTCCAAAGGAACAGTTGGTGCAGCTACTGGTAATAGAGCAACAGCAGCCATTCACGCACAACTTGTAAATTTAGTATTACCACCAAACACGGATAGGTTTACATACGCAAATTCAACAACTTCTAAACACTTTTTTGTAATATCTCTCAAACGC
>MDTG01390623.1_pt1 | contig 14768 bp, 13 predicted proteins | sample 811421 | NCBI WGS metagenome assembly MDTG01 (sample SAMN05326645, study PRJNA326480) | marine metagenome | isolation source: seawater | place: Pacific Ocean: South East | collected 2011
ATAGCCTCAATGAATTGAAGGTATTGTTTCGAAAATAGCTCAATGGGGTGTACTTAATGAGACTCAAGCACTTTTTGTGTTTGGGTCTTTTTCTTTTTAGTATCGTAAGTTATTGAAAAATTACTGTTTAAGTCGAATAAAATGTTCAGTGAAGATGCAATTATTAAAATAATATAATCAATCCTGAAAAATGTTTCCAAACAAACAAATTGTTACTTTCTAAAGCTTATAGCTACTTTTTTAATTTGATGTAATTATAGTTGATTTGACAACTAGGATTTAAACTTTCTCCGACCTCTTCATCTTTAATGTCCCAAAGTGGTATTCCGTTTAACCAATTACAGGAAGAATAAACCAAAGAATTAAAAAACATTTTAGTTCCTTTTTTAAAAGTTTTTGGTGTGTGAGGGTGATTTAATTTATTTACTTCATTTACAATTTCGAATTCTTTTGGGAAATAAGAGTAAACTTCAATAGAATTTTCTTTAATATCAATCCATAAATTGTAATACCACCTTAATACAAACAAAAGTGTTTCTTTATCTTTTTCATCAAACTCAAAAATAAAATTTTCTTCTTCTTTTATCTTATTGAAATATTTTTTTGAAAGCTTGTTGAACTCTTCAATTGGAACTATTATTTTTTCCCTTCTTGATGAGATTTTTCTTTTTAATCCTTCTTTTGAATCCTTAATTAATCTAATGAAACTCATTTTTCTAAGATAAATAAAAAGTAATATCATTTAGTGAAAAAATTAACGTAGATAAATTAGCTAATGTTAAATCTTAATGAAAGTATTTTTGTACAAATAATCTCTTTTCTTTAAGCTATTGTAATAAAATTACCATCTACAAAATACCTTAAGAGTAGTCTAAAAAATTTTATGAAACTAAATAAAAATTAGATACTTAGTGAGTTTGTTAATAAAGGTAATCACCCAATTTTTCTTATTTTTAGTTATGGCATATCATGGAAGCTACAATCCTAATAAAGATGATTACTACAAAATAAGTAGATCAAAAGTTGATTTTTTTCTTAACTGCAAAAGGTGTTTTTATCTTGACAGAAGATTGAATGTAAAGCGTCCCCCAGGTTTTCCATTTAATCTAAACTCAGCAGTAGATAATCTTTTGAAAAAAGAGTTTGATTACTATAGAAAAAAAAAAGAGTCCCATCCGTATATTGAAAAACTAGGTCTAAACGCAATCCCATTCCAGCATAAAGAGATAGAGAACTGGAGAAATAACTTCAAGGGCGTAATATATCCTCACGATAAATTAAAACTTCATTTGTTTGGGGCAGTAGATGATATTTGGGTTAATCTAGATACCGATGAACTTATCGTTGTAGATTATAAATCTACTTCAAAAAACAACGAAATTAACCTTGATGCTGATTGGCAAATAGGATATAAAAGACAAATGGAGTTTTATCAGTATTTACTCAGAAGAAATGGGTTTAAAGTTTCTGACACTGGGTATTTTGTTTATTGTAATGGTATTAAAGAGAAAGACAGATTTAATGAAAGGTTAGAGTTTGATGTTTACCTTTTAGACTATACCGGAAGTGATAATTGGGTTGAAAACACATTAATTAAGTTATATAAAGTATTAAATCAAAATAAAATTCCTGATTACAGTGAGGATTGTGAGTTTTGTAAATACCAAAAAGAGGTAAGAAATTATTAGAAACAAAGCTATAAAAATCAACTACATTAAATGCTACTATTACTGTTGAGAAACATGGACATAGAACACTCATGGATGCATTTAAAGACTTTTTTAACAAACATGGTTTATTACCAAAAATTAGGTTATAATGGATATTATATCAGTAAAAATAGATAAGTTATTTAGTGAACTGAGTGAAGATTATACAGCAATTTTGTTAGAAAATGATTTTATCTACATTTTTTCTAAATCAATTTATTTTTTAAAAGATGGTGAATCTGTCTACAGACAAAAGGACTATTTTAAACTACCAGATCACACATATAGCCCCGAAGATATTTTAGCAGTTAAGAGAGGGTGTAATCAAATAATAAAGGGTTATGGATTTAGCGAAGAAAATTCATTTGAAGATTTAGGGATAAGAGGTCTTTATAAGCTGTTTGAATTATTTCATTATGAAATGTACAATCAAAAAATTGTTAAAAAAAACAATGAATATACATTGGACAAAATCGAATTTCATCATAAAATGAAAAAGACTTCGTTATTTTGCTTCAATAAAATAAAGCTAAATTTTATTCATATTTAAAATACTAACTTTAAATGTCAATTGTAGTTAACAAAGAGACCATATCTTACATCGTCTAAGTGAATCTTTCCCTCGATAAATAAAATTACCAAGCATTAGTAGGTTGATAAACTGTTTATTTGAATTTTTGTAGTATGTAAAAATTAAATCATTGTTTGTTAATTTGATTTGATTAATCCAAATAGTTTTGCAATACATAATTTGCGAAGTTGATAAACAGCCAGAAAATTCAATATGAATTTGACGGAAATTTTTAAAGTAAAGAATTAAAGTAGTTAAATAAAAACATCCTAATTCAAGGCGAACTATTTTTTTTGGAACATTTAAAGCTTTTCGGATTTCAATAAATTTTGAGTTAAAATTATAGTCTTTGATGTAACTTAATTTTTTATTTGAGTTTAATTTTGGTTTTTTGATTAAATGATTATTTATAGATTTAAAATTATTTTTAAAAGCATTTTGTTTTGGCACAAAAAAAATTCCTTTATAAATTGAAAATAAACTGCTTTCAAAAAAATTCTCTCGCTTTAAAATAAAATTTATTTGTCTTAATTCATTAGTAGGTAAATTTAAAAATGCGACCTTATAGCCAGTTTTCAATAAAACATTTATTGCACTTAAATTGTCATCTCGGCAGTTTGACCGTAACAAACTTTGACTTTTAAATATGTATTCATGTAATCCTACCCATGCTTTAAAATATATTCTTGTGAATTTGTAATTGTTAGGCCAACCTATCCCATGCATACTAAACATATCATCAATTTCTGGAACAACTCTAATAATGCCATAAGTGTCATTTTTTAAATTACTAATTATGTATACTGTAGTCCATGAAAATTCATTTTTGTAAAATTCACTTAATTCAATTTGGTCATTTGATCCAAAAACATTTTCTAATAATTTAGCATCAGTATTTTGTATAACCCATTTAATATCATCGGCATTTAACTTTGATAAAATAATATCATGATTGGTGGAAATAAGTTGCGATGGAAATAACATATACTAAAGATATTTCAAATGCCATTCAGCAATGGCATTTGAAATTGGAAGGTTAGTTAAATGTTGAATCCATAACCACTGTCCGTTAGGGTTGCATTCCAAAAAATACCATTGTCCATCTGAGCTCTCAATTAAATCCATTGCCCCAAATGGCATGTTTAATTTATTCACATACTCAAGAATGTATTTATTTATAGATTCTGGAAGTTCTTCATGATAATGTTTAATTAATTCATAATTTATTTTTCTCCAGTCTTCTTGCCCTCCATTTGAATTTTGTGAATCCAAAACACAAGGAAAAATTAAATCACCAACAATTGTAACTCTCCATTCACGTTTTTTTGCTATATATTTTTGTAAATAATTATAAGTTGACCCTAATATTTTTTCATCAATGTTATTCAATGAATTCTTATCAATTACTTCAGTGAAATATGGTGTCCAAGACATCTTTTCTGAAAAGCCTCTTATGTGAATGGGCTTGACTGCTACTTTACCATGAATATTTATAAATTTTTTTAATTCTTTAATATTTCTTGAAATTATTGTTTCAGGAATTTTAAAGCCAATTTCTGCAGCAGTTTTTAATTGTAATAATCTCGAGGAATTTTTTTTATCTTTAAGAGGATGTCCCATCCAAGGTAATTTATCGAGGCCATAAAATAAATGATATAAAGCTCCCCAAGCTTCTGCAATTCTAATTTCATCGTATTTAGAATTCTTCTCTTTTGGCTTTTCCGGTCGCCTGTAATAAACGGATGATATATTGTTACATAAAAGTTTTCTACTGTGACCAGATATTGCAGATAGGTTTGATTGATTAGAAATTATAATATCTGAATGAAACTCATCTAAAATTTCATCAGTATTTAAGCGCAATACCGAGTTGCCTAATAAATCAATGACAGCATCGGCATGTGGATCATTTTGATTGGTTACTACCAATACTTTTTTCACAAAGAATGTTGTATTACCTCACTCCATATTCGAGTTGCTGAAATCTGGTTATCAACTGCAGACTCTATTTTTTGGAGTTGATTTGAGTTGATTCCTAATTCTTCAGCTACTTTAGATATTAAATTTTTTTCAACCTCGTTATATCCTTCTTCAATTAAGGCAACCGCAATTGAATCTCTAATTAAATATGGGCCAAAAACTTTTTTAGTCTCCTCTGATAGATTTAATTCTTTTATTGATGACAGGGGATTTTTTAAGGCATCATCATAGCAATTATTTGGCCATTTATGTGCTTTGATAAGATATTTAATTCCAGTTAACTCGTCTTTGCTGGTACCGTCAACATTTGCAACATAAATTAATACTCTTACGTATGTTACAGCGTCATCATATGACCCATTTTCAATAGGATATTCTTCAAAAATACTTTTCATAAAATTTAATTATCGTCCATAACTCTGTCAGCCTCATTTTTTGGCTCTGTTCCATCAGTGCCTTTTGATGAAGATGTAGTGTAACCCATTAAAAACTTAGATTTTTGTGTTGTGGGGTCGTATACTACCTTGTCAGTATACATTAATTCTTGAGGTATAGGATTGCGAGATGAAAGTTTGTGAATTAGAGGTTCTTTTGTCATTTCTTTAAATTTTTGAAAACTAATATAAAAAATAATTCTAAATACCAATTGATAAATAATGTTAAATAAACTTAATGATGTTCAGGTTCTAATAATTTTCTAGACTCATAAATAAGTTTTTTTTCATTATCATCTAATTGTTTATCAGCTTTAGCAATATCATAACACAATTGAATTACCGACTCAAGATAACCCTCAGATTTTTTTTCAATTACATTTTTACATGCTTCAACGAAAAGCTTTTTAGTTTTATGGAATGATCGTTTATATGAATTTTTTAACTCACTCTCAACTGTTTCATATATATTTTTTCTTGGTAAATTTAATGAGTGTGAAATTGCAATACATGCTTCTGTAAGATCATATTTTTCATTATCATCTACTATACCATCTGCAGAAGCCATTGAAACTAAAATAACAACAATATCTTTTGATAAAGTAAAATTACTTTCATCAAATTCAACATAACTTTCAATATCCTCAGTTAAATTGACATTCTTTAGAAGACTGCTAAATTTACTTTGATTATCAAATAAAGAGTGTTTTAATTTATCATCAATTACTGATTTTTCTAGAATAATTAAATGTTCGTAAAGCTCATTCTTAGCCATTTCATAGACAGAATAATTATTATTTTGTTTTGCATTTCTTAGTAACCCTTCAAGTGGGTATAAAAAATCTTCAATTTTCCTACTAGTTCTTATCATTTCCTCAAAGTACAATTGATAAGTTAAAATAGACTCTTCAAAATTTTTGTTTAGAAATAGTGAAGCACCTTTGTAACTAAAAGATAAAACTTTTCCAATTCTATCATTTACTCTCTTTGATAGCTCAAATGTAATTTCACACAATTCAATAACATAGTTATAATCCTTTAGTTCATGAAAAAAATATTCTCTGAATCTACTTATTAAAATATTTAAATTTTGAGCCTCTCCTGATTTTAAATTTTTAGATTTTATTAATCTATCAATGGATTTTTTTACAGAATTTTTATCAACTCTATAGTTTTCAATTTCCTCAATTTTTACCTCTGAACCAGAAAGCAATTCCAAAGACGCAAAAAGGTATTTTAATTTTAATTTTTTACCAAATTTAGAGTTCAAATAAATCTCTCTGCTTATTTCTCCCGCAAGATCTATGTATCCGGATTTTAATGCGTTTTTAAATAAGTTTGGTAGAGCTGACGGATCACTATTTGTAATTATATAGTTGTAAAAACTTAACCTGCTTAATACCATATCATCAGAAATTTGATTATTGTTAATTAAGCTTTTAATTAATTCATACCTAGGAATTATTCTATCTACATTTAAAATCTCCAAATTATTGGAAGCAATTATTTCACTAAAATTTTTAATTGATACGTTTGGATGATTTTTTGAAAGATTTCTTAAAAATTGCATAATTCCACCCATTATCACAATAGCAATAAGGGAAAATGCATCTTCCTTATATTTTATTCCTGAATTAACATTTTGTCTGGCCCTCAGAAATATGTAATCCAAAAAAGTAGTCTCTTTATCATTATCTCTTTTAAATTCAAATTCCTCTGTTTTACGATTTGTCTTGGTTAATTTCATTAATGTTTGGGCAATCAATAACAGCTCATCTGATGAAAAATTTCCATAATCTGCATAAAGACGCTTTAAATAATTAACACATTGATCTCTTTTTCCTTTAATAGCTAATTTTTTACAGGTTTGTAAGACAATTTCAGGGGCATGATCATTTATATATTTAATATTTGAATATTTAAAACATCTCTCAGATGCGCTTAACAAAACATCTAAGTCTAATGATTCAGCATAATTTATTTCTTTTTTTTGAACAATAGATTGGATTATTCTTTTTTGATATTCTATAATTAATTGGCGAGATTCAGATTCAGATTTATTTTTATTTGCAGACTCAATAATTAATTTATACATGGTTTTATTTACAAATGAGTAAATATTATCTTCATTGTTTATGTCTTTGACAAAATCACCTTCTAAATCTTCAAGTTCACTTAGTATTTCAATTAAATCTCTTTTCCAAATAATAGCCAATAATTCAGCATCGAATTTAAACCCAATTATAGATGCAGATTGTAAAAGAGATTGATGCTGCGTTGATAGTTTTTTGAAACTAGATTCAAAAATATATTTTTTTGAATCTTGAAAAGTGACTTCGCCTTCATTTGGCTCTGCTATCAACCTGATTACTTGGTTGTCAAACTTTATAAATTTTTTAAAGTCCAAAAGCTCTAAATAGCTAAAGAAATCTCCTGGTAAGACTTTAGTATCAGCAAAGTTGATTTTATTAGTTATATGGCCCTTTAGTGAAGGTCCAAATCTAAACTTACTGTTTGTAAATTTTTCAATTTTGTATTCAGTTTCTGATAAAATATTTGTGGTAAATATGTTTACATCTTCAACCACAATTTCATCTTCTAAGATTGATGATTTAATATTGCTTTCATCAATTATTGTGACATAATCGATGAGGTTTGAGGTTGTTTTTCCAGTAATTGTTGTTTCTTGATCAGTAGTGATAGTTAAAATGAATTTAAAATATTTTGAATATTTGGGTCTATCTTTGGATTTGAGATAAAGCAATTTAAATAGATCAAGAGATGCTTGATCAATCCAGTGAAAATCGTCAATGCAAATAATAATTTTTGAATTATTATTCTGAACGAACCTTTCAATTAATAGTTCGATTAATTCTGTTACAATTTCTTCAATTGATCTACTTGACTCATCATCTACACTAATTAATTCTTCAAGATCTACTTGAGCAACTGAACCTGCTTTTGAAATAACTTTTCCAAAAATTTTCGAAATCTGGGATCTGTCAGTAAAAAATCCTTTAGGAAGGCACCTGTCACTTGCAGGAAGTTCGGTTTGAGTCAACTCTCCATTTAATGAGAAAGCCTCATAAAATGGTTCGTAAAGTTGTGGATTTCCTTCAAAAACTTGATTACAATCGCCTTGAAACCATCGAATATTGTTTGGATTGTCATCAGTACTAAATACTTTTAAAGTTTCTTTGAGCAATCTTGTTTTTCCTGATCCTGATAAACCTTTTAAAATAAAAAGTCTACTCTTTACATTTTCAGAGCTAATAAAATCAATTAAATTGTTTTGTACCAAATCAACATTTAATCCTTTTTTAAACCAATTTTCAGGATTTGATAATCCCGAATTAGATTTGGATAAATTCTGTTCATTTGAAAATGTTTTTTTTGTTAATATTCCTGGTTTTAAAAGGGTAGTAATGCTTAAAATCCCCATGAATAAATATGAAATATTTGCTGTTGAATCAATTTCTTTAAGCTCCAGCCAGAAAGTTAAAAATATTGAGCAAGTGCCGATAAACAAAAATGAATAACCTGCTATTGAGGTTTTATCACCCTTAACAATACGATTCAGAATTTGGCCAGTTGAATTACATAAAAGAATGAAAATAATAACTGGGATTATTTCAATGAATAAATAAAAATTATCATGATTAAATTTTGAATGATACTTGTAGTAACTCAAAAGTGAGATTTGAGCCATCAATGATCCAAACATTATCCTAGAGTAACCTTGACTATTATTAACAATAATTTTTGGTAGTTTAAATAGCGTGAAATATGTGATTATCAATGATGAAATAAAAGGGATAAATAATTGAAAAAATATCCAAAGTCTTACTGAACTTTCTTGGTAAAAAGCATTAATTGAAGGCGATAGAAATTTAATACCCAATAATTGAACCAGAGTAACGGATGTGATAGAAATAAATCCAATCAAAAAAGTTTCTTTGATGGTATCGGAATTAATTATAAATTCTAGCTTTCTATTACTTTTTTTATAACCCTGTGAATCACCTTTTCTAAATTTAAAACTAGACATTACAATCAATGCCATAAGGGTTAAAATGAAATTTATTATTAGAATAAGAATTCCATTTTTTTGTGAATTAGCCTTATCAACTTTAAAGTTTTCAAAATATGCTACATAGTTTGGCAACATTCCCTTTTCTACTGAGTTAATAAATACGCCTTTATAGTAAATATTAGGTATCACAGAACCTTGATCGACTATCTTAAGATTTAAAATTTTATCTGCGTCATAGCTATTAAAGAGCTTTTGCCAATCGCCAATTGATAGTTCATCATTTTTTAATCTCGTAAAACCATCTTCATTTAATATCTCGGTAAACTCATGTGGCCTTATAACATAATGCCCTGTTTCTGATGACATAAAATCAGAAGCTACTTGAAAAATTGTTTGATTAAATGGAATAATTTGAAATACTACATAATCAATATTTTCTCTAATCAATCCTTTGTTTAAAGGGTCAAACTGTAATAAAACCTTTTCTATTAACGACTCAACCAATAGCTCTTCGGCATCATCTTTGATAACAAAATCAGTTCTGTGACCTGACATTAGTGATGACGAAGGATAAATATAATTGATGTTATCCTTTGCAATCGATTCGCTTATTGAATGTTCATCCCTGAGTGCATTTAATAACTCATTGTAAAAAATTAATTTCTTTTCACCAAATGTTGAATTATTTACAAAATATTCAAGTGAATCTGTGTACATTTTTGCTAACTCAATTTCATCTTTTCCATTTGCTGTAGCAGCGCTGTAAAATGTAGCAATTTTGGCTTTTTTTAAGCTCAGGTTTAGATTATATAATTCTAAAGAATCTTGTGAGTAGGAAAAGACACTTAAAAAAACTAAAACGAGGCAAGAAAGGTTTTTTAACATTTGTTTTTTGAATTATTTTTTTACAATTTAAATAATATTATATAAATAAATTAAAATCAATTAAAATCATTATATTTAATTTCAATAAAACTCAAATTAAAAAATATTCAACATGATTAATAAAATTAAATTTGTTTCGCTTTCATTTTTATGTATTGTATTTACTTTTTATTCCTGTAAATCACTTAACTACAAAAAAGAAGAGGATTTAAAAACAATTAAAATGCCCTTTGAAGAGAGTGACTATAGCGATAACTCTTCACAGTTTTACAGCATACAAAATGCAGTTGGGGAGAACATGAATCTTAACCGCAGTAGAGCGTTAATGGCTGCTAAAGCTGACCTTAGTGGAAAAATTAAAACTATTATGGGAAATCTAGCTAATCAAGAGCTAGAATTTACTAATGGAAACGAGCGAGAATCTTTTGATCAAAAATCAACTTCTATATCTCAACAGTCAATGTCAAAAATTTTAAAGGTTGATTCTAAAACTTTGAGACAAAAAGATGGAAAAAAATATGATTATTGGGTTGTTTACACAGTTGAGCTTGATGATGTAGTTGCATTGATCAATGCAAATGATTTAGGTTTCATTGTCAATAATGAAACGATGTTTAAAGAAATAAGTAATAATGCTGCCACTGAATAAAAGTCTTTTTATTTTAGTATTATTAAATCTTTTTGCATATCGTTTACACTCACAGATAAATTGCGAAAAAGTTAATCCATGTAATCTTTATAATTCCGAAATCTACTATAGTTTTTCCGAACCTTTAGATATAAAATCTTGTGAAGATTTTATTTTATCAGAAGCTGAGAAAATCAGACTAAGGCAAGGCTTGACTGGTACAATTCTATCTTTTGTTAATGTTGAATCTTCTCAAAACCTATCTTACAACAGAGAAGGTTCCAACGTTTTTGAAAAAGAAATATTTAATTCGTTTGTTGAATCTAGCTCAATAGCAATTTTATATAATCCTAAATTTGAATTGTGTAAAATCAATGATAAGTTTAGCGCTATTGTTTACGTTGTAAAAGACGATTTTGATGATTTAGCCCTAAAGTATTTCGTTTCACAAGTTGACAGATTATATTCTAAAATTAATAATCTTGAAAAGGAATACAAGTTATATCCTAATAAGGATTTTCAGTATGATCTTGTTTCTATAAATAATCAATTAAAAAGGCTTTCATCATATTACATTTTGATGTTGTCATTGAAGTTACCTGAAAACAATCTTATTGAATTTAAAAATCTTGAATCTAAAATTGAAAATTTTAAATTCAAAATTAATAGTCTTGAGAATCAAATATCTGAGATTGACATGTTAATTGATGAAAATCAATTTTTAAGAGCTTTTAATTTATTAAGGAATTTAGAATCTAAATTTAAAAATGATGTTGAATTAAATAAAACAATAAAAAGATATAATTATCAATTAAAAAAAATCAAAAGAGAATTTATAAAAAGTGTGAAGCAGCAATCATCATCACACAATAATTTATCTTTTGATTTTGGTATAAATAGTGGATTAATAAACACAACTGATGACAATGGTGCTTCGATGGCTGATGCACTTTTTCCTTATTTCCAATCAACTCTGGTTTTAAACGACAGAGATAAAACTTTTGGTTTTGGTCCATATTTCCGCATAAATTTATCTAATGAACTTTTAAAAGGTGCTGGGGATAATAGTAAATATGTTTCACCTTTCAATAGATCTTATACAGAAGCCGGAATTTGGCTTCAATATTTTTTAGGAAATATGTTTAGTGTTTCAATAAGGACAGGTCCTTTTTTAGAAGAATTTATGACTGAAGATTTCGAAGAATTAAGCTTTTGGAATTTATCAGCTGGTATTTCATTATATAATCAATCAAATAGTTATGCTTTGAAATTTACCTACAACAGGGCCATAGGACAAGACTCATATTCATACAATAGTTTTAATATTGGATATTCTAAGAATTTTAAAATAAGTAGAAAAATTTCGACAGAGACAAAAAAATACATAGATGAAAATTTCAAAACTTTTTAAAGTATCATTTCTTTTTTTGTTGTTATGCGGTTGTTCAATATTGTCTAAAAGTGACAATTTGAATTATCAAAATGGATTCAAAGAAATAACTCTACCCTTTGAGGAAGAAGATTATGTTTCCAATAATTTTAAATTTTTCCAGATATCAAACACTTCTTCTACTAGTTTAAATATTGCAAAGCAGAGAAACTTGAATGCAGCTAAAGCACTTTTATCTCAAAAAGTGAATTCATACATAACAACATTAGCCAATCAAAGCTTATATTTCAAGTCTAATAGTGAAAGAGAGTCATTTATATCTAGGACTAGATCTATAACCGTATTACTTCTTGATAATGTAAAGCTGGAGGAATCTAAAATTCTTAAAAAATCTGACGGAAAATATGACTACTGGGCAGTTTATTCATTAACATTTAACGATATTTCAGATTTAAATGAAAATTTGAATATTGTTAGCTCTGAACAATATAATGAGTTGTTAAAATCTATTATCAATGAAAAGACTGAACTTAAGGCAAGTGAGGAAACCAAAAAAAACACATACTTTATTGATGATCAATCTAATTCAAAACCAAATCTTCGAAATATTATTGAAATAGAATCAAAATCCTATTTAGGTATTCCCTACGTATGGGGAGGAAGTACACCAGAAATTGGATTTGATTGCTCTGGATTTGTTAGGTGGGTTTATAAAAAATCAACTGGAAAATTAATTGTTAGAACAACTAAAGAACATTATAATAAATACAAAAACCACTTATCAAATGAAATTAATAATTTTGAAAAAGGGGATTTAATTTATTTTAAGACATTACCTGACAGGATGATTTCACACGTTGGTATATATTTAGGAAATCGTAAATTCATACATGCCCCCAATGAGAGAGAATCTATTAAAATTGATTCAATTTCTAATTATTGGGAAAAAAATCTAGTTGGGCTAGTTTCTGTAAATAATATTTAATTACATCATGAAAATTCGCTTAGTCTTTTCTATAATTTCATTAGCATTTATAATGGGTTGTTTTGACGATGATGGACCTATTATTGTTAAGTCGCCTGAAACTATTAACAGTATTTCAGGTGGTGATAACAATGGCGGCAACATTGATACTGGTGGGGGGTCAGGAAATGGTTCAGGTGGAGGTGTTGATACCGGTGGAGGTTCAGGAAATGGTTCTGGAGGAGGCGTTGATACAGGCGGAGGTGGATCAAATAATTTAGATGGAGCAGTTATAGGTGGCACAACACACAACAATGATATTTATATAATAACATCCTCATGCTCAAGTTCCATATATTCAGTTTTTTTTGGTTGCACTGTTGCATCATCATCAATTTATAAGTCTTCCGATTTTGGTAATAATTGGAGTCTTTTAGTTTCTGTTGATAGTGTAATTAGTGATATTGTTGTTTACAATGATCAAAATATATTTTTTTCTACTGACTCATCAAGAATTTACAAAACATCAAATGGAGGTGTAACTTTTAACTATATTGAAATTAACGAATATTGGCACAGGAATTCTTCAATTACCGGATTATTATTAAATTCATCAGACCTTTATGCGATTCGTACAAGATCTAATAAAATTGATTTGATTTACGATGGTATATGTTGCTATTCTAATAGTGGCGGATACTTAAAAGATTACACTCCAGCAGACACTAGATTTGATTATACAACTGAACTCATTCGTCTTGATTTTAATTTAAACATATTAAGGTCAAACTCATCAGCCCTTGGAGATTCTTCGTTTTTTTTAGATGAATTTGATGGTTACATTTTGATGGCGGATAAAAGAGGAATCGGTAAATTTTCTCTAACAAGTCTTGAACAACTTTCATATTTTGAGTATAGAACGTCTAATAAAGATCAATATGTACTTAGTATTGATCGTAATTTCCCTGATGATCTTCTGGTAGCTTCTGGTTACGGAGGGGTTTGGCTTTCATCAGATTATGGAAATTCTTTTACAAAAAAATCAATTAATACTCCTTATATTTTTGACTCAGCTATGAATGACCAAGCTACACTTTTTGTTTCGGGTAAGAATGAAAGTAATGAACATGTTGTTAGTTATTCAAATTATCCTTATAATACATTTACTGAAATTATTAATGACTCAGAAGGGCATATTACATATATAGATATTATCGGAGATAAATTAATTGTTGCTGGAGACAGGTTATTTAAATACTACACTATTAATTAAAAATCACTTTAGTTTTACAGGATGAAAAATTTTTTAATATTAATGTTTTGCTTCATATATAGTTCATTATCCGCTCAAACTATAATTAATACTGAAAGTTTAATGAAGGAAATTGATAGTACTTTTGCGATTAAACTCAATATTGAAGGAAATTTGAATTATGGAAATATTAAACTATCACAATTAAACAATTCTGTTTCTATAGGAAAAAAGATTTCTAAAAGCCTTTTGCGATTATCATTTAGTCATGAATATATTTCAGAAGATAGTTCTGAAATTGCCAATGATTGGTCCGGGCAATTGAGATTTAATAAATTTTATAACGACAATTCTATTTTCCTGTTTTTACAAGGACAAAATGTAATCTCACTTAAGCTTAATCATAGATATTTAATTGGTGCAGGTTTCAGAAAAAGACTTTTCTCAAAAAATACAAATTATTTTGATTTCTCTTTGGGTTCTTTTTATGAAGACGAGCTTTATCAAAAAAATGAAATTGATGAAGTTAGAGTATATAATTGGAGGTACAGTCTGAGTTCATTCTCAAATATCAAAATTTCTGAAAGCATCAGTTTAAATACAAGCGCATATTATCAACTTAAGACGTCAAATTTAGATGATAGTCGCTTATTTCTTGAGCCAAGATTATATTTTGAAATTGATAAATTTAATCTTTACTTAACATGTAAATATAGGTATCATACTACACCATATGTTGATATATTAAGTGAGGACACTGAGCTTTTATTCGGTATTGAAATTGATTTGTAAATAATGATTTTTAATTTCTCTCTCAAAAAAATCAGTAAATTTTTGATTTAGGTCTGTGTTTTTCCAATTTCCCAAAATTATAATTTGGACTTGGACCCATCACAAATTTAAGTTTACCACCTGAAATAAT
>MDTG01403991.1_pt1 | contig 14768 bp, 16 predicted proteins | sample 811421 | NCBI WGS metagenome assembly MDTG01 (sample SAMN05326645, study PRJNA326480) | marine metagenome | isolation source: seawater | place: Pacific Ocean: South East | collected 2011
ATAAATTTTTGAAAATTGACTCAAAAATCCTACCTTCTGATAAATAATTTCATTCATCGTTTTCTTTTTTAAAAAATTTAGGTGTTGCTTATTAATATTAACAATGATTTGGAGAAGGGGAAAATCAAAAATATTCGTAGAGTCTTTCGCAAATAATGCACCGGCTTCAACAAGATTGTAATCATTATTCATTTTTGAAGCATTTATTATATATACCAAAGTAAGTTTTTCAAAAACTGTAAGCGGAATTTTTAATTTTTCAATTTCTTTAATAGTTTCCTTTATCTTTTTATAAGACAAGTAATCTTTACCCATCCAAAATCTTTCTCTTATTGAAACTAAATCTGGAGATATAAAAGCAGAGGATGATTTTTCTGCATTTTCAAGGAAATATTTTAAAAACGTTAAAACCGAAAATTTTCCGTCAGAGCCAATTATATTTATAACGTTTCTTAATTTTTTCTCTGGGTGCCCTAATTTTTCTAATGCTAGTTTAATTCTTTTAAGACCAAAATTTATCTGATTATTAAATGGCTTTTTTTCAGCCAGTTGATTGTAAAGTTTTATCGATTGTGACAACATCAGGATTTTCGCTTTTAACCTGAGTTTCAAATTTTTTCAATAGCACTTCTAATAATGTACCAATTGTTGAATTGAGGTATTTTCTTTCAATTACCAAATCAATACCACCATGTTCTTTTACATACTCTGCTGATTGAAACTCCTCTGGTAAAGTCTCTCTCACCGTGTCTTGAATAACTCTTCTACCTGCAAATCCAATAGTCGCTTTTGGCTCTGCAATTAATATATCCCCCAACATTGCCCACGACGCAGTCACCCCTCCAGTTGTTGGATCGGTAAGCACAACTATATAAGGGATATTATTTTTTTTAAGTTCGTTAACCGCTAAAGTTGTCCTAGACATCTGCATTAAAGCAATAGATGATTCCATCATTCTTTGACCACCGCTACAACTAAAAAAAATAAATGGTTTTTTATTTTCAATAGAATTTTGAACTCCGGAGATAAAAGCTTCTCCAGAGGCTGCTCCAAATGATCCTCCAATAAATCTAAAGTCTTGAGCACCAGCTATAATGTCTATATTTTTTACTTTTCCTTTTGCAATTAATATTGCATCATTCTGTTTTGTAGATTTTCTTGCCGCTTTCAGTCTTTCAGTATATTTCTTGTTATCAATAAAATTCAGTGGATCATCTTTCGGTGAAGGAGTATCTATTGTTTCAAATTCACCATTATCAAAAAATAGTTCAAATCTTTCTTTGCAAGATAATTTGTGGTGTACTCCACAATTAGGACAACAATTATAATTTATTTTTAAATCCTCTTTATAAACAAGATTTTTACATACACAAGTAGTCCAAAGAGTTTCTTTTGTCCTTGATGTTTTTTTTTCAAAGAGTGATTTGATTTTTGGCTTTATAAATTTTGATATCCAATTCAATTAATTCTCCTTCTCAAGTTATATACCATTTTACTTAAATTTGTGACAGGATTTTGTCTTTTTTTTAATGAGGATGTTATTTTCTTACATAATTGGCTTCCGACTACTAGGCCATCAGCCTTTTTAAATTTAGATATAGTCTTTTCAGTAATACCAAATCCAATGACTATGTTTTTCTTTTTATCTATACGCTTAATCTTGAAATAATTTTCAATTATTTTTCTAGGAGAACTTTTTAATTTTCCACCAGTTGTACTTAGCATTGAAATGTAATAACACATGTTATGGCTGCTATCTAAAATTTTTTTCATCCTGCTAGATGAAGTTGTAGGAGATAATAATTGCACAAAAATAATTGATTTTTTTTTGCATCGATTAGCAAAATTTTTATTTTCTGGCCAGGGTAAGTCGACTACTATTAAACCGTTAACCCCTGAGCTTTTACACTTTTCTAAAAATTTATTTTCTCCGTATTGAAAAATCATATTGTAGTAGCCCATCAGAATAATGGGTTTATTTGAGAATTTTCTAAAATTTTTAACAATTTTAAAAATATCATTCATCCTAAATCCATTTTTAATCGATCTATAAGAACTTGTTTGAATTTGTCCGCCATCGCCAATAGGGGTGTTATGTGGAAAACCTAGTTCTAAAACGTCTGCATGACTAGAGATTGATCTCAGAATTTTTAATGTTAAATTATTGTTATTATCTCCAGCCACAATGTATGTTAATAGAGCAGGTCTTTTTTCTTTTTTACAATTATTAAATACTGCGTCTATTAAGTTTGTTTTCATCTGTTTTTTGTTCTTCTTTTTATAATATCCTCATCTTTTTTTGCGTCACCACATGAATTAACAATAATTACTACATCATCGCTAAATTTTGGAGCCATTTTAATTGCTTCTGCAAAAGCATGACTAGGTTCTAAACTCGGATTTAAATCTTCATACTGGGTCACAAGCTTGTAAGCATCTAAAGCTTCTTCATCACTTGCAGCAGTATATCTTGCCCTTTTCTCATCTTTTAAAAAACAATGTAAGGGAGATACTCCAGGATAGTCTAAACCTGCACTGATCGACTCTGTCTCCTCAATCTGACCATCTTTACTTTGATTTACATACTGAGCTGCTCCATGAAGAATTCCAATTTTAGAACCGTAGGTAAGTGGTGCAGCATGACGCTTACTATTTTTTGGGCCACCAGCTTCTATTCCTACAAATTCGACTTGTTTTTTATTGTAATCCATAAATTCACTCCAAAAACCAAAACTAGAACTACCACCTCCACAACAATTTAATAATTTTAATTTTCTTGGAATTTCACCAAATTCCTCAATTAACTGTTTCTTAAGCTCTCTTGAAATTTGAGAAGTACTCCATCCGCAAATTTTTACGAATATATTCGGACCAACAGTTGAACCAACACACATGTGTACTTTGTCACAATTGGCCACCCAATATCTCATGCACTCACTAACGGCATCAACTAAAGTTTGACTTCCTGTATATACTGGAACAATTTCAGCTCCATTCTTTTTGATTGCATCACAGTTCGGCTTTTGTCGTTGAATATCTTTGGCTCCCATAAAAATTTTACATTTAAGACCAAATTTTTTTGCAGCCATACTTAGCATTTTACCTGCGTAACCTGCTCCTGTATCTCCAATAACATATTTTTTTCCTGCTTTTTTTGCTATTAGACAATGTATCGTTGCATTATAAATTTTATGTGCACCTCCATTAGCCTCTGAAACAATTTTAGCCCATATTTGAGCTCCTCCAAGATAATCGGTAAGATTATCAAGTTTAATAAGTGGTGTAGGAGATCCCACCCAATTTTCAAAAAAATAATCTCTTTCTTTTAAAAATTTTTGGTCATACCTTAATTTTTCAAATAACTTTGTTAAATCCTCTATTGGTTTTTTCAAAGTTTCAGGTACAAAGCTACCACCAAATTTACCACCCCAGAAACCATTTTTATCATGTTGATCGATAAGAGATATTTTTTTTTTAATCATTCTCAATTAAATTTTCTTAATCTTTTTAAAAATATTTTAATCTTGTTTATATCTTTTACTTTATTTGTCTCTAAAGCTCCAGAAACATCAATAATATCTGCGAATTTGTAAATTTTATCAAGAGTATCAAGTTTAATATTGCCTGCAATCATCTTAGTTATCTTAATATCTTTGATCCAATTAAAATCCCATGATAGTGATTTTTCATAGCCGGAACTATCAAATAAAATAATATCAACACAATTTTTGAAAAGCTTATACTTTTGAATATCTTTCTTATTTTTGACCTGAATAGTATAAATAATTTTCTTATTAAATTTTTCTCTAATTTTGGATAGAGCATCAACTGTAAATTTTCCATATATTTGAAAATAGTCAATTTTTAATTTTGAGAACTTTAAAAAATCATTTTGCGTAGGGTTTACTAAAACACCAACAAACTTTGTATCACTTTTTTTTTGATTTGTAAGTTTAATGGCTGTGTTAAATTTTATAAATCTATGACTTTTGGGATAATTTAAAATAAAACCACAAAAATTTGTTTTAAGACTTACACAAGCTCTTACATGCTCTACTTTTGTTAGACCACATATTTTAACTTTCATTTGATTTAATCAATACTTTTTATCAATTTTTGAAAATTTTTTTTTAAATTTCCTTGGGTAACACTTCTTCCAATAACGATTGCACTAGCACCATCTTTAAAGGCCCTGCCTGGTGTAACAACTCTTTTTTGATCCTGTCTTTTATTTTCATCTAATCTAACGCCGGGAACAAAAATTTCCATATTTTTGCAAATTTTTTTTATTTTTTTTATTTCATATCCTGAACATACTATTCCATCTAATCCAGCTTTTCTTGCAAGCTTTACTTGTTGTAAAACTATTTTCTCTATCTTCTGGGAAAAGCCCACCTCTCTAAATGATTTCTCATTAAAGCTTGTAAGCACAGTGACGCCTAAAATTTTTAGTTTTCTACTTATTTTTTTTGCAGCTATCTTTGATTTTTTCATCATTTCAAATCCTCCAGAACAATGGACAGTCAAATAGCTTACATCTTTTAAATCTTTTAATGAGTCTATCGATGAAGATACGGTATTTGGAATATCTTTTAATTTCAGATCTAACCAAACAATCTTTCCTTTTAAATTGGAAATATATTTTCTTCCAAATTTTGAATAAAAAAATTGTAATCCGAATTTATAACCTATACTTAAATTTCTGGTTTGAGTTTGAGATATTATTTTTTTAACTGTTTTTACACTAGATGTGTCGCATGCAAAAAATATTTTTTTCATTTATTTATTAATTTTTTAAATTCTTTACTCGCTCTAAACCTTATCTTATTTTTTTTTGGCACATATATCAATTCACCAGTTTTAGGATTTCTAGCTGTTTTTTTTTCCTGAATTTCCTTTGTAAAAAAAGTTCCAAAAGACCTAATCTCGATTGTTTTGCCTTTTTTTAAATTTTGTTCTAATGTTTTTAATATACTATAAAATATTTTGTTTAACTGAGCGCCTGATAACTCTGGATACTCAGATTTCAACTTTTTAATTATTTTTGATTTGGACAATAATCTTTATTTCTTTTTCTTCTTACTTTTTTTTACACCTAAAGCTTTCTCGAAAATTCCTTTTAAAGTAGCTCCAGATTTCGTAGCGCCTTGACCAAATTTTGCTACCAAACTTTTCTCTTCATCAATTTGAGCCGCTTTTACCGAAAGCTTTATCTTTCTAGCTGTTGTATCTAACTCTACGATTTTTGCATCTAGCGCGTTTCCTCTTGTAAAAACTTCTGGTCTAGCATCGGCGGACTCTTTTGCAAGGTCAGACTTCTTAATGTTTACAATTAGTCTTTTATCTTTATCTATGGATACTTTTACACCAGATTTCAATACTTCATGCACCCTAGTAGTGATAACGTCTCCAACCTTTCTACTGTTATCTCTAAACCAGTCGAAAGGATCTTTTTCCAATGCTCTTAATGAAAGTTTTATCTTTTCATCCTTAATTTCAATAATCTTTACTTTTAAGGTATCATTTTTTTTGTACTTTTTAAGCTCATCGATACTTTCGCTGTAAGATAATTCTTTGTAATGAAGCATTCCAGTTAAACCAGACTCTAGTTCTGCGAAAATTGCTTTATCGGTCAAATTCTTTATTTTAACTTTTACTTCAGTGCCAACTGCATCTTTTAATTCATTCCAAGGATTATCTAAAGTTTCTCTGTAAGATAGTGATATTCTTTTTGCCGACTTATCTATACTGACAATTTTTACTTTTATTTTTTGGGAAGACGAAAGTACTTTACTAGGTTGAATATTTTTGTTTTTCCAAGAAAGTTCACTATTATGAATTAATCCTTCAATACCCTCTTCTAATTTAACAAAAACACCATAATCCATTAATTTTGTACACTCGCCGTCATAAATTTTTCCTATCTCATATTTTTTTTCAATATTTTCATATGGATCTTCCGTAAGAGCTTTTATAGATGCAGAAACTCTATTAGTTTTAGAGTCTATTTTTGTTATCTTTACTTTTAATTTTTGTCCTATTGTTACTAAGTCTGATGGTTTTTTTACTCTCCCGTAAGAAAGGTCTGAAACGTGAATCAAAGCATCAACACCATGAATGTCTAGAAAAATTCCCCAGTCTGTTGTTGCTTTAACTTTAGCATCTTCAACGATGTCACCTTCCTTTAAGTTTTTAAGTATTTCAGAAATTTCAGCATTTTTACTTTTTTCTAAAACCGCTCTTCTACTAGTACAAACATTTCCTCTACTTTTATCAATTCTAGTAGCCACTACTTTAATTGGAACATTTATTAAGTGGTCTGCTCGTTTAAGAGGCCTAACATCTATTTGAGATGCAGGCATAAAAGTTGGTAAGCCATCAACCGTACAAATGTAACCACCCTTAACTTTCCCAGTTATATAACCAGTTAATTCTTCCTGTGTTTCAAAGACTTTTTCCATTTTCTTCCATGCCTTCATTCTTCTGGCTTTTTCTCTTGAGATAATTATTTCCCCTGATCTCATGCTTTCTATCCTCTCAAGATAAACATCAATCTCAGAACCTACTTTTAATTTTTTAAGTTCATCATCATTCTTAAATTCCTCTACTGGTATCATCCCTTCCATTTTTGCTTTACAATCCACAACTACAAAATTTTTTGTAATTTCAGTTACTACGGCTTTTATAATTTGATTTTCTTTTAGTTTTCGATCTTTAAAATCCTCATTCAATAGCTTTTCAAATTCCCTATATGAGGATGATTTATTTTTAGAAATATTTTCAACTGCCATATTTTAACTTAATCTTTCTATCTATGATTTTTGACATTTTTTTTATCATAGCCAAAATACCTAGTTTTCCGGTGTCGATTTCTAGCGCATCTCTATGTTTGAGTAAAGGGCTATGTTTCCTTTTTTTATCTCTCATATCTCTTATTTTTATGGATTTTTTTACTTCTGAAAGCTTAACTTTATAGCCTTTCTTTCTTAATTCATAAAATCTTCTTTTAGAAGCTAATCTTAAATTGCATTTAAAATAAAATTTAACATCAGAATTTGGCACGATTTTAGTCGAGATATCTCTTCCTTCAATTATACATCTTGGATATTTTCTTGAAAAATCCACTTGAAAAGTTTTTAAAATTTTCCTTAGTTTATTTATTTTAGATATTTCAGAAGTATGATTAGAAATTTTTTGAGTATGTAAATTTATGTTTTTTAATTTCTCTAATTTGAGTTTTTTAAATTTTTTTTTAAGAAACTGAAATTTGTTAATTGGCTTATGTTTTAATAATAAATAACTAGCATACCTATAAAGCAAACCAGAGGATAAAAAATTTAATTTATACTTTTTGGCAATTAATCTTGCTCCTGTGGATTTTCCACTAGCAGCCCCACCATCACAACTTACTATTAATTTAAGATTATTTTTTAATCTCAAATTTTCCTCCCAATTGTTTTAAAATCCTCAAAAAATTCGGAGAAGACGTTCTCACTGTTTCAAAATTATTAATTAATGATTTTATGCCAGTTACTTGAGACAAAATCAGAGCCGACATACAAATTCTATGATCCAGGATTGAAGAAACTTTAATGATACTTTTGTTACTTTTACCCACATTTGTTTTCCCAAAAATTTTTAAATCATTGTCTTTGAATATTGATTTTACACCGATTTGTTTTAGAATTTTTTGCATTTCTTTTATTCTATCACTTTCTTTGTTTTTAAGCTCACTTATACCTTTAAAAATAGATATTCCATTTGTTAAAGCAGCTAAAACAAACATTATTGGATACTCGTCAGTAGCACTCACATAATATTTCTTATTAACATTAAATTTTTTCAATTTACTACTTGAAACTTTTATATCGCCAATTACCTCATTATTTCTTTTTCTTTTATTTAAAAAATTAATTTTTGCACCATGTTTTTTTATAATTTCAAAAAAACCTGTTCTAGTCGGATTGAGCTGAACATCTTTTATTATTAAATTTGATTTATTTGTTAAAATACAAAGAGCAACAAAAAAAGCAGCCGATGAGGGATCGCCTGGAATCTTAAGATAAATTGAATTTAGCTGTTTTTTTCCAAAAATAGTTATCAAATTATTTTTGCCTTTTAATAATTTTATACATTTTGGATTTTCTAAAAGAATATTTTCAGTATGATTCCTACTTTTTTGTTTTTCTAATATTTGTGTACTTCCAAAAGAATTTAAACCAGCTAAAATTACTGCACTTTTTATTTGTGCTGATTCGTTTGAAATAAAATTTACTCCAATCGGTATTTCAGAGGACAAAATTTTTAAAGGGAACGTGAATTTTTTTTTTGGAAAAAATTCAGCTCCAAATCTCTCCATTTGTTCTATCAATCTTTTCATACTTCTTTTATTCAGGGATTTGTCACCAGTTAATCTTAGGTCGATGTTGGGATTGGTTGATAAAATTCCAATTAGCAATCTAGCTAATGTTCCTGAATTACCAAAATTTAAAATTGTATTTTTTTTTGCTCTCAATGAACCTAATCCTTTTCCAAAAACTAAAAATTTTTTATTTTTTTTGATTATTTTAACTCCAAGTTGTCTTAGGCATTTTAAAGTCGAAAATACATCTTCGGACTCCAAAACATTCTCTACGACAGAAATATTTTCACTTATAGCTCCGAAAAGGAAAGATCTTATAGATAAAGACTTGTCACTTTCTACAACAATACGTTTTTTGAATTTACCAATCTTTTTGTTAGAAAGAATTTTAAAACTTTTATGATTCATTTATTCTTTAAGAAAATTGTTTTCCAAAATACAATTCTATTGCTTTAGAATTTGAAATTATTTGCTGTGGTGTTCCTTTTGCAATTATAGTTTGCTCACCTAATACATAGGCCCTATCTACTATATCAAATAAATTTTTTACCTGGTGATCAGTGATTAATATTGCACAACCATAGGATTGAATTTTAAGTATGTATTTTTGGATATCTTGAACAACTATTGGATCCAGCGCCGCCATAGGCTCATCCAACAAAATTACTTTTGGTTTATGAATTAGAACTCTTGCCATCATTAATCTTCTTATTTCTCCTCCTGATAATACGCTACTATCCAAATTTCTAAGGTGCTGAAGATTAAATTCATCAAGTAAATTTTCTGTCATAGATATTTGATTTTTTGAACCCTTAATAGAAAGTTGACACACCCCAAGAATATTATCATAAACTGAAATTCCAAAAACACTTCTATGCTGGCTAAGATATCCGATGCCGCTAGCAGCTCTTTCATTAATTGGTTTTTGTGTTATCTCTGAATTATTAATTAATATTTTACCAGTATCTGCTGGATACTCACCAATAATTGTACTATACAAAGTAGATTTTCCTGAACCATTCGGTCCGAGTAAACCAACAATTTCACCAGGGTATATTTCTAAAGAAATTTTTTTTAGAATTGGTCTCCCGTCAAAAGATTTACTGATGTCTTTTAATTGAAAAATAGGTTTATCTTTTTTAAATTTGATTATCCTAAAGCCTTTTTTCATCTCTCTTTTACCCTAACATCTATTAGATTATTATTAAACATTGAAATGTCCAAAGATCCTCTTTTTAAATCATAACTTACCATATCAGCAAAAATTTCTCCCCTGCCTGTCTTTCCTTTAATATTTCCATAAATTTTTAATAATCCTTTTTGATTTAAATAATCAATATTATCTGCGAATAAAACATTCTCTTTATGTTCGGCTTTTATATTATCTCTAAATTGGGTATCTTGAGTTTGATTATTATATTTACCATTATCACTCTCAATTCTTAGAACACTTCCATCTTTAAAATAAAAATATCCTACCATCTTGCTCATAAAAATGTCATCAGGTTTTTTTGAATTAAATCTAGCAGTTTCTGACTCTATTAAATAACGATTACCATTTAAATCAACGCCTCTATATTGAACGTCTTCAAAAAAATTTTCATCATCGGTTGTTTTGGTTTGTTTCAGAGTATCATCTTTAAGTAAATTCTGAGAAATACTGTCGTTTTTTTTATAATAAGTAAGATAAATTAAGATAACAGCAATTATAAAAAGTAATATTTGAAGAGCTAAAAGTTTTGTTTTTCTCTTGGTCACTTTATTCCATATTGTAATAAGTAATGAATATGAACAATACCTTTTAATTTAGCTAATTTTTTCTTTGTGACTCTTTTTCTATCAAAAACTAAAAGGCTCGTGACTTCTTTCTCGTTCATTATTGACAAAGCTTTGGACGCGGAGGTTTCTTGACTTATCATAAGAGGGTTCTTAGTCATAAATTTTTCAACTCTATGATTTTTTGAATATTCTTTTATACTTCTTCTTGCATCCCCATCTGTTAAAATCCCACAAATGTAATTTTTTTTGGTCACTACAACGAGACCAAGTTTTTTTCTATTCATTTCTCTTATTGCGTAATCTATATTTTTTTTATGATCTACGATTGGTACTTTATTTCCTGTGATCATAACATCTTTTGCGAGCATAAGAGTTTTGCCGATATTTCCACCTGGATGGTAAAGTTTAAATCTCTCTTTCGAAAAATTTAGTTTATGCATAAGTGCGATTGCTAAACAGTCCCCAAACAGTAAAGAAATACTTGTAGATGTCGTTGGTACCATTTCTGTTGGATCGGATTCAATTACATGAGGTAACAAGATCTTTATATCGCTAGCTTTAATCAAAACACTATTTTTTTTTGCAGCAACTCCAATTGTTTTAATGTTAAATCTATTTGCATATTTTAACATATTAATAATTTCTGCTGTATTTCCTGAATAAGAAAAAACTAACAAAATATCTCTTTTATCAATTTGGCCTAAATCTCCATGATTAGCCTCGCCTGGATTTAAATAAAATGAAGATATACCTACCGAGGAGAGCGTAGCTGAAATTTTTCTAGCGATTAATCCACTTTTACCAATACCAGCTGCAATAACTTTTCCCTTACAATTTGATATTAAGTTTACCGCACTAATAAAATCTTTATTAAAAACCTTATTTATTTTTCTTAGCTCTCTGATTTGTAGTTTGGCAGCATTTTTTGCTATACGAATGTAATTTTTATTTTTCATCAATGCTCGAAAATATCAAATTTAAAACCTGTTTGATCTAATTCAACTCTTGTATCCAAAAAATCAATACATCTTTTAAATAAATCAACTCTTTTTTCTCTAATTAACATTTTTTCTAGTTCAATTTTTATTCTATGCAAGTATATCACATCACCAGCAGCATATTCTAATTGTTTATCTGTTAGCTCGTTAATATCCTTGTTCCAATCCGAACTTCCTTGTCGTTTATCTAAATTCTTGTTACAAAATTCGTATACAAGATTTTTAAGACCATGTTGATCTGTATAAGTTCTAACAATTTTTGATGCAATTTTAGTATCAAACATATTTTTCATTTTACATTTTAAAAAAAATTCTAATGCATTTTTATCAAACCTTAAAAAATGTCCAATTTTAAGTATTTTATTGTTTTCTAACAATTTAACCAAATTAGGTGCCTGATAAGTTTTTCGATCTGGTTGAATGATATAAACTTCACCTTTTTCGCTACATATCTGAATTAAACTTAGCTTATCTCTTTGTGGAATTTGTAAACCAGTAGCCTCTGTATCGATAGCTATGCTATTTTTGAAAGAATTAGCTATTTCAGAAGTAATGTCACCTTTTAATCTTTGAATTTTTACCATATTATTTATATCATGAATAAACACCCAATAGCAACTATCCTAGGGGCAGGAGGTAACATAGGTCGGTATTGCGTCCAAATATTGGCAAAAAAGAATTATCGATGCTTCGTTCCTTCAAGAAATCCATTCCAAAAAGGGTACTTAAAAACTTTAGCTCCGCCAGGTGCAGTCGAATTAATAGATTTTAATGTTAAAAATTTTGATAAAATAGAAGAGGCAATAAGTAATTCAGACGTTGTTATAAATTTAATAGGGATCTTGTTTGAAAATAAAAAACAAAAATTTGATAAAATTCATACAGATATACCAGATATTATATCTGGGCTATGTTCTAAATATAATGTAAAAAAATTCATACATGTTTCAGCCATTGGTGCTAATAAGACTTCAAAATCTCTATATCAAAGATCAAAGTTTTTAGGTGAGGAAAAATCACTGGTAAATTTTAAGAATACAGTAATAATAAGACCAAGCGTTGTTTGTGGACCGGAAGATAATTTCACTAACTTATTCGCAAAATTAAGTTTCTCACCTATTATTCCGGTAGTGGGTATTGATTATAAATTTCAACCAATTATGGTTATGGATGTAGCAGAAGCAATTTTTAAATCAATTGAAATTAAAAATAATGAAGGAAAAATTTATGAGATTGGGGGGCCAAAAATTATAAGTTTCGGAGATATGGTAAAGTCTATAATGAAAGTAATAGGAAAAAAAAGATTTGTTGTAGAGATGCCTATGCCACTTGCAAAAATGCAGAGTACAATTTTAGATCTATTGCCTTTTCCGCCTATACTAACAAAAGACCAATGTGAAATTTTATCTGAGGCAGACAATGTGGTATCAAATAACCAACTTACATTAAAAGATTTAAATTTAAAACCAAAAGATGTTGAGGAAAGTATGAAGAAATGGTTGTGGAGATATAGAGAGGGCGGCCAATTCGCAAATGCAAAATAAAATTATGAGCTTGCTTTCAGGGTATATTTTTTTGACAATGGCAATCATAAGCGGAATATTATCTAATAGTTTTTTAAAAAGTACTGCTCAGTTTACCAACATAGCTCCGACAATCTTTTGTATTGTAAGTATAGTATTCTGCATTTTTTGTCTATCAAAGGCCATGACAATTATTCCGATAGGTTTTACTTATGCCACATACGGTGCAATGACTATTACCGCGGTCACATTATTTGGAATTTTTAAATATCAACAAATTCCAAATCTATACGGTATTGTAGGTATAGTATTAATTGTTATGGGTGTAGTACTCTTGAATGCTTTTGGAAAACTTAAATAAAACCCTAGGTAGAAATTTATTTTAATTCAACGACTCCTCTTTATATTTTATTTATGTTAACTTTTTTTAATAAATAAAAACGGAGAATACTAAAATGAAACACTTAAAAGCAATAATCGCCTCGATTGCACTTTTTGCAATGTTTGCAATAAATGCGGCTCAGGCAAAAGTAGAAATACAATGGTGGCATGCATTTGGTGGAAGACTTGGTGAACTGCTTGATGAGCAAGTAAACAAGTTTAACGCAAGCCAAGACAAGTACACAGTTGTTCATACAAGAAAAGGTAATTATTCAGAAACTCTTAATGCTGGAATAGCTGCATTTAGAGCGGGACAACACCCAAACATACTTATGGTATTTGAGGTCGGTACAGCTAGTTTAATGGCAGCCAAGGGAGCTTATGTTCCGATGTACCAACTGATGAAAGATGCTGGCCAAAAATTTAATCCGAAAGGTTTTGTATCGGCAGTAAGTGGATACTACACTACAACAGACGGTAAAATGTTGTCCATGCCTTACAACTCTTCAACGCCTGTTCTTTGGGTAAATAAGGATTTAATGAAAAAAGCAGGATTAGATCCAGAAATGGATTTAAGCACTTGGAAAAGAGTTGGGAACGCACTTGATGCAGCAAAAGCAAAAGGTATTGATATGCCGTTTTGCACTTGTTGGCATAGCTGGGTTCACCTTGAGAACTTTTCAGCCTATCACAATATACCATTTGCAACTAAAGCTAATGGATTTGGTGGTTTAGATACGGAGCTGTCTTTTAACAGCCCAGTACATATCAAACACATCCAAACCTTAGGTAAATGGGCACAAGAGGGTAAATTTAAATACATGGGAAGACGAAACGAAGCAGGTAAAAATTTCAGAGCAGGTGAATGTATGTTAATGACAGAATCTTCTGCTGGATATGCCGGAATTAAAAAAGCTGCGAAGTTCGAATTTGGTATAAGACATTTACCTTATTATGGTGGAACAGAAGCACCTCAGAACACTATTATTGGAGGCTCTTCACTTTGGGCACTTTCTGGTAAATCTAAAGATGAAAACAAAGCAACGGCTGCATTTTTAGCCTTTCTATCAAATACTGATATTCAAGCTAAATGGCACCAAGATACTGGATATTTAGGTGTTACTACCGCTGCTGCTAAAAAAACTAAAAGTTCAGGTTTTTATAAAACAAATCCTGGAACTGATTTAGCCGGAATACAGATGATGAGAAATAAAGTTACCCAAAACTCTAAAGGTTTACGTCTAGGATCTTTTGATCAAATAAGAGGAATTATTGATGAAGAGATGGAGGGAGTTTATAGTGGTAAGAAAACTGCTCAAGTAGCTTTAGACAGTGCTGTAAGAAGAGGTAACGTACTTTTAAGAAGATTCGAAAGAGCAAATAAATAAATCAATTTGATACGCTAGGGGCGAAAGCCCCTGGTGTGAATCTTAAATTTAGATGGAAAAAAGAGTTTTTTTTAAAGGTTGGAAACTTCCGTTACTTTTAGTAACTCCTCAGCTAATTATTTCAGCAGTATTTTTCTTTTACCCATCAGGACAAGCAATTTGGAACTCACTATTTTTACCTGATCCTTTTGGATTAAAAACTGAATTTGTTGGATTAGATAATTTTAGATTTTTATTATCTGACAGTTATTACTTAGCGAGTTTTAAAACAACTATAATATTTTCAGTTGCAGTGACGATTTCATCAATGTTAATCGGATTATACCTTGCTGCTTTA
>MDTG01264558.1_pt1 | contig 14767 bp, 9 predicted proteins | sample 811421 | NCBI WGS metagenome assembly MDTG01 (sample SAMN05326645, study PRJNA326480) | marine metagenome | isolation source: seawater | place: Pacific Ocean: South East | collected 2011
ATTGAATGTGACACCTGTAATGGAAATAGATTTAATAAAGAAACTTTGCAAATCCATTATAAAGGAAAATCTATATCTGATATTTTAAATATGACCATCAACCAGGCAGTTATCTTTTTTGAATCAATTCCCAGAATTTATAATAAATTAAAAACAATTAAAGATGTTGGTTTAGGGTATATAAAATTAGGGCAGCCCTCCACTACTCTTTCAGGAGGGGAGGCTCAGAGGATCAAACTATCATCCGAGCTTTCAAAAAAGGATACGGGAAATACATTATACATTCTTGATGAACCAACAACCGGTTTGCATTTTGAAGATATAAGAGTGTTACTTGAAGTTTTAAATAAGTTAGTTGAAAAAGGAAACACAATTATTATTATTGAACACAATCTAGACGTTATTAAACAAGTAGATTATATAATTGATATTGGTCCTGAAGGTGGAGTTAATGGTGGAAAAATAATTGCGAGGGGAACACCTGAAGAAGTCTCTAAGATAAAAAAAAGTTATACGGGTTCTTATTTACTAAAAGAATTGTTGAGTTGAAAAAATATTTAGTTTCTTTATCATTTATAGTTTTTTCAAATTTCAATTATAGTCAACTTAATTTGTCATATGAGATATCATCTGAATTATTAATTGATAAAAAAATTATTTCAATTGATCAAAATATTACCATAACAAATAATTCATCAAAATCATTGGATACCTTATATCTCAATGATTGGTCAAATTCATATAGTGGTTTAGACTCTCAACTTGCATTGAAGTTTGCTGAAAAATTTAATAGAAGTTTTTATTATTCGTCCAATAAAAAAAAGGGGAATACAAAAATTAATCTGATTGATTCCAATAATTCATCTTTAAAATGGGAAAGACTAGCAAATCAGAATGATATCATAAGGTTAGTTCTAAAAAAACCAATCAGAAGAAGTGAAAGGTTTACTTTGAATCTAAATTATTCAATATCTCTTCCTGATATAAGTTTCTCAGGTGGTTATGGAATAAAAAAAAATAAATACGTAAATATTAAAGATTATATAATTTCGGTAAGTAGGTTTGAAAATAATAAATGGTATTATCAAAGTAATTTGAATTTAAACGACAATAGTATCAATAAATCAAATTATATGGTTAAATGGACATATCCGAAGTCTTTTTTTTTATTTAGCTCCTTAACTCATATAGATACAGAACAAAGAAACACTATTAAAATTTCAAATTTCCAGGCTATTGGGGAAGGCTCCCCTCATTTTATATTTTCCTTGAATAATAATTTAAATGAATATAGAGTTAGTGATGATATAAATATTTATACAGATATTTTTGATTTATATGATCAAAATACTTTTAGTAAAATAAATAGGATTTATAAATTTCTGATTAACGATTTCAATTTCTTTAAACAAGAAAAGTCAACTCACTTAATAACCCAACATGATTACGATCTCGAACCATTATATGGTTTAAATATTATACCAGAAATATTAAGTCCATTTGATAAAAATTTTATAAATGAAATTAAATTTTTAAAAACGTTTACTGCTGAACTTATTAGAAAACAATTAGATATTAACTACAGATCTCAATACTGGATTAGCGATGGATTAACAATATTTTTTATAATGAAATATATAAATAGCTTTTATCCAGAAAAAAAAATTATCGGTAGGTTTTCTGAAAATATTTTTTTCAAGAATTATACTTTTTCTGAAAAAGAGTTCAATGAAATCTTTATGGTTTATAGCGAGTTGATGATAAGAAATAACCGCCATCAGTCACCAATTACAAGTAAAGACAAGTTAATTAAATTCAACGAAAAAATCTCTATTCCTTATTTTCTCGGACAATTATTCTTATATCTTGAATATTACTTACAAAAAGATGATTTTGATCATTTGTTGAGTAATTTAAGTCAAGTTGCATCTTTAGATGAACTTAAAATCTTAGTTAAAAATAAATCAAATAATAATAATATTTTAAGTTTATTGAAATTGGTTGAACAATCTGAACCAATAGATTTAAAGATTGAGAACGTCTATGTTGATGACAAATTCATCACAGTCGCTAGTTCTCAAAACTCCAAAAATAAAATTCCTTATGAAATTAGTTTGGTCAGAAATGATAGCATTATAGATTCAAAATGGATCAATGAAAAAGACTCAATTGTTATGACAGATTTCAATTCAGTAAAAAATATTGATTATGTAATTATAAATGCCAGCAAGGCTTTGCCTGAATCAAATAAAATAAATAATAACTATTATTTAAAATCTAAGTTTTTTGCCAAACCGTTAAGTGTTAAATTAATAAAGGACTTTGAAGATCCAAACAAAACACAGTTATTGGTAAATCCAATAGTTTCATACAATTTGTATGACGGTCCATCATTTGGATTTAGATTGCACAACAAAACTTTACAAAGGAGACCATTTAATTATTTCATTGAACCCTCCTACTCTAGTTACGAAAAATCACTTATTGGATCTTTTAATTTTATTTATAGAAAATATAAATTTTCCAAAACCAATTATTTAACTCAATTTAATCTATTTGGAAGTAGTTTCCATTATGCTCCAAATTCTTTATATAAAATTTTAGTTCCATCGATAAATTTATATTTTAGACCTGATGAACTAATTAGTAATTTAAGACACAATCTTTCCTTCTCTTTATACAATATCTACAGGGAATCTCGAGCTAATAATACAATTATACCTAACTATTCAATCGGTCAATTTGAGTACATTTTTTCGAATAAAAATCTAATAAATTATTTAACAATTAATAATAGTCTTGAAATCTCAAAGAAATTCAATAAAGCTAGTTTTGAGATTCAATATAGAAAATTATTTCCTTCAGCAAGATTATTCTCTAGCAGATTATTTTTTGGAACTTTTATTGGTAATTATAGAAATCTAAATAGCTACTTTTTTTTCAATTTAAATAGACCAAATGATTATTTATTTGAGTATTATTACTTGGGGAGATCAGAAACTGAAGGTTTTTACAGTCAGCAATATATTATGAATGAAGGTGGTTTTAAATCAATCATTCCTGAGAGTAGTTCAAATAAATCTATTGTAGCAGCAAATTTTAGCATGGGTCTTTGGAAGTGGATTGAGGTTTATTCGGATCTAGGATTAATAAAAAATATTGACGAGTCATCTAAAACTTTTTATGATTATGGATTAAAATTAAATATTCTCCCAGATTACTTTGAAATATTTTTTCCTTTAGCCTCTAGTTATCAAAACGAAATAAATCAAACTAACTATTTATCAAGAATTAGGTTTACTTTATCTTTAAATTCTAAACAAATCTTTAATTTGTTCAGTAGAACATGGTTTTGATTAGATCATTATTTTTGTAAATTTACGAACTATTTTTATGATTAAATCAGCCTCATTTATTGAAAAGAATATAAGCTTCGATGAGTATAAAAAAGAAATTATTCAAGACTATAAAACAGTAGTATCAAGCAGAGAATGCAGTATAATTGGTCGTCGTGAGGTTTTTTTGGGTAAAGCTAAATTTGGGATCTTTGGTGATGGCAAGGAACTACCCCAAATTGTACTCAATCGTTTTTTTAGAAATGGTGATTTCAGATCAGGTTATTATAGAGATCAGACTCTATTAATGGCTCAGAACCTATTATCTCCTGATAATTTTTTTGCTGCTTTATATGCACATACTGATCTTAAATATGAACCTATGTCTGGGGGAAGGCAGATGGGTGCACATTTTTTAACCAAAAACATAAATGAAAAAGGACAATGGTTGAACCTTATGAAACAAAAGAATCATAGTTCTGATGTCTCGCCCACAGGTTCCCAAATGCCAAGACTTGTAGGTTTGGCTTATGCATCAAAAATTTATAGAAAACTTAATATTAAAAAATCAAATTACTTCACAAATGATGGTAATGAAATTGCATGGGGGACGATAGGAAACGCAAGTACAAGTGAAGGGATGTTTTATGAAGCAATAAATGCAGCTGGTGTTCTTCAAATACCAATGATAACAAGTATTTGGGATGATGAATATGGGATATCTGTTTCAAACGAATTACAAACCACTAAATCAAGTATTTCTGAGGTTTTATCTGGTTTTGAAAGAACAACAGATAAGAAAGGTTTTGAAATATTATCTGTAAATGGATGGGATTACCCTTCATTAGTTAAAATATACTCTAAAGCTGAAAAGCTAGCTAGAATAAATCATATTCCTGTAATTATTCATGTTAAAGAATTAACCCAACCTCTAGGACATTCATCATCGGGTTCACATGAAAGATATAAATCTTCTACAAGATTGAAATGGGAAAAAGAATATGATTGTATTTTAAAATTTAAACAATGGATATTGGCAAATAATATATCTGATATTCAGAAACTCAATGAAATTGATGAGGAAGCAATTAAAATTGCGAAAAAATCTAAGATTGAATCATGGAATAACTATCAAAAACCAATAAAAGCTGAGTTACAAAAATTCAATGTAAAACTCAACGATATTTTAAAATTAAATCCTGGTTTAAAAGTTGTATCTGAAGCAAAGAAAACAATAAATAAATTTGAATCTGTTGGTTTTAAAGAAATTATAAGTATTGGAAGATCATTATTATTTGATATTAATCCCAATATTGATGAATCAATTATAAATTTAAAAAAATATTTGAATGATCTTTTAAAGAATTTACAACCTAAATTTTCGTCAAATTTATATTCTAAAAATATCGATTTTGAAATTATACCACCCAAATATTCAAATGATCCAAAAATTGTTGATGGAAGAATCATTTTAAGAGACAACTTTGATAAATTATTAACGCAATTAGATAATCTTATAATTTTTGGTGAGGATTGTGGAAAAATTGGTGGTGTAAATCAAGGCCTCGAAGGTCTTCAAGATAAACATAATGATATGAGGATTACTGACACTGGAATAAGAGAAGCAACTATTATCGGTCAAGGTATAGGAATGGCATTAAGAGGATTAAGACCAATTGCTGAAATTCAATATTTGGATTATATTCTTTATTGCATTCAAATTTTAAGTGACGATTTAGCCTCACTGCACTACAGGTCAAATGCTCAGCAATTTGCACCATTGATAGTTAGAACAAGAGGTCATAGACTAGAGGGAATTTGGCATTCAGGGTCTCCCATGGCATCAATGATACATTTATTGAGAGGAATCTATATTTTAACTCCAAGAAATATGACTATTGCTGCTGGAATGTACAACTCGTTGTTAAAAATTAATCAACCAGCAATTTTAATCGAAACCTTAAATGCATATAGATTAAAAGAAAAGTTACCTTCTAATTTAGGTAAATACACATCACCTATTGGAGAGATTGAAATTCTCAAAGCCGGAATTGATTTAACAATTGTCACTTATGGTGCAACAGTAGAAATTGTTCTTAGTGCCTCAGAATTGTTACTTAAAAAGAAAATTTATGCAGAAGTTATTGATATTCAGTCGCTTATACCTTTTGATAAATCAAAACAAATTAAAGAAAGTATCAAAAAAACCAATAAACTTCTAATTGTAGACGAAGATATGCCCGGAGGGGCATCAGCTTATGTACTTCAGCAACTTTTAGATTACCAAAAAGTTTTTAATTTATTGGATTCAGAACCAAAACTATTATCAGCCAGAGAACATCGTCCGCCATATGGAACAGATGGAGATTATTTTTCAAAACCTAATATAAATGATGTCTTTGAAATTGCCTATGATTTAATGAACGAGTGCAATCCAAAAAAATACCCTAATTTAAATTAAAGCTCAAAGATCTCATTTATCAAATCAACTAATATATGTTTTGAAATGTTTTCATTTGAATTAATACCCTTTGATTTTAAGTCAGCAGAATAAACTATTTCTATCGCCTTACTACATGACTTCATGTTGTAGTTCAATGAGGCACTTTTGTAGTCTTTTAAAAAAAAAGGATTTATACCAAGGGTTTGTGAAATATTTTGTGAGTCAGAAATGCCGTGAAACATCAATAAACGCTTAAAAAACTGAAAAACCATAGATATTGTTAAAACCAAAGGAAATGTTTTTGAATTATTAGACATATAATTAATAATTTTTAGACATTTATTTTTATCTTTTTTTCCAATTGCATTAATTAGCTCAAAATTATTGTAATCTTTATTTATACCAATATATTTTTCGACTATATATTCATTAATTTTTTTATGTTTTAAAATAATCTTCAGTTTGTTTAGTTCGTGAGAAATTCTATCCAAATTATTACCTAAGAATTCATGTATTAAGTGAATTGATTTTATATTAGCACTTAATTCGAAAGCATTAATTTGATTTGATATCCATTCAACGGTTTCATTTTCTTTGAGTTTTTTTGAGTGAAAAATAATTCCATTTTTTAAGGCTGATTTATAAAGCTTACTCCTTCTGTCAAAATCTTTGTTTTTATAACAAAAAACAATGATTGAACTCCCTTGAGGATTATCAAGGTATTTAATTAGAGGATCGTATTCTTTTTTTAAACCATGAGCTTCTTTAATTATAATTAATTGATATTTTGATATTAGCGGATATCGTTTCGCAGATTCTATTATTTTTGAAATTGATGTTTCTTTACCATAAGTAATTGTTAAGTCAAAATTTTTTGCCTCATCATTAATAATATTATTTTTAAAATAATCAGATATTTTATCAATAAAATATGATTCAGTTCCATGAAGTAGGTAAAATGGATAAACTTTGTCATTCTTTAAATCATTAATTATTTTATCATGATCTTGCATCTAAATAATAAATTTGCAAATTTGTTAAATGAAAAATTTAAACTTCTCTGGGTTTAATATGCGTGTTAAAAATAAAGAAAATATGAACTTTATTTTTGATATAATTAGAAAAAAATGGTTTTTATTAACAAAAGAAGAATGGGTTAGACAACATTGTATTCATTTTCTTGTATACAATAAACAATATCCAATCTCATTGATCAATATTGAAAAAAAAATTCTTGTTAATGGACTAACCAAAAGATATGATATTGTTGTTTATTCTAAAACTGCAGAGGTTATAGTTTTAGTTGAATGTAAAGGATATAATATTAATATTGATCAAGATGTCTTTGATCAAATTTCTAAATATAACTTAGAACTAAAAAGCAAGTACTTAATGGTTTCAAATGGACTGACACATTTTTTTTTATCAATAAATTATGATTCGAATGTATATTCTTTTATCAAAGATTTACCATCTCATAAAAAAAAATTTTTATGAACTTAGCAATTGTATTACTTAATTGGAATGGAGAAAAACTCCTGAAAAAATTTTTACCATCACTAGTTAATTACTCTTCAAAATCAAAAATCTATATTGTAGATAACGGATCAACAGATGGTTCCATTAAATACGTTCAAAATAATTTTAGAAATATTAATTGCATACTATTAGATAAGAACTATGGATTTTCCAAAGGATATAATTTGGGATTAAAAAACATAAAAGCAGATTTATATTGTTTGATTAACACTGATGTTGAGGTAACAGAGAACTGGATTAAACCAGTATTAAATAGATTTAAATCAGATATAAATATGAAAATTGCTCAGCCAAAATTGTTAAACTATAATAATAAGAAATGTTTTGAATATTCAGGTGCCGCTGGAGGTTACATTGATTCTTTTGGATATACGTTTTGTAGGGGGCGGATTTTTTCAACAATTGAAAGAGATAATAACCAGTATAATAAGAATGTTGAATTATTTTGGGCTAGTGGAGCATGTATGTTTATCAGATCTGAAGTATGGAACGAACTAAATGGGTTTGATGAGGATTTATTTGCCCACTTTGAGGAGATTGATTTATGTTGGAGAGCATTTAATAAAGGTTATAAAACATATTTTATATATGAGTCAAAAGTTTTTCACGTCGGGGCAGCCTCCTTAAAAATATCTACTTTTAAGTGGTATTTAAATTTCAGAAATTCATTAATAGTATTATTAAAAAATTTACCTCAAAAAGATCTTATTAAAATTTTAACTATTAGAATAATTCTTGATATAGTAGCTGCTTATAGATTTTTGTTTCTTGGGAAAATTAAACTCTTTTTTGCTATTTTTAAAGCACATATTTATTTTTTAAAAAATTTTAAACAACACTATAAAAAAAGAATTACTATTGAACCAAAAGATAAATACTGGAAAGTAAAGTCAATTATTTGGGAATATTTTATTAATGGGAACAAATTTTTTACAAAACTCTTACAATAATAAATCAATTTTTAAGTTAACTTTATAAATATAATTAATACCAAAATGAAAAAGACAATATTTATTACTACAATCTCATTTTTATTATTTTCATGTGTTTCTCAAAAAAAATATCAAGAACTTGAAACACTTCAAGAGAACACAAGGAATAATTTAAATTCTACTTCTATACAATTAAATACTTGCAAAGACGATAAAGAAGCAGCTTTAACTAGTCTGTCTGAGTTAAAAGAACAGGTAAAGTTTTTAAAAGCTAATAATCAAGATCTAATAAATAATCTTGGTAATTTGACTACTTTATCTCAAAAGGGAGCTGAAAATCTTGAAAAATCCTTAGAGAGTATGAAAGAAAAGGATTTTAGAATACAAAGGATGCAAGATGCAGTTACACGAAAAGACTCTGTAACACTTGCACTTGTAACAAGCTTAAAAGGAGTTTTAGGTAATTTAAGTGATGATGATATTGAGGTTAATGTTGAAAAGGGCGTTGTATATGTCTCAATTTCAGATAAGTTGTTGTTTAGTTCAGGAAGTTACATGATAACGAAAAGAGCAAAGGATGTGCTTGGAAAAGTTGCAGAAGTTGTAAATAATCGCCCAGATTTAGAATTTATGGTAGAAGGTCATACAGATAATGTACCAATCAAAACTGATGCTATACTTGATAATTGGGATTTGAGTGTTAAAAGAGCTACAGCAGTTGTAAGAATTTTGCAAAATGATTTTTCTGTTGCTCCTGAGAGAATGACTGCAGCTGGAAGAAGCTCATATATACCTCTATTAGACAATGATAGTGCATCTAACAGAGCAAAGAACAGAAGAACACGGATAGTAGTTCTTCCTAAACTAGACCAATTTTACGACCTAATTGAACAAGGAATGAATACTGCAAAATAAATTATTCGCTAATTTATCATTCAACAACACACCTATTTTTTATAATTAGGTGTGTTTTTTTATACAAACTCCCCCTTACCCCTCCTTAATACTATCGGTTCTTCATATGTTAGATCAACTACAGTAGACGGAATATTTCCAGAATTTCCGGAATCAATAATAAGATCAACTTTGTCTCTCCAATAAGCAAATATTTTATCTGGATCAGTTGTATACTTAATCAAATCATCAGGATCGTGTAATGAGCTTGTAACTAAAGGACAATCTAATTTATCAAGAATCGCGCTTGTTACAGGATGATTACATATTCTAACTCCTAATTTTTTTCTTTTCTGAAATGGCTTTGGAAGTTTTACTTTTGATTCTAAAATAAACGCATATGGACCAGGTAGATATTTTCTAATTATTTTAAATGTTGTATTGTTCAAATTTTTTAGATATTTAGATGTAGAAGAAATATTTTTAAATAAAAAACTTAAAGTTAATTCACTTTTTTTATTTGATTTAAACTTAATTATTTTATTCAACCCAATTAAATTATCAACTAAACATCCAATGGCATAAACACTATCTGTTGGATAAATTATTACCCCTCCTTCATTTAGACAATTAATTATCAAATCAATTGTTTTGGGATTGGGGTTATCTGTATATATTTTAATTAAATTCATTAATTAATCAATTAAGTCAAGCTTGGCAAATCTCAGTAACAAAGTTTTAGTACCTGTATATTCAAACATTATTGAGGCTTTTTTATCCTTTCCAACCCCTTCAATCATAATTACTTTTCCTTTTCCAAACCTTCCATGTGAAACATTCGATCCAATTTTGAGTTTAATCTTATTATCATCAAGATTCTTATAATTTTTTAAATTATTAAGTTTTTTCAGTTTATTTAACTTATCCTTATTCAGTTTTGTAACCGAATTAAATTCACTTTTATCATATGAACCAAATATTGATTTGTCAATAAATGAATTGATATTTTGACTTTCAATTGTTGAACTAATATTTAAATAATTAGAATCTATTTCATCAATAAACCTACTTTTATCACTATCAATTAATTTTCCCCATCTATACCGTGATTTTGTGTATGTTATGCTAGCTCTTATTTTTGCTCTTGTTAACGCAACATAAAACAATCTTCTTTCCTCTTCTAATTCAAGTCTTGTATTAAGACTGAGGGCAGACGGAAATAAGTCTTCTTCAACACCAACAATATATACCTCTGGAAATTCAAGACCTTTTGCTAAATGAATAGTCATTAATGATACTCTGTTTGATGTATTTTTTTTATCGTTGTCAAAATCGGTTGCTAATGCAACATCTTCCAGAAACTCAGATAGTTTGTTTGATTTATTTAATAAATCATTTTGTTCCTCGGTAAAAGTTTTGATTCCGTTAAGAAGTTCCTCGATATTCTCAATTTTTGAAATATTTTCTTGAACTCCATCTGATTTTAAGTTATTTAATATACCCGTCTTTTTAATTACTAAATTTGTAATTTCAAAAGCATTTAAATTACTATTCTCAATTTTAAATGACTTTAATAAATTTAAAAAATTAGTTAGCTTTTCATAAGTACTACTATTAATATTTATTTTAATAGATGATAGATTTTCTAGAATATTGAAAATTGACAATTCATTTTCTTTAGATGCAATTATTAGCTTATCAATTGTTGTTATACCTATTCCCCTTGCAGGATAATTTATGATTCTTTTTAAACTTTCCTCATCATTTGGATTCACAATCAATCTCAAATAGGCTAAAACATCCTTTATTTCTTTTCTTTGATAAAATGAAATACCTCCGTAAATTTTATAAGGAATATTCTTTTTTCTCAAAGAATCCTCTATTGCTCTTGATTGAGCATTTGTTCTATATAAGATTGCAAAGTCAACATTATTTTTCTGTAAAGTTAGCTTACGCTCTAATATTTCAGATGCAATTTGCTTACCTTCCTCAGAATCAGATTGCATACATTTGATATTTATTTTATCTCCATAATCATTATCTGTCCAAACAACCTTATGAATTTTGCTTTGATTATGCTCAATTATTGAATTTGCGGCATTTACAATATTTTTTGTTGACCTGTAATTTTGTTCTAATCTATATAATTTAACGTCATCATAATCTTTTTGAAAATTTAAAATATTATTAATATTTGCCCCCCGAAAAGCATAAATACTTTGTGCGTCATCTCCAACCACACATATATTTTGGAATTTATCAGATAGTGCCTTAACTATTAAATATTGTGAATGATTTGTATCTTGATACTCATCAACCAGGATGTATTTAAATCTATTTTGATATTTTGATAGAACTTCAGGAAATCTATTTAATAATTCATTGGTTCTCAATAATAAATCATCAAAATCCATTGCGCTTGACTTAAAACACCTTTCAACATATTCGTTATAAATTTCTCCCATTTTAGGTCTTCTAGACATTTTATCTGATTCTATTAAATCATTATCATTATAATATGCCTTGACCGTAATTAGATTATTTTTAAATGAAGATATTCGATTTCTGATTTGTTTTGGTTTGTATATGTCTTTTTCCAATCTCATTTCTTTAATAATACTGCTAATCAGTCTCTCAGAATCCTGTGTATCATAAATTGTAAAATTCGAAGGAAAACCAAGTTTATCAGCTTCTGCTCTGAGTAATCTGGCAAATACTGAATGAAAAGTTCCCATCCATAAATTTTTTGCATCGCTAGATTGAAGAATTGAAATAATTCTTTCTTTCATCTCTCTTGCTGCTTTGTTTGTGAATGTTAATGCAAGAATTTCAAATGGATCTAAACCATTTTTAATTAGATATGCAATTCTATGAGTTAAAACTCTTGTTTTTCCAGATCCAGCTCCAGCAATTACAATCAGTGGTCCTTCTTTATGCTTTACTGCAGCTTTTTGTGCCTCATTAAGTTTATCAAGAATTTCAGTTGTATTTAAACTCATTTATTTTTGAATATTAATAATTTAAAAATATTTATAAAGTAAGGCTGTTTAAATATTAAAATAATATTTAAAAATCATTTCTTATTAACAAATCAAATAATTGATTAATAATTATATTTAGTTTTATCAGATATTCTTAATAGGATTTTAGAGTTTATTTATGAATGGATTACAGAAATCAATTATTTACCTAAATGGAGTTGGTCCTAACAGACAAAAAATATTAAAAGAAGAATTTGGTATTTCAACTATCCAAGATTTATTAAATTTTTTCCCGAATAGATACATAGATAGAGGTAGATTTTATAAAATAAATGAATTAACAAACTCAAATTCTGAAATTCAGATTATAGGATCAATAGCAAAAATTATAAAATCTAGCACAAATAATAAATCAAAATTAATTGCAAAATTTGAGGATGATACTGGGATAATTGAATTGATATGGTTTAGAGGCCACAATTGGATTGGATCAAATATAAAAATACATACTCCTTATGTGATTTTTGGAAAAATTAATTATTTCAACGGAATATTTAGTATGGCACATCCAGAAATGGAATTACTAAAAGACTTTAAAATGAAGAAAAGAGTAAATTTTAACAGTGTTTATCCATCCACTGAAAAGTCGATTAATTCTGGAATTACTCAAAAGATCATAAGAAAAATGATTTACGATTATTTAAATAATTATGATAAGGATTTTAAGGAAAATTTACCAAATAATTTAATTGAAAAATACAAATTTATATCTAAAAATCAAGCTGTCAGAAATATTCATTTCCCAAAAAATATAGCCATTCTAAACAATTCAATCGAAAGATTAAAGTTTGAAGAATTTTTTTATTTACAGCTACAGATTTTAATTAAAAATAGAGACAGAAAAAAAAAAATTAATGGCTATTCGTTTTCAAAGATTGGAAATTATTTTAACTCATTTTTTCATGAGCATTTATCTTTTAAGCTCACTAGTGCTCAAATTAATGTCATCAAGGAAATAAGAAAAGATTTAGGATCAAGGTATCAAATGAACAGATTGCTTCAAGGGGATGTTGGTTCAGGTAAAACTATTGTTGCTTATATGAGCATGTTGATATCAATAGATAATGGATATCAATCATGTTTAATGGCTCCAACAGAAATACTAGCTCAACAACATTACAAGGTAATCAAAAAATTATCTGATAATATCGGATTAACTACAGATATTCTTACTGGAAGTGTATCTAAAAGTAAGAGAAAACCTTTGTTGGATAATCTAAAATCAGGTAAAATTGATATTTTGATAGGGACTCATGCCTTAATTGAAGATCCCGTTATATTCAAAAATCTTGGATTAGCAATTATTGACGAACAGCATAGGTTTGGTGTAGCTCAAAGATCACTTTTATGGAAAAAAAATCTTTTACCACCAAATATTTTAGTAATGACTGCAACACCTATTCCTAGGACTCTCGCTATGAGTTTATATGGTGATCTAGATATATCATTAATTGATAAACTCCCTCCAGGAAGAAAACCCATTAAAACCTTTCACAGAACTGATAGTAAAAGACTGAGCGTTTTAAAATTCATAAAGAATGAAATTTCAAAAGGAAATCAAATCTATATAGTTTATCCATTAATCGAGGAATCAAAAAAAATGGATTTTAAGGACTTAATGGATGGTTTTGAAAGTATAAGCAGATATTTCCCTTTACCAAAATATAAATTATCAATTCTTCATGGAAAAATGAAGAATAATGATAAAGAGTATGAAATGAAAAGGTTTCTTGATGGTCAAACTCAAATTATGGTTGCAACGACAGTAATAGAGGTTGGAGTTGATGTTCCAAATGCATCAGTTATGATTATTGAGAGCTCTGAAAGATTTGGTTTATCTCAACTTCATCAGTTAAGGGGAAGAGTTGGAAGAGGAAATAAACAAAGTTATTGTATTCTTATGACTGGAAATAAAGTTTCCAATGATTCTAAACTAAGAATAGACACTATGGTTAAAACTAATAATGGTTTTGAAATTGCAGATGTAGATTTAAAAATGAGAGGACCAGGAAATATAATGGGAACTCAACAAAGTGGTGTATTAAAACTAAAAATAGCTGATCTTGTTGAGGATCAGGATATAATGATAAATGCCAGAAACTCTGTTATTGATTTATTAGATGATGATGAAAACTTAGAAAAAAATGAAAATCAAATTATAAAACAAACATTAGCAGAAATTGGTACTTATAAAAACATATGGAATTATATAAGTTAAATTTAATGATGTGTTATATTTGTTTAAAGATTATTCATAATATAATAAACGATATAAATCTATCACCAATAACTATAACATGATAGGTTATATTTATTTTACTTTAATCTTTTAACGGAAATGATCAATTATATTTGTACCAATAATTAAGTAAATTTTTTTGTGAAAATTTCAGCTCGGTGGTTAAAAGAATATATTAAAACTGATAGATCAGTTGAAGATATTGCAGGGTATCTTACAGATCTTGGGCTTGAAGTTGAGGGTATCCATCACTTTGAATTAGTAAAAGGAGGTTTAAATGGTATTGTTGTGGGCGAGGTAATTGAATGTAAAAAGCATCCAAATGCTGATAAACTCAAATTAAC
>MDTG01433467.1_pt1 | contig 14767 bp, 13 predicted proteins | sample 811421 | NCBI WGS metagenome assembly MDTG01 (sample SAMN05326645, study PRJNA326480) | marine metagenome | isolation source: seawater | place: Pacific Ocean: South East | collected 2011
ATGGTCATACAAAGATAAGGAAATTTTTGACTTAGACGAAAGTATAAAATACTTCAATTTAGAAGGAATCGGAAAATCACCGTCTAAACTAGATATTAGTAGGATTTATTCTATTAACGAATATTATATTAAAAATATAAGTGAAAAAGAACTTTTTAATTGTTTAAAAGATTATTCAAAAATTTATAAAGATAAAATTCCTGAATTTAAAGAGGAAAAAATCGAAAAATCATTAACTTTTTTAAAAAATAAAGCAAAAACTTTGGAAGATATTTACAACAATTCGAAGTTTTTGATAAATGATAATATTGAAATTGGTAAAGAGGATCAGAAACTCCTAGATAAAAATGCTGATGAAATAGTTAAACAATTTATCAATAAAATTCGTGAAATTTCAGAATTCAATAGAGAAATATTAGAGCCTATTATAAATAAATTAATTAAAGACAATAAAACAAATTTTAAAGGTGTTGGACAACCTTTAAGAATATGTCTTACAGGTTCAAAGTTTGGTCCAGGAATATATGATATACTTTGTGCTCTTGGCAAAGAGCAAGTTGTAAAAAGATTATCTCAAATAAGATAACAATACCTTAGAAGCTTCGATACTTGATGAGGTCTTCGATCTTAAATTATTTATTGTTTGATTGACCATTTTCAATTGTTTATTAATTAGTTCAGGTTTTTTTAGAAAGTAATTAACAGTTTTATAAATTTCATCCGAGTTACATTCATTTTGTAAAAGTTCAGGAATTATTTCTTTATTATTTATAATATTTATCATATTTGCAAATTTAATTTTTAAAAATAATTTTGCTAGGTAAAAATTTATGAAGTTCATTTTATAAATAATAATAGATGGAATTCCCTGCTTGCAAACTTCCAATGATACTGTTCCTGACTTAACTATTGCAAATATTGATTTTTTAATAATATCAGATTTTATTTTTTCATCTGAAATAATATCAACATTTTTTAAATCATAAAGTTTAATTGAATTTTGCAAATAATTTCTAAATCTTTCAGTTGAATGAAAAATGTAATTAAAGTTAAAATTTTTATTATTCATTTTTTTTATAAAATTTATTAAAATTGGCGTATGATGTTCTATTTCTGATAAACGGCTACCTGGATATATTGAAATTATTTTTTTTTCTTTAATGATTTGACCGATTTCAATTTTTTCATTTCTAGTTGAATCTAACAATGGGTGACCTACAAAAGTATTTTTCAAATTTTCTTTATCAAAATATTTTTTTTCAAAATCGAATAATAATAAAATATGATCAATATATTTTTTCATTTTTTTTACCCTACCTGCTCTCCACGCCCAAACTTTGGGTGCTATAAAATGAACAGTTTTGATATTTGGGTTACTTGTTTTAACTAAATTAGATACACGTAATGTAAAATCTGGACTATCCACACTGAATAATATGTCTGGATCAAATTCTAATATATTTTTAACAGTTTTATTTATTTTTTCTTTAATTTTAAAAATGTTAAGGATTATATCGGTAAAAGCTATATAAGTAATATCTTTTTGATCAAAAATGGATTTTATTCCTAATTTGTTTAAATGTTGACCACCTACACAAAGATATTCAATATTTGTATCAATTTTTTTTAATTCTTTAATAACCTCAGAAGCAAGTTTATCTCCAGATGGCTCACCCGTTAAAATAAAAATTTTTTTCATATAACGGTTAAAAATAAATTATTTTTATTAGCATATTTGATAGACTCTTTCTGATTTAAAAAAATATGTTGGTTTGATTTAATTACAATACCTTTTACATTAGAATTTACACAATCTCTTATTGTATCTAAACCTATTGTTGGTAAATCTGCTCGCAAATCTTGTTTTAATTTTGGTATTTTAATTAAAATATTATTAGTTTTTGTAATTTTAATTTTTTTTAATAATTGCTTTGTCCCTTTTCTTTTTTCTAGTGTAAAATGACCATTTTCGTTAATTACAAGAGCCTGGACATGATTGTAAGAATTTAATTTATTTAATATTTTAATACCCTTTTGAATATTTAATTTGTCAATTTTTGATGGTTTAATTTTAGTATAATAACCTTTTTGAAGAGTAAGTTCGGGATTAAAAGTATTTAATTTAACAACTTTAATTTTATTTTCGGATAAAATTTTTATTAATTCCTTTAATATTGCTGCATCTCCAAGTTTTGAGGCCTTCATGATTCTTGGAAGATAATATATGCCTTTAATATCAAATTTTAATTTAGATATAGATGGTTTTATAATATTTCCAGCAAATAAAACTTTTCTACATTTTTTTAAATTAATTAATTTAAGTATTTCTCCAAATTTTCCTATATTTATAAAATAACAGTTTTTTTCTTTTTTAAATTTATTATTCTTTGATAAGTCTATGATGAAATATTTAATCTTTCTTTTTTTTAAACTTTTAAGAATTTCTAAAGGTAATTGTTTATCACCTAAAAATAAGCCAATCATTTATTTTCTGGAGTCGAAATTGGGCGTTTTTTATCAGAATTTAAAAAATCAATTATGATTTTTACATTTTTATTTTTTTTAATACTTTCATCAATTAAATCTATATTTTTTCTAAAATTTTTAGTTTTAAATGCAATATCATAAAACTTTTGTAATAATTTAATATCCTGATTAAGAAAATTTGCCCTTCTTAAACCTATTAGGTTTAATCCCATTAAGATATTTCTATTTCCCATGGATAAGCCAAAAGGAATTACATCTCTATCTACACCTGTCATTCCTCCTATCATTGAGAGTTTACCTATTCTAGAAAATTGATGTATAGCGCAGCTTCCTCCAATTATTGTATTATCCTCTATAGTAACATGTCCTGCTATTTGTACGTTATTTGCAATTACGATGTTATTTTTAATATTACAATCATGAGCAATATGACAATAAACCATAATCAAGTTATTATTGCCAATCTTGGTGATTGTTCCTCCAAGTGAAGTACCTGGATTTATATTAACATATTCTCTAATTTTATTATTATCTCCGATTATTATAGAATTTTTTTCTCCTTTATACTTAAGATCTTGGGGTGGTGTACCTATTGATACAAATGGAAAAATTTCATTATTATTTCCAATTTTAGTATTACCTGTAATATTTATATGAGAATGTAGTTTACAATTTTCACCAATTTCAACATTGTCACCTATTAAACAATATGGACCCACATTAACATTGTTAGATAATATTGATTTTTTACTTATTATAGCAGTTGGATGTATCACATTTAATAAATATCAAATTAAGTTATAAATACCTATCAACAATTACTACTAATTATTTCTTTCTATCAACTATTGTCGCGGACCATTGAGCGTCAGCCATTAAATTTCCATTAACCAAAGCTTGACCTTTATACTTCCACACTCGACCATGAGATCTTATTGCTTCAATATTTAATTCTAAAATACACTCTGGTAAAACAGGCTTTCTAAATCTTGCTTTTTCTATTGTCATTAAAAATACAAGTTTATTTTCATATGTTTTTCTATCAATACCAGCGGCTGTCAATGCTGCAGCAGCTTGTCCAAAGGCTTCTACGATTAAAACTCCTGGCATTACCGGTTCGTTTGGGAAATGTCCTAGAACAAAAAAACTATTATTTTTAACTTGTACTATTGCTGTAGCAGATTTTAGTTTTTTAATATTTTTTAGTTCTTCAATTAATAGCATTGGTTCTCTATGTGGTAATAAATTTTCTATTTGTTCTTTATTTAGTTTATCTATCATTTGTTATCTTTTAAAAAGGTTCTTATATCTTTGGCAGGATATCCCATCACACGAGTATTGTCTGGTAAATTTTTAATCACACCACTGCCACCACCAATTTGAACGTTATTTCCAATTTTCAGATGACCAGATATTCCAGCTTGACCACCAATAGATACGTTATCACCCAATGTAGAACTACCAGCAAAACCAACTTGTGCAGTAATTATACAATTTTTTCCTATGTGCACATTGTGAGCAATATGAACTTGATTATCTATGAAGGTGTTTTTTCCTATAATTGTATTAGATAAAGAACCTCTATCAATTGTATTATTACATCCTATTTCTACGTTATCATCAATAAACACCATACCTATATGCGGATATCTAAAATTTATTTCATCATTAGGAAAAAATCCAAAACCCTTCTTCCCAATTACAGATCCATCTAATATTCTAACATTATTTCCAATAATTGAATTTTTTATTAAAACATTACTACCAATTATACAATTATTTCCAATTTTAACATTAGACTCAATTATACAATTGTGACCCAAAATTGCACCTTTTCCTATTTTAACATTTTTTCCAAACAAAACATTTTTTCCAAATTTAATATTTTTAAATTTAGATTTACTCGGACTAACAACATTAAAATCGACCGCATCATTTAAAGAATCTGGATAAAACATAATCGTTATCATTGCGATACTTTTTAATACGTTGCTTACTAATATAGGGGAACAATAATTTTCAATGTATTTAGCATGTTTGCTATGAGTAATCACATATTTAACTTTAGATTTTTTTAAAGTTTCCAAATATTTTAAGGAATTGAAAAAGGATATATCTGAGTTTGATGCATTAGTTAGGTCTTTTATATCATTTATTTTTATATTTTTATTTATTAATTTTTTTTCTAATTTTTTCAAAATATCATTTATATAAATATATTTTTTTTTTTTAAAAAAAGAATTTTTAATTTTCATTTATTAGATTATTTTGTTTTGTATATTCATTTAATTTTAGTAAAATATTTTTACTTATATCTAAATCTTTTATTCCTATTAGAACATTTTTTTTTTCTAAAACTAAATTAATATTATTATTTTTAACATAATTGGTAATAAGTGGATTAAGCACATCTAATATTTTCAAGGTATAATCTTTTTTTTGTTGCGAAACATCATCGTTATATTTTTTTCTCTCATTTGTGTATTTCAGAACCAATTTATTAAGTTCTTCTACTTTCTTCTTTATTTCATTTTCTTTTAAGATGTTTTTTTGATTTTGTATTAGTTGGTCGGCATTTTTTATCTTTTTCTCTTGAACAATGAGGTTTAGCTTATCTTTATCAGTTTTAGCTTTCAATTTATCTTTATAAAATTTACCAATTTCAGAATTATCAATTACATATTGAACATCAAGATATACAATTTTTGCAAATAAGTTTGAAAAATTTAATCCAGTAATAATAATTACACATATAAGAATTTTATACATTAAAATGAAGTTCCAATTCTAAATCTAAATTTCTCGGTTATGTCAGTCTGACTTTCAGTTATTGGTATTGCGTAAGAAAACGTTAGAGGTCCAATAGGACTAAACCAATTTACTGCAACACCCGATGAAGATCTTATTTTATTTGAATCTAGTGAGCTATTATAATCTACCTCCCAAACATTTGCTAAATCAATAAAATAATTAAAATCTATATTTTCGTTTTCAAAAAGAATATTTGGTAAAGTAGAATTGAGATTAATTGCAGTTGCGTAATTACCGCCAATAAATTGTGATCCATCTTTTGGCCCTATCTTTCCACTTTCAAATCCTCTTAAAAGTCTGCCCGGTACAAAAACTCTTTTTGAAACTCTAACATTGTCGTCAAAAGAATTAATAGCTTTTATATAAAATTTTGCAGAAAGTATTAAATTGTCACCCAATGAATGATACACTGAACTTGTTAAAGAATTTTCAACAGAAATATCATCTGAATAAAGAGGTATCTTTTGAGAAAAATTATTCACAAAACCATCTGTTGGTTGAAAATTCTGATCTAGCTTGTTATATATTATTGAATACGAAAGTATATTTTCAAAATAATTACCTTCTTGCTTTTTTACTATATTAGTAGCTGTTGAAGATGTTTCTAAATCCTCATAAAATGTTGATATTTCTAGGTTAACATAAAGATCTGAAAGTTGCTCAAATTCTGTTCCAATTGAAAGACCGGTCCTACTTGTCTTATAACCACTTGATGTCATAAAATCATTCGTTGAACTCTCTAATGATGTTTTAATAGATTTATCAGAATTGTTATAATTCGGATTTATAACTGAGAATTTTCCTTTAATACTATCATCATTTAGCGTAACGTTAGTATCAAGTTTTATACCTAAACCAAGATAGTTATTTTCTTTAATACCGGCTGTTAAAGAAGTTCCAGTAGTTCCAGTTCCAGCGCCAGCAAAAATTTCACCAGTTGCTTTTTCTTCAACAGTTAGATTTATAACTTTATTTTGATCGATATCAGGAATAACTTTGTATTTTATATCTCCAAATATATTTTTTGATTTAAGATCTTGTATAGATTTTTCAAACAAAATTTCATTATACGGGTCTCCTTCATCAACAATTAGTGCATTTCTAATTACTTTTTCATCTGTAATATAGTTGCCTAATATATTTATTCTTTGAACATAATTTTTCTCTGTTTCTTTAAATTTAATAACAATATTTATAATTTGATCTGATTTAACTATCTCTTTATAGTCAGCATTAATAAAAATAAAATCATTCTGAAGTGTGAAATTATTTATTTCATCAATAAAATTGATTACTTTTTTTTTTGAATATCTTTTACCTTCTAAACTCTTAAATTTATCATTAAATTTTTTTAAATTTTCTGATGTTAAATCATTGTTATCGTCAATTTTTATCTCACCAAAAAAATATTTTTCACCAGAATTAATATTGAAAACTAATTCAAATTGATTTTTTCCAGTCAATAAAGCGGTCGTAGACTTTATTTTGATATCGAAGTAACCTCTATTTAAATAAAAATTTTTAAGTCTTAAAGTATCCAAATTTATTCTATTAGGATCTAAAAATTTATTAGATGTAATAAATTTCCAAAATTTAGATTCTTCCGATACAATGATATTTCTTAACGTGCTATCTCTAAAAACTTTATTACCAATAAATTTAATTTTTTTTATTTTTGCTATTTCACCTAAATTAAAGTTATAAATCAAGTTAACTGTATTATTTTCATTATAGTTTATAAACGTTTCCAATTTTACAAAATAATATCCATATGATTTTAAAATATTTTTTAACAAATTAACTTGTTCACTAATTTTACTTTCAACAAATGGATATTTTTCTATTTTAATTGTAATATCTTTAATAACATCATAAATATTATTTTTATCAATTCCATTTATAACTATATTTTGAATTATAGGATTCTCTTTAACATTAATAATAATATTACCATCATTATTAAATATTTGAACATCACTGAAATAATTTGTTAAATATATTTCCTTCAATGCATTATTTAAGATATTTTGATTAATGGTTGAACCAATCTCTAAATTAGAGAACATTATGACTGTTTCATTAGCAACTCTATCATTGCCATTGACTAATATATTTTTAATTTGATCAGCTAATGCATTACTAAAAGTAATAAATTGAAAAAGAATAATTAACAAAAATTTTAAAAAAGTTAAATTTTTTCTAATCATAATATTTAATATTTTTTTTTAGATATTTTTTAGAAATATCAATCATTCTTTTTATATCATATATATTATTAGGTTTTAATTTATAATATTTCTTAAAATATGATTTTTTAATTAAATTTAATAAATTTTTGTGAATTGATTGATAATTTATATCTCCAGATAAATATTTATTAACAAGCATATCATTTAATGTAATCAAAATAGTCTCAAAGTATGAAGATCTATCTGGAATTAAATTCAGAACAGATAATAATGGGAATTTCTTTTTATCTGGAGTTGCAAATTTTAAATTATTAAAATATTTAAAATTTTTTTCAATTTCGTTCTTATTGTATTTTTGTTTTATGTCTAATGCATTAGATATGGGAATACTCATTTTTGTTTCGTGAGCAAGTAACTTTATTAATTTTCCTTTAAAAAAAACAATTGCATGAATGAATGACTGTGGATGAATAAGTATTGATATATCTTTATTTTTTAAATTAAAAATTTTTTTTGCTTCAATAAATTCAAGAATTTTGTTCATCATTGTAGATGAGTCGATTGAAATTTTTTTACCCATTTTCCAATTTGGATGTTTTAAAGCAAACTTAGGTTTTATATTTGATATATTTTTATTAGATTTCTTTAAAAATGGCCCACCAGAAGCTGTCAAAATTACCTTTTCAATTTGAGAATGTGGATCATTTTTAATTAGCTGCCAAATAGAAAAATGCTCGGAGTCTAATGGTATAAAATTAGTCTTATAAAATTTCAGTTTTCTCTCAATAAAATTCCAACCACATATAATTGATTCTTTATTAGCTATAAGTATATTTTGGGTTAGAGGTATCATTTTTAATGTTGGATACAAACCATCAATTCCTGATATTGAATTAATACAATATGAAACTCTTTTTTTTAAAATTTTGTTAATATTTTTTAAACTAAAATGTAGTCTTATATTCTTATCTCTAAATTTTCTTTTAAATGTATTATATGATTTTTTATCTTCTATAATTACATCTTTTACATTGAATTTAACTGCTTGAGAATAAAGTTTTTTAATATTTTTTTTTGCAGTTAATAAAATTATTTTGTATGCTTTTTTTTTATAAAGTGAATTAAGTGTAGTAACACCTATTGATCCAGTTGAACCAAGTATTACAACTTTATAATTCATTAGAGATTACCAATAAATATTGTTAACGGAATTGAGAATATTATTCCATCAAATCGATCTAGGATTCCTCCATGGCCGGGAATAAGTCTTCCTGTATCTTTGATTTTTGATTTTCTTTTTAAATAAGAGATAAATAGATCCCCTATTTGAGAAATTGAAGATGTTAAAATTGAATAAAACAAAATATCTTTATAATTTATAATACCTTTAAATATAAAAAAAGTAATTATGAATGATAAAAAATAAGATCCTAACATACCAGAATAGGTTTTATTAGGACTTATTTTTGTTAATTTTTTTCCTTTTATGATTTTACCAAAAATATATCCCCCGACATCTGTTGAAATGCAAATTGATAAAATTAATAAAAAGGTAAGTTTTAGTTCATTTGAATTTATTACCAAAGATAACCAAATTATATATATTAAGAAAAATAAATATAATAAAGTTGCAAGTAAAATTAAATATAGATTTATTTTTTTTTTTAAAATTTTTTTAAATATAAAATAAAATTCACAAAATATTTCATAAAATATAAAAATCAATAATATAAATAATACAGATTTATATAATATTGCAAAATAAAGAAGTGATAAAAGTAAAAAAGAAGATAAGATTCTCTTAGCAATTTCTGTCATTTAAACCACCAAAATTTCTATTTATTTTTTTAAATTTGTTAATGATGTTGTAAAAATCATTTTTATTAAATTCAGGCCACATTTTTTTAACAAAAAAAATTTCAGAATATATCGATTGCCATATTAAAAAATTACTTATTCTATTAGTATTTCCTGTTCTGATTAGTATTTCTGGATCAGGAATATTGTTTGTATACAAATTATCATTAATATTTTTTTCGTTAATTTTTAATGAATTTTTCTTTATTTTTTTAATTGCTAGAATAATTTCTTGCCTTGATCCATAATTTAAAGCCATATTAATTTGAATTTTTTTATTTTTCTTAGTCAAATTTTCGACTTTTTTGATTTTAGATTTCAAAGTTTTGGGAAAAGAATTGATATTACCCAAAACTTTTATCTTTATATTTTTATTTAGCAAATTTTTTATTTCTTTATCAATATAATTCTCTAAAAGTTTAAAGAGATAATTAATTTCTGTTACAGGTCTTCTCCAATTTTCTGTAGAAAAAACAAAGAGTGTAAGAAATTTAATATTTTTATTAATTGCAGCTGAAATTATTTTATCAACTGTTAATAAACCTTTTTTATGTCCAAAGTTTCTTGTTTTTTTTTTTTTTAACCCCCATCTTCCATTACCATCCATTATTATGGCTACATGTTTGGGTGAGTTCATATAGTCATTATTTCTTTTTCTTTAGAAATAATTTTATCGTCAATTATTTTAATGTTTGTATCAGTATGCTCTTGAATAATTTTTTCAAATTTTTTTTCATCATCTTCTGAAATATCTTTTGATTTCAAAAGTTTTTTTAATTCATCATTTCCATCTCTTCTAATATTTCTTATTGAAATTTTACATTTTTCACCCATCGATTTCACAATTTTTTTCATTTCAACTCTTCTTTCTTCACTTAAATCTGGCACTGGTAATCTTATTAGTTGACCTTCTATCATAGGATTAAGACCTAATTCAGATTTTTGTATAGCTGAATCTATTAAACTAACATTGTTTAAATCCCATACTTGAATGTTGATTGTTCTTGACTCTGGCGTTGTTATAGTTGCAAGTTGATTTATTGGTAGCTTTTGACCATATACATCAACTCTAACTAGATCAAGCATACTCGCATTTGCCCTTCCTGTTCTTAATGAACTTAGTTCCTTAGAAAAAACATCAATAGTTTTTGACATTTTTATTTTATATTCATGATCATCAAACATTATTCGCCAATTTTTAATCTTGTAAATTCTTTAATTTTTAAGTCTTTTATATTTAACTCTAATAATATTTCTTTTACTTTTTTCTTTGGTTCTATTACCCAATCTTGAGACATTAGACTATTATCTTCTTTGAATTTATTAATTTTTCCTATGCTAATTTTTTCTGCTATTTCTAATGGCTTACCTGAATTCTTTATTTCCTCAGAAATTAGTTTCTGCTCCTTTTCAACAATGTTTTTTTCAATTTGATCAGATGTTAAGGCTAATGGATTTGAAGCAGCAATATGCATTGATAATTGTTTTCCAAATAGTTTTATATTTTCATCATTAGCTGTTGTTTCCAATGAAACAATCACACCTAATTTTGAAACATTATCTTTTATTATCGAATGTTGGTAAACAAAGTTTTGTGAATTTTTATTTTCTATAGTTTTTAATTTTCCTATAGTAATTTTTTCACCAATTTTTGCTATTAAAGATACTAAATTATCTTCAACTATTTTACCATTAGTCATTTCAGATTTATTTAACTTCTCTATATCTGAAGAACAATTATTATTTAATTCACTTAATTCTATTGCAAAATTAATAAAATCCTCATTTTTTGCTACAAAATCTGTTTCACAATTAATTTCTATTATAGATGTTTTTTTTTCATTGCCACAAATGACTACTACACCTTCTCTAGCATCCCTTGACATTTTCTTTGAAGCTTTGGCAATTCCTTTCACTCTTAAAATTTCAACAGCTTTTTCTAGATCCCCAATTGCTTCTTTTAAAGCTGCGTTACAATCTTTAAATCCCACACCTGTAGATTTTCTTAATTGTTTAATTTTATCTATGTCGCTCATTAAATTATTTGCCTACTTTTAATTTGTTTTTGTGTCTAATTTTTTGGCAATAGTTTTATCTTCGGCCTTTATCTCTTTTTTTTCTAAATCTTCATTTAACGGATTTATATTTATCTTTGCATCGTTAATTGTATCTTTTAGTAAATTGCAATACAAATCTATTGATCTTCTGGCATCATCATTACCTGGTATTGGAAAATCTATTCCATCAGGATTGGAATTAGTATCTAATATTGCAATTATAGGAATACCAAGTTTTATTGACTCTTTAATTGCTAAAGATTCATAATTTGTATCTATAATAAAAACTAGATCTGGAATTTTTTTCATCTCCATTATTCCTCCTAAAGATCTTTGTAATTTATCTCTTTGGCCGCTCATTTTTAATAATTCTTTTTTAGTAAAACCTCTGTTTTCAGAAGATAAGTCTGAATTAATTTTATTAAGTTTTTTAATTGAATTAGAGATAGTTCCCCAATTGGTAAGCATACCACCAAGCCAACGATAATTTACAAAATATTGATTTGTATCTTTTGCTAGCTGAGCTACTGCTTCAGATGCTTGTTTTTTTGTGGATATAAATAATATTTTACCACCTGAGGATATAGTGCTATGGACTTTTTCTAATGCAGAATTAGTAAGTTCTAAAGTTTGAGTTAAGTCAATTATATGTATTGAGTCTCTTTTTCCAAAAATGTATTTTTTCATTTTTGGATTCCATCTTAATGTTTTATGTCCTAAGTGAACTCCAGCTTCTAGTAGCTGTTCAATAGTTATTTTTGGTATCTTCATGTTTTTTCCCGGTTATGCCACCACAATTATTGCCCTTAAGGGACCGGAGGTCTAAAACCACTAATTGTGTGCGTGTTAATATTATCGAAATAAATACTAATTATTTATCAAAAAACAACCCTTTTTTACTCAATAATTGAATAATCTGTTAAATTGTGCACATTTAAAAGCTTGTTATTTATCTTTCTTTTATTTTTTAGTTGAAAAGTAAGAATTTCGTTATCTTTCTCAACTACTATTTTAACTCTAGTTTTACCATCTATTTTTTCAAAATTTTCTATTTTTTTTAAATCATTAAAATTTTTTACCTTAAAAGTTATGTTTTTAATGGGTCTGTCTATAACTTCTTTAAGTGAAATTATTTTTTTTACATTTATTCGTTTTTGTAACTTTTCACTATCAACATAATTTTTTATTAAAGTTAATAAAAGAGATTTTCCTTCTACTAAATTTTCTCTATTAGCTTCAAATATTTCTGAAAAAATAAATAATTCAAAAACATTTGATAAGTCTGAAAATTTTATTATACCATAGGAACTTCCCTTTTGAGTTTTTTTCTCCTGAACTTTTAAAACTGTACATGCAATATTAGAACTTAATACATCATTATTATTTTCAAAATTATCATAATTAATTATATTATATTGGTCAAAAACAGACTTATATTGATTTAATGGATGATCAGAAATATAAAAACCTAATGTCTCAAACTCTTTAGTAAGCTTTGTATCTAAACTCCATTCATCAATATTTTCTAAAAAATTTGTCACATCATTTTCTTGTTCTCCAAATAAATCAATTTGATTTAGAGATTTATTTTCATAAATATTCTTAGATTTTAAAATTATATTAGGAATAGAATTAAATAATGATTGTCTATTATCATTTATTTTATCAAATGCACCAGCTTGTACAAGACCCTCTAATTGTAATTTATTTATATCTTTAGGATCAATTCTATTTATAAAATCAGATAAATTTTTGAATTCACCATTTTTTAATCTTTCATTTGTCACATTAGAAATAGCTTCAAAACCCACATTTTTTATTGCTCCCAATGCATAATAAAAATTTTTCCCATCAGATGAAAAATTGGCAAATGATTTATTTATATCTGGTCTAATTATGGGTATATTTAATCTTTTTAATTCTTCAAAAAATTCACTTAATTTTTTTTGATTTGATAATTCCATAGACATAGAAGCAACAAAAAATTCATGTGGATAATATGTTTTAAGAAAAGCCGTTTGGTAGGCTAAAACTGCATATGCTGCTGCATGACTTTTATTGAATCCATATTCAGCAAATGGCTCTATCTTTAAAAATATTCCTGCAGCAATATCTTTGGTAATTCCATTTGAATAAGCTCCATCAACAAATCTTTGCTTTTGCTTTTCTAACTCTGCTCTCTTTTTTTTTCCCATTGCTCTTCTTAAAATATCAGCTTCTCCTGCTGTAAATCCAGAAAGAACTTGTGCTATCTGCATAACTTGTTCTTGGTAAATAATTACTCCATAGGTTGGTTTTAAAATTTCTTCCAATTTTGGGTGAAGATAGTCTGGTTCTCTTTTGCCATGCTTACACTCATTATATATTGGGATATTACTCATTGGTCCAGGTCTATATAATGCTACTAATGCAATTATATCCTCCAACCTATTTGGCTTCATGTTAATAAGAGCATCTTTCATTCCAGAACTTTCAAGTTGAAATAATCCTACTGTTTTACCACTGGATAATAATTCATATACTTTTTGATCTTCGTAATTAATTTTTTCAACTTTGAATTTAGGATTATTTTTATTTATTAATTTTTGTGCTTTATCTATAACTGTTAGTGTCTTTAAGCCCAAAAAATCAAATTTTATTAGACCAGCATTTTCTGCAGAGTACATATCAAATTGAGTTGAAGGCAAAAGTAAGTCAGCTGAATTATCTTTGTATAAAGGGACAGTTTCGGTTAATTTTTTATCTGCAATAACAACTCCTGCTGCATGAGTAGCAACATTACGATTTAAACCTTCCAATTTTAAAGATAAATTGACTAAGCGATCTACCCTTTTATCTTCTTTTATTAATTTTTGTAATCTTGGTTCAACATTAATACATTCTTTTAAAGACATAGGTCTAGATGGATCAAACGGTATCATTTTACAAATGCTATCAATGAAACCATATGGTAAACCTAGAACTCTACCAACATCTCTAATTACCATTCTTGCCTTAAGCTTACCAAAAGTAATAATATGAGCTACACTATCTTTATATTTTGTAGTTAAATACTCAAAAACTAAATCTCTTTTTTCCTCACAAAAATCTATGTCAAAATCAGGCATTGAAACTCTATCAGGATTTAAAAATCTTTCAAAAATAAGATTAAATTTTATTGGATCAATATCAGTAATGGATAAACACCAAGCAACCAATGAACCTGCGCCAGATCCTCTACCAGGTCCTACTGGTATTTTATTCTGCTTTGCCCACTTAATATAATCTGAAACAATTAAGAAATAACCAGAATAATTCATTTCAACTATTATTTGTATTTCATGATCTAATCTTTTTTTATACTTTAAATATTTATCGTCTTTTTCA
>MDTG01141718.1_pt1 | contig 14766 bp, 29 predicted proteins | sample 811421 | NCBI WGS metagenome assembly MDTG01 (sample SAMN05326645, study PRJNA326480) | marine metagenome | isolation source: seawater | place: Pacific Ocean: South East | collected 2011
AACAGTTACAGGTACTTACATTGCTGAATTATTTGATGTTGATAACTCAAGACAAATATCTCAAGCCTATACAGTAAGTTCTGCTAACACTTGGGAAAAGAAAGTATTAAGTTTTGCTGGAGATACTTCAGGTGCGTTGGGTGATGATAACGGCAGTAGTTTTGCTATAAATTTTTGGCTTGGTGCTGGTAGTGATTTTTCAAGTGGTACATTAAGCACAACATGGACAAGTTCAACCAATGCAAACCGAGCAGTTGGTCAAGTTAATAGTGGAAGTAGCACAAGCAACAATGTTTACTTTACAGGATTACAAATGGAAGTTGGTGAGTATGATTCAACAACCATACCACCATTTCAACATGAATCATTTGGTGATAACTTAATGAGATGTTATAGATATTTTCAATCAACTGTTGGAAGTAACATGATGCTAGCAATAGCATCATCAAATAATAATTTACAATGTGGTAGCACAGGATATAAAACATCATTAAGAGCAACACCAACTGTAGTTCTTTATAATGGTAGTGAAGCAAACAAAGTACGAAGTTCAGGTGGTGGAAATATTACTTTAAGCTCACCGAGTATTAATGGAAGTATACATGGTATTAATAATTGTTCAGTAAGCGACACTCCTTTTACAGGTAATGACCATTATCAAATGTGTTACACAGCAAGTGCGGAGTTATAAATTATGGCAAAATATAAATTTAGTGTTTTAGATATTGAAGGAAATCAGTCTTGTGTTATTAGAAAAGAAGATAATTCAGTAATTCCATTCGATAATGAAAATACAGATTATCAAGATTACCTTAAATGGGTAGAAGAAGGTAACACAGCAGACGAAGCAGATTAGGAGAAACTAAATGGCTGGATTACAAGTACATACAGCAGAAACAGCTTACGCAGTTACTCAAGCGGAAATCAAAGCATGGAATAAAATAGATTCATCTGATGATGATACTGTTGTTGCATTGATAGAAAGAGCAGTCCATAACTGGGCGAAAGAATATACCGCAAGGTCATTGACCACAGTTACTTATCAATTATTTATAGATTCTTTGTATGACGTGGATATTCCTATTCAAGAAGGCTCTTACGTTGGCATAGACCAACATATAAATCGCAGAAGTATATTACTTCCAAACAGTCCTGTCGCTAGTGTAACGCATATCAAAAGCTATGATGATGACGATACAGCTACCACTTTTGCCAGTTCAAAATATTATTTAGATAATGTAAGTGTTCCAGCAAGGATTGTTTTAAGACAAGGCGAATCTTATCCGACTGCATTAAGAGTTGCGAACGGATTAGAGATTCAATATGTGGCTGGCTATGGAGCAACCACAGCAGTTCCTTATGATATTAAATCAGCGTGCTTAGAATATTCTGCTTATTTATTTGAGCATAGAGGAGATTTATTAGATGGCAAAAGAGTATTAGCTCCAACAAGTGCAACTCAATTATTGCAATCATATAAAATTAAATCTTTATCAACTCACCCTTACAGAGGTCATGCACACTATGGGGGAATGTTTGGTTAATGATAGGTCAAATGAGGAACAAGGTAGTTCTACAATCAATGAGTCCATCTACAGATTCTGGTGGTGGTCAATCTGTATCATGGGGAACAGCAACTACTGTTTGGGCTAAAGTAGAAAATTTATCAGGTACAGAAAATTCTTTTGGCGACCAGATAGAAGATAGAAGTAATTACCGTTTCACCATAAGATATTATTCATCTTTAACACCTAAATATAGAATCAGCTACAACTCTAAAACATTTAATATCCAACATATTGCATCTTTAATGGAAGGCAAAGAAAGATATCAGGTGATACAAGCTGAAGAAGGAGTAGCAACTTAATGTCAGTTAAAGTAACTATAGAATCTAAGATGAATCAAAAGATAAGCAAAGCTGTAGACTTGTATGATGAAAACACTACAAGACATTTAAACAGAGTTGCTAATCATTTAAGAAATCAAATATTAAAAGGTATGCAAGGCACACCAAGAGATGGCAGAACTTATAAAAGAGGAAATAAAACACATACAGCTTCATCTAAAGATAATCCACCAGCGATTGATACTGGAAGATTAGTTAATAGTTTTTTTATAAGACCAGCCACTAGACTTAAAAATACATCTTCTGTAGAAACTAGAGTATCTTACGCAAGTATATTAGAACAAAGTTTTGCTAGAGGTGGTTTACAAAGACCATTTATGGGAAAAGAATCAGACGCATTTAAAAACACCAAACAATATGCTAATACTATTGCTAAAGATATAAAAATAAATAAGGTAAAAATATCATGAGCTTTCATTCTTTTGATTTACAAACAATACTATATTCCACTTTAAATGGTGATAGTACGCTAGATGGTATTGTTGGTGATAACAAAATCTTTGACAATGTGCCACAAGATACAGCTTATCCTTATGTTGTTATTGGAAATATCAATGTTGCGAATAGAGGAACAAAGAGTTTAGATGGTAATGAATACTCTGTAGATATAGATGTTTGGAGTCAATACAGAGGTAAAAAAGAAATATCAGACGCTATGGAAAGAATATATGAGCTTTTGCATGATACAAGTTATTCAGTATCTGGCGCTGATATGGTAGTTAGCCAAGTCAGGAATACAATCACGCTAACAGAAAATGATGGAATTACTAGACATGGGGTGCTATCCTTATCTGTGATTGTGTACGATAGTTAATTTTTTTAGGAGATAGATATGGCAGTACAAAAAGGAAGTGCGTTGCTTGTTAAGATTGGTAATGCTGCTAGTCCAGAAGTTTTTACAACTGTTGCTGGTCTAAGAGATACATCAATTTCAATTAATGCAGAAACAATAGATGTTACAAACAAAGATTCAAGCAGAGTTAGAACATTACTAGCTAATGCTGGAATTAAATCATTTAGCATAAGTGGCTCTGGTGTATTTACAGACGCAGCAAGTGAGCAGTCAGTATTGACAGCTTTTTCAGCAACAACATTTAGTAATTATCAATTTTTAGTGCCAGACTTCAATACTTTCACAGGTGCGTTTCAAGTTACATCTATGGAATATGCTGGTAGTTATAATGGAGAAGTTACTTACTCAATGAGTTTTGAATCTGCTGGTACAGTAACAATAGCCACAGTTTAATTTAGGAGATTATTATGGGTTGGGAACTAATGCCTATAGAGATAGGCTCTAAAAAATTAGACGCACAAGTTAACATTGGAGAAAACAATGTTGAACTAGAAATACCTTTTTATAAGGGATTCAAAGATACAGATACAATCAAAATTAACAAGAAATCTTACACAATCTTCTCTGCTGACAATGTTGGAAGTAGAGATGAGATTATTGTTATATTAACCAAAACGGAGATAAACAATGAGCATAAATCGTCTAAAGGCGGAAAAGCTACTACACTTTAATGATAAAGAGTACAAGGCAAGAATGAGCCTTGATACCATTATCAGGATAGAACAGGCTTTAGGTTGTAGCATACTAAAGCTAGGAAATAAATTGGCACAAGCTGATATTACTATGACTGAAATAATATCGGTCATAACTTTAGCATTAAGGGCTGGTGGGAATAACCTACAAGACAAAGAAGTTAAAGTATTAATATCAGAGATTGGGTTGTTAGAAGCTATAAAGATGGCTGGAGAGTTGGTTACTTTAGCATTGAACGTTGATGACGATACTGACGAAAAAAAAAGTCCAGTAGAGGAATAGACGAAGAAGCTGAACTACCGTACCAAAGATGGATTGAAGTATGCGTAGGCATGATAGGTGTTAATCCAGCAGTATTTTGGGATATGAGCATTACCGAAATAACTCTAGCAATAAAAGGATTTAGTGAGTTCAATGGTGGCAATAAAGATAGACCAATGGACAAAGATGAGTTAAACGAACTAATGGAGCTGTACCCAGATAACTGATGGCAACTGAACTAGATAAACTGGTAGTCAAAATTGAAGCAGACCTTAAAGGTCTGAAACGAGATATGGCTCAAGCCAATAAAGCTGTTGGCAAAAGTTCATCTAACATGAAAAAAAGTTTGGGTGGTCTTGACGGAGTTGTTAATAAAGTAAAGAAAAATTTTGGTAAATTAGCTGGAGTTATTGCTTTAGGTTTTGGTGGTAAAAAAGTGGCTGATGTTTCAGCTCAATTTGAAGATTTACAATTAACTTTAAACACAGTATTTAAAACAGCAGAATCTGGTCAAGCTGCTATGGACTTTATTATAAAGTTTGCACAAAGAACCCCATTCGATATACAAACACTTACTAAAGCATTTATTCAATTAGGTGGTGCTGGAATAAAACCAACAGAAAAAATGTTAACTACTCTTGGAGACGCCGCAAGTGCAACAGTCAATAGAATGCAAACATTTGAAGCATTAACTAGGATTGTTACAAGAGCAGTTGGTGGTGGTTTAGGACTTGAAGAACTAGAACAATTAGTATCTGCTGGTTTACCAGTTTATAAAATTTTAAATGACGAGCTAGGAGTAACTAGGCAAGAAATATCAGAATTAGGGCAATCCGCCGAAGGTGCAGAAAAAATAATGTCTGCTTTATTAACAGGTTTAGATAAAGAGTTTGGTGGTGGTATGCAAAGAGCTTCAACTAATTTATCTGTAGCTTTTTCTAACTTGGGAATTGCTGGAACAGAACTTACAAAAGTTCTTGGAGATGAATTTAATGACAGTTTGACAGACCTTGTTAACACTTTAAGTAGATTATTTACTGCTCTTCAGCCAGTAACAACTGCTTTAGGTGGATTGTTTAATATTTTAATATTTATACTAGATAAAGCATTACTAGGAATAACTATTGCTCTTGAGAAAATTAATTCTTTATTTGCTTTTATAGAAAAAATGGCTATAAAACTTTTAAACGCATTTACACCTTTAAATATTGAATTTGAAGAATCAAATGACAGTTTAAAAGAGATGGAAGAAAAGTTAGGAAAAAATATTGAAGCTATGGATAAAAGCACTACTGCAAATAAAAAAGCACAAGAACAACTTGAAAAAAATATTGAAGCAACCAAAGAATTTAATGACCAGCAATTAGAATCTATGAGACTTTTAGAGGAAATGTCTTTAGAACCTTTAAAACAAGAATTAGAAAAATCAGAAGAACAAACTCAAGCCCTTGTAGATATATTTGATGAAGCTGGTCAATCTATATCAGACGCATTTGGTAAAGCTGTGGCAAGTGGTCAATCATTTAGACAATCTATGCTTGATATATTTCAAAGTGTAGTATCACAAGTTATTTCTTTAATTATTCAATTAACAATTATTGAGCCAATGTTAAAAAGAATTAGAGAAGCAATCGGTGGTGCTAGTGGGCAAAGTCTTGGTTCACAGATTCTGGCTGGAGCTGGTGCAATTTTTGGTTCATTCGGTGGTGAAAGAGCTATGGGCGGAAATGTAAATCCAAATATGCCTTATATGGTTGGAGAGAGAGGTGCAGAAATGTTTGTACCTAAATCTGCTGGAACAATAGTGCCAAATAATCAAATGGGTGGTGGTATTACCATAGAGCAGAACTTAAACTTTGCTACAGGTGTATCACAAACAGTTAGAGCGGAAGTTATGAATATGTTACCAGCCATAAGAGAAAATACTTTATCAGCAGTAAGAGATGCCAGATTGCGTGGTGGAACTTTTGCTAAAGACTTTGGAGCTTAAATGGCAGAGCCTACTTATCCATTAACAATGCCAACTACTCCAAACTTTGTAAGAAGTGAATGGGGTATTGCAAGAGCCGTTGCACAATCACAAAGTCCATTTACTTATTCAACGCAAGTGCATAAATTTACAGGCTCAAAATGGTACAGTACAGTTACTTTACCGCCAATGAGCAGAAGCCAAGCAAGCGAATGGCAAGCTTTTTTTATGCAATTAAACGGTCAATTTGGAACATTTTTGATGGGAGACCCAGACGCAAGTGCTGTGCAAGGCACAATATCAAATACGATTGCAGTCAATGGCGCACATGCTGTTGGAGCTTATGATATTGCGATAGATGGTGCAGATACATCTGAATCACAACTGTTTAAAAAAGGCGATTATGTACAATTTAATTCTGGAGCAACCAGCAAACTGCATATGATTATTGCTGATGTTGCTAGTAATGGAAGCGGTGTAGCTACACTAACTATAGAGCCGTCTTTATCAGCTACTTTGGCAGATGACGCAACAATTATATACGCAAGTCCGAAATGCGTTATGAGAATGACAAACAATGAGCTAACTTGGAGTGCGAATCACATTAGCTTATATGGAGTATCTTTCTCATGCGAAGAGGTTTTATAGTCTTTTTATTTTTAATGATGGTTGTTTTAATTTGGGCTTCAATGAATGCTCATGGAGCAGACAGTACCGTAAATTATAAAAATCAGCCAGTACCAAGTGCGATATCTGCTGGAGTACAAAGCTACTCGCAGATGATTTGTTCTTTTCCAGTTGTGGGTGCAGTACAAACTTCAGTAGTTGGTATATCTACAGGAACGACATTCACAGATTGGAATTGTGAACGCAGAGCCTTATCAAATTCTTTAGCAAAGGCTGGATTAAAAGTAGCGTCAATATCTGTTCTGTGTGCTGGGAGCAAAGCTGTCTGGAGTGCTATGTTACATTCAGGAACTCCCTGTAGCATATGGAATGGTAAGAAAGCACTCATAGGTAAAGACGCAATCAAACATTATAAAATGATGGGATATATAAACGATTATGGGCAAATTATACGTTATCCTGACTACTTGGGTACTGATTACAATGTTAGTAATTACAGCGACTCAAACGGTAAGAGCAACGGAAACATCAAATCTCCTAAATAACGGCTCATTTGATAACCAGACTGAAGGCTGGGAGTTAGAGGGTAATGTTGATTATGATGGAAATAATTATGGAGATTTAAATAAATCAGTTAGATTTAGCGGAAGTGATGGTGGCTCAATTACGCAATCCATAGTTTTAGATAGCGTGGCAGAAGAAAACAAAGAAGTAGATTCAATCTCTGGTAGCTTAATATCTATTGGTTGTAACAATGAAGGCTCAAGCTGGTGTACCACAACAGGCACAGAAAATAATCTTGACCCTGTAAACATAACCATGACTTTATCAGATGGAACGAACAGCGAAGTCTTAACACATAATTTTACATCTGATTTTAATGATGGTGTCATTACTACTAATTATTCTGTTGATGTAACTAATAGCTTTGAAACTGCTAACACCTCATTAACAGTAAATTATGCTGGTTTAGATACAGGAAATAAAACAGGGCAATTTGGTACAATTATAGACGATTTAAGCCTATCTTTGACACTTTCTAGTGTAATCATACCACCAGAGCCAGAAATAGTGGAAATAAGCCCTGTAATAACTCCTGAAGTTATTCTTAGCCCTATTGTTGATGATATTGTGGTAAATCCTGTAATTATCGAGCCTGTCGTAGTTGAACCAGTAGTAATAGAGCCTGTAGTAGTTGAACCAGTTGTAATTATTGAACCAATTATAGTTGAGCCTGTCGTTATTGAACCAATCGTTATCATCGAGCCAATCGTAGAGGAAGTGATTGTAATTGAACCTATTGTTGTAGAGCCAGTAATCATAGAACCTGTCGTTGTAGAACCAATTGTTGTAGAACCTATCCCAGTTAAACCAGTAATTGCAGAGCCTATTGTTGTAGAAACAGTTCAAATTGGCTCATTAGACGCAACATCAATTGTAAATACCATATCAAGCGGAATTATTGACACAAAACCGCCAGAAGATATGCAAATTGCAAATTTATCTTCACAAATATCTGTTATTTCTGATATAAGAGCAGAGCAAATGAACATGGAGATTGCAGACGTTGGAATAAACAATGAGATGCCTACAAGCATTGATGCTGGTGCAGATATACCTGTAGATAACAATATGCCAGAAATAGATATGCCAACAATTGAAATGCCAGATATTCAAATGCCAGATAACTTGCCTGAAATAAATGAGATACAAATTGAATCAGTCAATGAAATAAAAAATGAGCCAGAAACATTACAAGAAATTAGAGAAGAAATACCAGAAAATAATATAGAAGAACTTCCAACAGAACTAGAAGAAATAAATATGGAAGATGATTTAAAGGAGAATCAAAATGAACAACAAGAGGAAACAGCAACGCAGAATGAGGAAGTTGATGGAAAGAATGAAGAAAGCGAGTTATCAGACGATAGCCGAGCCGAAGAAAAAGAGCCAGAGCCAGAAGAAGAAATAAGTGAAAATGAGGAAAAAGAACCTGAAGAAAAAGAAGAAACTGCTGAAGAAGAAATAAAAGAAGAACCAAGTGCAAATGAAGAAAAGGTTGAAGAAACAACAAAATCTGACAAATCTGAGAAAAAACAAGGCTCTGATTCGCCCAAATCCAGCGATAAAAAAACTTCTGTTACTACAGTAACCCCAAAAATTAAGTCAGATATTGTGGTACAAAAACTTGATATTTTAACTGTTGTATCATTTAATAAGGAATACTTTGAGGTTAAGATAACAGATACATTAGATTTAACAAAAACGGAGATAGACTTTTATGACGGACAAGGATTCAACGATTCAGCTTACACCCAAAATAATACTGATTTTTTTGCTATCAATTGCAAGTCCGATTGCTGGGGGAATATACACGTACGCACAAATGCAATCAAGATTGACAGTTTTAGAAGATAGTATGTCAAGTATTCCGAGTGGTGATAATTCTGCAATACTAGAAAGGATTACTGCTGTAGAAATAAACTCAAGCAATAATAAAACATCTATAGATAAGATTGACGCAGATATAGATAAAATTGTTGAGCATGTTGATAAATCTTTTAAGACGGTAACAGAATCAATGAACGCAAATCCACTTTCATTAGGGAATTAATATGACATCAGCAGAGAAAGAATGTTTGTTAAGACTGGAACAGAAGTTAGATTTTGTATCTAAGAATGTAGAGAGTAATTCAAAAGAAATGATTTCTATTAAAAAAGAAGTAAGTGAATTAAAAGCAACTGTTAACATGGGTAAGGGTGCAGTCAAAGCATTAGTCTGGATTGGCTCAATCATAACAGTAATTGCTGGCTTATTTAAATACGGAGATGGCTTATGATAGGAATGATTGTTGGTGGACTTACTAAGGCAGTTGGTGGTTATCTTGAAAACAAAAGTAAAGAGTCGCAAGCTAAATCTAATTTAAAGAAAGCAGAAATTGAAGCAAAGACTTCTGTTGCTAAAGCTGTTGCAGAAGGAAAATTAGAAGCTGACAAATTAAATGCTCAATGGGAAAGCAAGGCTGTAGAATCCTTATCAGGAAGTTGGAAAGACGAGTTTATAACAATTGTGGTATTAACACCTTGCATATTAATTTTCTTTCCTAGTTTACAACCATTTGTAAGATTAGGTTTTGATATCTTAGGCACACTTCCAGACTGGTACATTAACTTAATTTATATAACTGTATGTGCTGGACTAGGGTTAAAAGGGGTTGGTGGAATCTCTAAATTTATGAAGGGGAAAAAATAATGTTAGATAAACTAAAGCATGGGTACGAAAAGATAAAAGATGTAATAGAAGATATTTCTTATAATGTTCCAGATGGAATGTGGTTTATAATTAAATCTTCTGTAATAACTATTATCTGGATTACTATTATCTGCTAACTGCAACAGCAAATAAAGTAATTAAACAAATTAATAATAATATTTGCATTATTATTCTTCTTTTTCTATAGGTTTTATAGTGTTTAAGAGAGCAATACTTTGATTAAGATTACTCAAGATAATAAAAAGGTTAGATAATTTTTTAATGTCTGGCTCTGATTCATTCATTAACTCATTGATTACTTTTAAAGTAGAGTTTACTTCTGCCTGTATTCTTTCTTTGCATTTATCATATATTAGTTTGTCTGCTATTGTTGTCATATTATCTCCATGATTCTCCGAAACACCAAGCCACCACGCACTTACGTATTCCCTTAGTTACATTTGTAACCCTATGGTTGAGGAAACTGGTGAATGATACTAATTTGCTTGGGGTAGAATTGTAGGTAACTATTTCGCCACCATCTCCAAAGAATTGTAAATCTCCACCTTCAAAACCCTCATTTAAAACCCAACTAATAGATATCTTTCTCATTGATGCAATACCTGAACCAATGTCAGAGTGCCAATCGTATTTTCCGCCTTCATGGTATTCCAAGTATTGAACGTCTTGCAGTCCAGATAATTTATAGTTTAAAGTTTTATTAATATCTATAATTGCATGATTTAGTAATTCTGCTGTAATAGATTCTTTTTGATTCAATCGCCAACATTCAACATTTCTCATATGTGATAAATTTTTATCTGTTGTTGATGTTTTTACTTCTTCACCAAACTGCATAGCTTCTTTAAGAACTAAGTCAGTCATATTGTCAGCCATCTCAATTGGCACAATGCCATATTCAGAATCTTTATTATTATCGTAAATTATATTTTCTTTGTAAAATTCGCTGTTTAAATGTTTTAATTTGCCCATTGTTTGTCCTTTAAAAAACTCCCACCATCTCTGATGGGAGAACTTAAACTGCCATGCTATTAGGAGCATGGACTTTTAGGAAACGTTAATTAATTATAAACATACTTAAAATGGTATGTCATCATTAAATTCATCTTTCTTATTCATATCTTCAGATATTATTTTGCCAGCTTGCTCTGGAGTAAGGTTAGTAGTTTTTCTATCATACTTGTATTCTTCTCTAGTTCCATCTTCCGATATTTTATGTTCTGTAAATTTAACATTTAAATATCCTTTTTCTGTACGCCATAACGCAACATCAAATCCACGTCCCTCAATATTGCATAAACCTCTATATGCTGGTGCTTTTGGATTCTCTGAGTTGTTCTTAAACAGATTCCCAGAGTTTTCTCTTATCTCATAGCCACTTGGTGTTTTAATTGATTTATCTTCCATCTTGATTGCTCCTGTTTTTAATTGCTGTATTTGTAAATTGCATTATTGCAATATGTTGTGATTGATTTAATTTTTTAGATTGTTTCATATACTCCAATGCAAAAGAAAAAGATTTATGAACATCTATAGAAATTGCTAAATGCTTATCCACTTCATCTTCTAATTTTTGCAAATGCCTATCTTCATCTTCATGCTGTAGTTCTAAATCTCTTGCATGTGCTTCTTCTGCTTCTTGTATGTTTAATTCGTGTTCATCTTTATCCATTATCCTTACTCCATTCAATTATATTTTTTTTTGCAATTTCTTCAATTACAGAATTAATATCATCTCTAGTATTTTCTGATGTAATGTGGTCAAGTAATACAGATACTGACATTTCAATTTCTAAATCTCTAACTTCATCTCTTAGTGTACTTCTAGGTATATCCATTTTATTTCTCCTTTCCACAATGTGGACATATTTCTTTAAAATTTAAGTTATTTTTTTCCATTGTATCTTTTATAGCATTTATACACATAGCTCCTATATTTGGAAATTTTAAAATATCTTTTTCTGAATAATTTGATAAATCTTCAAAATAGCTTATTCCACCATATAATAATCCATTCTGTATAAGTGCATTTTTTCTTGAAATAGCATGAAAGTTTATTTCTCTTATCGGAGTATTATTCATCAAATATCTCCATTGTTAATCTTCTGCACTTTTTTATTCTGCATGGATTGTTGAGCTTTATTAGCGTCATCATCTGTTTGCTCATTGGTGGCTAGCAACAACATATTTTGATACAGATACCTTTTTGCATAGGTCATAGCACTTCCAATTTGCTGTGGTTTCCTATCAGAATATAAGGTCAGTTCCGATTCAAAAAATTGTCTTGTGGGAACATGGGTAACTTTCATTCTGTAAAAGCATTGGTACTGTTCCAAAGAATCTTTATCAACATTATTATAAGTTTGTGTAAAGCTGGTCAATAAATTATGCTTTAATAATATTGGTTCACATATTTCTATGATGTCATCTAGTGTTGCGTATGTATTACCAAAATGACTGTTCTTCCCTTTCTTAGATATACCTACTTGCTGAATCTCAAGTCTGGCATCTCTAAACGCTTCAAGGTGTGCTGTTGGTACTTTTATTTCATTGCTCATTGTATACTCCTATTTAAGTTTTTTAATCTTTCATCAATTTTTCTGTTTATCAAAGCTTTCTCTACATCTGATATTTCTTTCATATTTGTTCCTCTAGTAAAATCAACTATGCAATAATCTATAAAATTAAATATACCAAAATCAGCTTGGCTTAAATAATCTTGATAGTTTCTCATAATTGATTCTTTTGAGTAGAATTTTATGGTTATAAATCTATAAAGACTTTCACAATTTACAATGCAAGGTTTATAAAATTTATAATCAGAATATATAGATTCAGTTCTTCTTGTTACAAGTGAAAGTTCTCTAATCATATCATCTATAGCATTATCAAGAACTAAACCTTTTGCTACTATTTCTACATGTTTGCTCATTGTCTGCTCCTAATTTAAGTTTTTTAACCATATTAATTATAATGTATAAAATTATTTATTCAAGATATATCTTTATTTTTTTTCAATAATAAATTATAATATTCATATAGTATAAAAAGACTATGGATAAGTTTAATTAAATCAAGGAGTTATAATGACATTCAATGAATTTTTAGTACAAGAAAGATGGTCAGTTGCAAGATTTTGCAAAGAATTAAATCTTAATGAGGCTACTGTAACAAAATGGAAATATGAGGGAGTGATACCAAGAAAAGAAGATATGATAAGAGTGTATAAGTTTACTGAAGGCAAAGTACAGCCAAATGACTTCTATGGGATTAATCAATGAGCTTTACTGCTATGGCTTGGGCTTCTAAAATAAATACTAAAAGTCCTGTATCAAAATTAATATTAATGATGATTGCTAACTATGCAGATGAAAAAGGTGAGTCATATCCGAGCCAAGACCATTTAGCCAAACTTTGCCAATGCACAAGAGTTTCAGTTAATAAACATGTTAAAGATTTAGAGAGGGCTAATTTTCTAAGTATAAGAAAAACAAAAAACGGAATGTTTGGATATAACACTTATACTTTGAATATGGGGTCTGTAAATAATTTTGACATAGCTAGTAAAGAATCTTTACACAATACTCAAGATATACAAATAACATCATATTTTGAAAAGTTCTGGGAAAAAGTTCCTAGAAAGATTGCGAAAAAGAAATGTCAGAAGATATATAATAATCTGGTAAAGTCTAAAGAAGTTACGGAAGATGAATTAATAGATGGAATGACTAGATATGCTGAAAGTGTAAAGCATACTGAAACAGCTTTTATTGCACATGCAACAACTTGGTTAAATCAAGGTAGATGGGAAGATAAGATAGAGGTAAAAGAAAAAAACAAAAACTTTTTATTAGGATAATGGAGAATAACAATGAGCAAAAAAATAGATGGTTTATATACAGCCAGAGATTTATGGGAATCAGTCAAAGATTTACATTCTGGAAATACAAGTCAACCTTATGATGTTGGCTTTACATCATTAGAAGATAATTACAAAGTTGCTAGAGGAACATTTCATGTTTGGACTGGAGTGCCGAATCATGGAAAAAGTTCATTTCTTGCAGATATTTTAATGAATATGGCAAAGATATATGGCTGGCGTTTTTGCCTATTTTCTCCTGAACATAGCATGGCGAATAACATAAAAAGATTATGTGAGAAGTATATGATGAAACCATTTGATTATGGTATGACAGATAGAATTACGAAAGATGAATTAGTAACAACATTAGCATTCATACAAGAACATTTCTTTTTTATTGATATGGAAAATGAAAGTCCAGATATAAAATGGATATTAAATGTAGCTAGACAAGCTAAAGAAGAATACAAAATAGATGGTTTAGTATTAGACCCATATAACGAAATTAATCCAAGCAGAAAAGGTAATCTAAGAGAAGATGAACATATATCTAATGTTATATCAGACATAAAAAGATTTAACAGGGAAACAGAATGTGTTACTTGGTTAGTTGCTCACCCTACAAAACTACCTAGAGAAGCAGATGGAACATACAATGTCGATTCTTATTCTATAAGTGGCTCAGCTCATTTTGCTAATAAAGCTGACCTTATCTGTGTAGTGTCAAGAAACTTTGCAGAGGAAAGAACATGTTTTCAAGTTAAAAAGGTAAGGGAAGCAGACTTGTATGGACAAATATCTGAAACATTATTTAAATGGAATACCAAAACAAGATGTTTTCACCAATTAGACAGTAACATATGGAGCAAACATGATTAAAGGCATGAGAAATAATCAGGCAAAACATATAGACTTTGGTTTCTTGTCTGGAGTTATAGAAGATAATCCTAAAGCTATGCCTAGTGATTTAGATATGGTGTTTGAACGCAAGGGTAAGTTTCTTATTGCTGAATGGAAAAGAGATGGTGAAAAGATATCTATGGGTCAAAAGATATTATTAAAATCTTTAGCTAAAAATGATAATTTTAAAGTGCTTATCATAGAAGGTTATTCATATGATGGTGCTACTGAAGTGAAAAGAATAGGAATAATTAAGCAAGATAAGTTAGAAAAAATAGCAGAAGGAATAGATGGGTTGAAGAAGGTAATCAAAAGATGGTATAAATACGCAAACAAAGGAGCATTAAATGAGTGAACAATGGGCAGTACATAATACAGTTATTAAAAATATTAATGATTTAGTCGAATACGATAGCAATCC
>MDTG01429491.1_pt1 | contig 14766 bp, 16 predicted proteins | sample 811421 | NCBI WGS metagenome assembly MDTG01 (sample SAMN05326645, study PRJNA326480) | marine metagenome | isolation source: seawater | place: Pacific Ocean: South East | collected 2011
CTTTTTTTCTTTATCTTATCAGGTAATTTTAAAAAAATTTCCTTATGATATCGATCTTTATATTTTTTATTGTATAAATTTTTTGAAAAAAAAGTTTCAATTAAAATTATATTTTTATTTTTATAATTTTTAACTCTGCCTTCCTCCTTACAAAAAATCATTAAGATAGAATAAATTGAAATTTTGAAAAAAGATAAAATTAATTTAAAAAAATTTGAGAAATTATTAGTTAATGAGAAATTAGAAATAATTTGAATATTTTGATATCGCTGTTGAATTATTTTTTTTAATATGTGATTCCTTACCCTAATTTTTTTATATTTCTTTTTTTTAATATAGTAATCAGCAAGACAAAGAAAATTTAAATCTCTTAATAAATCCGACTGAAAATAATCTCTTCCAAATATTGGTGATAAAATCCATTTTGGATTTTTATTTGTGTTTAAAAATATTTTTTCCAATAATTTATCAATTTTACTCTTATTTTTTAAGCTTATATTGTCAAATTTTTTGGCTTGTTCTTCTGTAAGATTAAATTGATTTAACATTATTTTTTAATTAATTTCAAAAAATTTTTTTTAGATCACTAAATTTATTAATATATAAAACTGATTTATTAAAAATTTTTCCATATCCGTAATTACAAAAAATAAAATTAATTTTTGACTTTTTTGCAAATAGATAATCTACCTGTGTATCTCCAATATAAAAAATTCTTTTTTTATCAAAATTTAATTTTTTATTTAATATGTTTAAGATTTTTGGATTTGGTTTGCCTATGTTTTGTGTTGTTGGGCATTGAACGTGTTTAAACTTAAGATTAAATTTTTTTAACAACTTAAGTGTTCTGGATCGTTCTTTTGATGTCAAAATAGCTAACTTGTAATTTTTTTTTTTTAAATAACTTATAGTAGATTTTACTCCGGGGTAAACTTTTATATAATTGTTTTTTTTTTATAGAAGTTTCTTTATAAATTTTACTTATTTTTAAAAAAAGATTTTTTTTTATTTTTAATTTCTTAAGAATTTTATTAAATGGAATGCCAATATTATTGAAATATTCATTAAAAGAAATATTTAATTTTAATTTATTTCTTACTTCTCTCCATGCTTTATTCATGTTCGACTTTGAGTTAAAAATAACTCCATCTAAATCAAAGATGATCAGCTTATTCATTACTTTATAGCGATTTTATTTACTACTTTGAATTTTTTTGACTCTTTTAAAGAATGGGCATTCTCTAAAAAATTAACAATGAGATTAAAACTCCCTAATCCTAAAAAAGAAAAATAAATTTGAGGTTGAACTATCAACATTTTGTAATTTTTTGCAGACAATATTATTTTTTTACTCGTGTAAAATTTTCCCTTTTTTTTTAAAAAATGAAATTTTACTTTTCCTGCAATAATAGAAATATGACACTTATTTTTAACGTGATAGTTCCATCCTTTTTTTTGTTTTTTTTTTATTTCAGAAAAATAAATTTCTCCGAATTTTTTGAAATATTTGTCTTTTTTGCTTAAAAATTTGTATATATCACCTTTAGGTGTTTTTATTTTTTTAAGAGCAATTATTTTAATTCCATTCATTTTCAAGCATATATTTTTCTATTTGATTTTTAGATACAAGAAAGGCATTTTGTTTTTTTACTTTAACGTTAAAGTACCATTCAGCAGTAATTTTAACACTACTTTCCACACTATATGTCGGCCACCAATTTAAAAGTTTTTTAGCTTTAGTAATACTCAATTGTAAGTTCTTTTGCTCATAGTAGTTTTTGTTTTTTTTAAGGGTAGTTCTACCTTTTTTCCAAAATTTAGTTATATAGTTTACAATCTCTATAACACTTGTTACTGAGTTAGGTCTTGTTCCAAAGTTCCAGGCAGAAGCATATTTTTTTGGATTTTCGTACTGATGCTTCGCTAATATCAAATATCCTCTCAGAGGTTCCAGGACATGTTGCCAAGGTCTATTAAATTTTGGATTTCTGATAACAATTTTTTTTTTATTTAATAAAGATCTGATCACATCTGGTATCAATCTATTTTGTGACCAATCTCCTCCCCCGATTACATTACCCGCTCTTACACTTGAAATTGCTTGAGATGAATTTTTAAAAAAACTTTCTCTATAAGCTCTTATAACAAGTTCAGCTGAAGATTTTGAGGCACTATAAGGGTCAACGCCTCCAAGTCTATCATCCTCTTTGTAAGGAATAATTTTTCCTAAATTTTCATAACATTTATCTGAGGTGATAAAAATTGCAGATTTTATAAACTTATTTTTTTTAATCACTTCGAGTACATTTAGTGTTCCTCTGATATTTATATCAAAAGTTTCTAATGGTTTTTGATATGACGCAAATATTAAGGGTTGAGCTGCTAGGTGAAAAATAATTGATGGTTTGAATTTTTTAATTATTTTTTCGACTTTTTTATAATTTCTAATATCAAAAACATCCGTTTTGATAGATTTGTTTAAACCTATTTCATAAAATAGTTTTCTATTTGAGTTTGGATTATTCCCAATACCAAATACATTAGCTCCTAAAATTTTTAACCAAAGACAAAGCCATGCCCCCTTAAAGCCCGTAGCGCCTGTAATTAAAATTTTTTTATTTTTATAAAATTTTTTTATTTTAACCATGGAGTATTTTTTTCATCAATCATTTTATTAAGTAAATTCTTATCTCGCAGTGTATCCATGCATTGCCAAAAACCCTCATGTTTAAAAGCCATTAAATTACTCTCTTTAGAAAGTTTCGTTAGTGGTTCTCTTTCAAAGATCGTTTGATCATTTTCAATATAATTAAAAATTTTACTATTTAATACAAAAAATCCTCCATTTATCCATCCTGCTTTTGCCTGTGGCTTTTCCTCAAAACTCTGAACTTTATCGCCATGCAGTTCTAATTCGCCAAACCTAACTGGAGGATGAACTGCTGTAACAGTAGCTATTTTTTTATGTTTTTTATGAAAATTTATCAGTTTATCCACTCTAATGTCGCTTAAACCATCGCCATATGTCATAATGAAATTTTCATCACTTTGAAAAAATTTCTTAAGTCTCAATATTCTTCCACCAGTCAAAGTTTTTGCTCCGGTATCCACAAGTTGAACCTTTTTGAATTCATTAAAAATATTTAAATTTTTTTTAATAACCTCGATTTTGTAGCCTGCAGCTATAATAAAATCTGTTACATTGTAAAATGATAATAATTTCATTATATGCCATAAAATTGGCTTACCTCCAATTTCTACCATTGGTTTGGGAATTAATTTTGTTTCCTCAGATAATCTTGTACCTTTACCTCCACATAAAATTACTGCTTGCATAATTTAAATATCTCGTTCTCCAATAAATTCATAAGTTGGTTGTTGTATCTCTTTTTTAAACTTATATGGAATTCCAAATATGTACTCTCTTTTTGTATAGTCCCATTTGTACAACTGAGATACATCAAAAAATATTTTGCGAAATTTACTAAGATTTAGATCTAAAATATCTATAGGATTTTCACCAATTTCAACGGCATGTCTTTTAAATCTATTAAATAAAAAAATATATTTTGACGTTTTGTATGCATCACAATTCGTATATCTATTGAACCAGTATCTATTCATTTCGTTAAATGAAGCTACATTTATTGTTAAATCTACCAAATCACTTTTAATTTTATCAATCCAAAAACAAGGTACTAAAACAAAATCATAATTTTCTAGTAAGTTTGAATCAATATTTGTAAAATTTTTTAAATCTTCAAATGAAGCAATTTTTGTGTCTGGAAGTTCTTTTTTTAAAAAATACTTAGCAGTAGCTAATGGCTCGGGAAAATCGACTAAAATAAATTTTAAATTATTATCGTTCTTTTTTAATAAATACGGTAACGCACCATAATTACTTCCAATATCTAAGACTATTTTAATATTTTTTGATTTTAAAAATTTATTATACAATTGTAATAACCAAACATGTCTGATCCACCTTTGAGTGAAATAAGAATTTTTTTTTTTTATATAATTGAGGACTACCTGTTTTTGGTGAAGAATTATTGATTAATAATTTTAAAATTTTTTTTTTTTTAATAAACTCAAATAAGTCCTCAAGCATACAAATTTTTGGATCGAGTTTACTTATACTTTTTGGTAAAATTGAACAGATTTCATATAAAAATTTTTTGATTAGTGTCATTTCACCTGGAACATCAGTTATAAAATAATTTGTTTTTCTAAAATTAGTTAAAATTTTTGAATCTTGCTCTAAATCTCTTATAATATTACTTGACCACTGACTCCAAATTTCAATTTTATCTTTTTTTCTTATCGAACTAAACTTAGAATTATTTACAGCTTTTTTATAAATATCATTATTAATAAAATATTCAGACTGAATTTTAAGTTCATTTATAATTTTTTTTTCTAGGGAAAGATTTTTCACTATTTAAATTATTTTATTGCTAAAAAACCTTCAAAACATAAATGCTTCATAACAGTTATTGTATCTTTAAATCCAGCTCTTTTTAACAAATCTAAATTCCCATTTGTAGAAAATGGCTCCAATACACCTTTCAAGCTTCTAGACTTACTAATTATATCTTCTGCCGTATAAAGGTTTTTTAATTTAAATTCGTTATATATGAGAGAAATTATATCTTGAAATCTTGCGTCTGGTGCTCTCACTTTTTCAAATAAAAGAAACGCCCCACCCCAGTTTAAAGATTTGTAAATTTTATTTATCAAAGTTTGTCTTGATCTAGGATTCACAAATTGAATTGTGTAATAGGCAATAATTAAATCCGCATTACTAATTTTTTGTTTTAAAAGATCATTTCGTATTATTTTGCAGTTTTTTATTTTTTTTTCTTTTGCTTTTTTTACCATAGGAGTTTCTACGTCAATACCAAAAAATTTTACATTTTTTTTTGTAAGATTTCGGTCTGAAAGTTTCTTTAATAAGGTTCCTGTAGAACATCCCAAATCATAACATTTACTATTTTTCTTAAGAAAAAAATCGCTTAATTCACAAATTATGTCGTGCCCCTCTTTATAAAAAGGCACAGATTTTGAAACATGTTTTTCAAAGCTTTTAGTTACTTTTTTATCAAAAACCCATCCAGCATTTGATACTTTGATTCCGTCTCCAGCAGATTTTTTTTTTGATTTCATGGTGAGTAACTGTTTTTTGTAAAATATCTTAACCAAACTTTAAATGTATTGCTATCATTTAAAGCAAATTCATTACAGAATAATTTTCTGGCTTTTTGAGTTTTATTTGAGTACCACCATTCAAAAATATTTCTATCTAGCTTTTTAGCTGCTAATTTTGGATCATAATGAATAATTTCTACCTTATGAAGAATTTCAAATAATTTTTGTGCTTTTTTTGTAATACCCCAACAATTTTTTTTACAAAAAAGTATTGTTGGGATGTTCATAGATAGAGCTTTAAAAAAAAATGTAGAATAATTATTCATCACAATCAATTTAGAATCTTCGACATAATTTTCTGGTATTTTATTAATAAATTTCATTTTTTTAAAATTTCTTTTTAAGAAAGTCTTCTCTGAAAAATGCCCATAATTAGAATCTTTATACAATATTTTTGATAAATTTTTTTTATTTAAATTTTTTAAAAATTCATAACTATTTTTTATTCTTAAACAGCTTTCATCAAAAGATCTCATTTTTATATATTTTCTTTGAAAAAAAACGTTAGAGGTCGACACGAATAATATTTTATGATTATGTTTAATCTTATCATAGTTCATTTTTTGTCTTAGTTGAGGCGAAGGTAGGGGAATAAATCTTACTTTGTAATTTTCATGATTTTTTTGTCCCCAAGAAATAAATTTATCAAATAAATACTCATGACCATGATGAATAGAAATGCTTGCATCGCCATATGCACTTCCATGTTGCACAGAAATAATTTTTCCTCCTAATTCCTTAAATAATAAAGGAATATATTTCTTGTCATCATTAATTAATGACGAGCTTGAACACAACATAACTCTATTATTACAATTTGTTAAAAAAAAGAATTTATTCTTGTTTATTTGAAAATAGGATTTTGGAATAAATTCTTTAACCATATCAATTAACTCTTTATCACTTACTGGAGGTTTTAATTTACTTTTTTTAATTAAAGTTTGAAAGTTATTTAACTTGTTATATTTTATTTTTGGTTTAATAAAAGTTAATATTAATGATAATAAAAATTTTTCAAATTTATTAAAACCACTTACATGTTTTACTCTAGAAAAAATTATATTAGAAAAAAAATTTTTAACTGATGAGAAAATTCTTGACTTACGAAGTTTAAGATTGCCGTAATAATTATTAGATAATCTTTTTACTTTCCATTTTTTTGGCTTATTTTTTAGAAGAAATTTTAAAACAAAATGTGAAAAAATATAAGGATTTTTATGAGTTTTTTGAAGATAATCATCTGTTGTTAAAAAATGAAAATCTGGTGTTTTAAATTTAATGATTAATTGTAAATTTTGATCTTTTAATGTTTTTTTGTAAGTATTACTTAATCTTTTTGAATAATGTGCTAAATGAATAAAATCAAGAAGCCAATAACCAACATAATGTTCAAAAAAATTTAGAGAAAATTTTAAATTATTTTCTTTTCTTAAAAAAAAAGCTATTTTTTTTATAATTCTACTATATTGTTCTTCGCAACATTTAAATGCTTTAATTTGATTAATTCTATTTTCAATAATATTTTTGTTAATTTTTTTCTTTATAATTTTTTCAAGAGAAAGATTTTTGTCAAAACACCATGCTCCCAGAGCATAATCTTTTTTATAGTCAAATTGATTTGAAATTTGATCAATTACTAATTTTCTCACAAAAATTTATTTATAATTTTTTAAAAATTGATTTATAATTTTTTTTAATTTTAGTACAGAGAGGTAATCTTTGTTATTGAAGCTATTATAGCTAAAATTATTTGAACAATATTTCCCGCCCTTAAAACTTTGAAAATATTTTTTTTTATCCCATCTTAAATACTCAGAATTGGGTGTAATGACAAAATGATTTTTATATTCTATTGTATTTAAGGCCTCTGACAACGAAATCATTTCCTCGTGTAATTTTTCTCCAGGTCTTATACCTATATTTTTTACCTTTGGTTTCTGTGAGATGGCAAATACCAAATCTAAAATTTTAAATGATGGAATTTTAGGAACGAATAGTTCACCACCCCACATTTTATTCAATGAAAATATTACAAATTTTACACTTTCCTCTAATGTTAAATTAAAGCGTGTCATTCTTTTATCGGTGATAGGAAATAAATTTTGTTTTTTACATTTCAAAAAGTATGGAAGTATCGATCCTTGGCTTCCTAGAACATTTCCGTACCTTACTACAGAAAATTTAATTTCTTTTTCTCCTTTATAGTTATTAGCCGCAATAAACAATTTATCTGAGGTTAGTTTAGTAGCGCCGTATAAATTAACTGGCGAAGAAGCTTTATCTGTACTTAAGGCTATTACTTTTTTTACACTATTAATTAAAGCGGCTTGTATTACATTTTGAGCTCCCATTATATTAGTTTTGATAACTTCTAAAGGATTATATTCACCAAGAGGAACATGTTTCATCGCAGCTGCGTGAATAACAATATCAACCTCTTTCATTGCAAAATTTAATCTGTCAAAATCCCGCACGTCTCCTATCAAGTATCTAATTTTTTTATAATGATTACGCCAATATTTTTGCAGTAAAAAATGCTTTTGTTCATCTCTGCTGAAAATTATGATTTTTTTAGGTTTATTCTTTTTTAAGATATAATTTACAAAAGCTTTTCCAAACGATCCAGAGCCTCCAGTTATTAGAATAGTTTTATTGTTCATTTTATTTAATTAACTCCTCATTTAGTTCTTTAAATTTTTTTAATCTTCCAAAAATAATTGAATTATTTTCATCATAAATTAAGAGATCATTCAAATATTCTTCTAAACATTTTTCCCATGTTTTCTTATCTGACTTTTTTAAATAATCCATTATATTTGTGAGTTTATTTATATCGTAGTTTGAAGTCCAAAAAGGGCCCTCTTCTTGCATTTTTTTTGGCCAACCAAAAGAATAGCTATTTCTGCCGTCAAAAATGATAGTTTTATTTTTTCTTGCCAAAGACTCGTAGCCCAATGTGGATGTTATACTAGCGATAATTTCATGATTGTCTATTTCATCGTAGCTTGATTTTCGAGAATTTTTAGTTCTTTTATAAATCCATTTTTTATTTCCAATACAGTTATTGTAAAACTCGATTTCTTTTTTACTATTTTTAATATCTAGCGGTCTGCCCATTATATAAAATTCATAATTATTTTTAAAACAATAATCACTTAAAAATCTTACAAAAAAAACACATGACTCATGAAATTTTTTATAACCATTAACGTTTTTATGAAAAACCTTTTTAAAAGGACCCCACTCAGAAATAAACAAAACGCTTTTTGTTTTTTTTTTTAAATCTTTAATAATTGATTTATTGTTTGCTATTGAACCGCTAACTATAATTTCTGATTGAAAAAATTTCTCATAAATAACTGATATATTTTTATTAAAAACAAAAAATAAATCAATTTTACGATTTATATTTTTATCTAAATTTTCAAAGTATTTATCATAGTTATTATTATATCTATATCCATTTTGAATAATTATGACTTTAATATTTGGAAATTTTTTTTTAATTTCCCATAATAAACTATCGTTATCAATTATTGATATTATAAACCTTGGATTAACCTGTCTTATTATTTCATAAATATATTCTCTATAATTTATTATAAAAAATTTTGTGAATAATTTAATTACAACTTGTAAATATATCTTTTTTAAATTTCTTTCTAATACAAAAATTTCCCTTTCTTTAAAATAATCTTGGAATAAATTATAACTTTCATTTGAATAAAAAAAAATTTTCTTACGTTTTAATGATTTGAATGTTTTTTTGCCTGTAAATATAATTTTAATTAATTTTAAAATTTTCATTAAAATTATTTAATTTTATTAATTAATTCCCATTTTTTTTTTTTATTTTTTTTCCATAAGAACTTATTTCTGAATTTTTCTACAATTTTATCAAAATCCTTTCTTGTTAAATTTATATATCTTAGAGATTCTTTTAGGTATCTTAAAGGAAATTCTCCATCGTACAGTTTTACTAGATTAACTCCTTCTTTTCGTGAAATATATCCATCTCTAATTTCACAACTTGCATCACTAGTGCATCTTCCGAAACCGAATTTTAAATATTGGAAATAATAATATATTTCATCTAATTTATCATCCAAGCTGGCGTATTTAGTAAATGTTCCCTCCGTTCTTTCAATATCACAATTTAAACCACAGTTTTCAGCTGCATAGTAGTAATTCTGATGTGGTATCCATTTTCTAAAATACGAAAAAAAATAAGATCTTGTATTATTTTTTTTTGTCTCCTCTTCTGTGGGCAATCTATAATCTTCAACTAATTTATTTTTTTTAATATAAGTTTTTTTAAAAATTTTTTTTTTAACCCCTATTTCAATTAATTTATCTACTCCTGATTTAATTCTCAGGTTTTGATTCAATTTTCTTCTTAAAAGTGTATTTTCTCCTCCTTCTTCATCCAAATGCCCTCCGCTATATTCAACCCATTGATTTTCACCATACATTACTAAAGGAATATTATACTTAATCGCTACTTTTTGAGGGTAAGCCTCCATACCATATTGCCATGGTTGAAATATGTCCCCATATTCTTCAAATGCTATCCTACTGAGTTTAGAATGCAGATCTCTATTAGGAACATAAATCAACGTATCTATCTTTTCACAAAAGGCCATTAAATTTAACCAACCAATTTTTGTATAAAGTCCTGGCGCCCAACTTACAGCTAACGGGTTCATACCATATTTATATTTTAAAATATGAGCAACATATCCACTGTCTTTACCGCCGCTTGAGGGAACAACTATATCATGGCTTCCGTCTTTAGACCTGTATTTATCAAGTAAAATGAGTAGCTCATCTTCTCTCTTTTTCCAGTTAATTTTTTTATGTTTTTTAATTGAATATAGACAAGAGTAACACGTTCCGTTTTTATCAAATTTTAATCTTGGTCTTAAACTTGAATTAACACACTTTTTACAAAAAATTACTTTCTTTTTTTTATTTAAAACAGACAAAGAATTCTTTATTTTCATTAAAATCCTATATGGTTTATTTTTTTTATTAAATTTAATCCGTTTTTTCCACTCTTTTCTGGGTGGAACTGAAAGCCAATTACATTTTCTTTTACCACTACTGAAACTATTTTTTTATTACCATACTTATAATAAGCTAAAATTTCTTCTTGGTTTTTTGGCTCTGCAGAATAAGAATGAACATAGTAAAAATTTTTTTTAGAAATAACAGAATTAAGTTTATTAAATTTTTTTTCGTTATTTTTCTTAAAAAAAGTATTATTCCATCCAACAACTGGCACCTTATTAATATAATTTTTTTTAAGGTCTATCTTTCTCACTTTACCCTCAATTATTGACAAGCCTTTACTTGAACCATGTTCTTCACTACTAGACATTAAAAATTGCATTCCAAGACAAATACCAATTAATGGATTTCCTTTTTTTACATGATTCAAAATTTTATCAGTAATCTTCAATTTTTTTAGTGACTCAGAAGCAAATTTAAAAGATCCATCCCCCGGAAGAATTAAATACGATGCATTTTGAATTTCTTTAGGCGACTTAACTAATTTTGTGCGAAAATTACAATGATTTAAAGCTCTCTGCACACTTAAAATATTTCCAGCTCCATAATCAATTATAGAATATGTTTTATGCATTTTTTTTTAGAATTTTTTTTATTTCAGTTATTTTAAGCAAATTATAATGTAAAGCTGTTCCTGAGCAGATTCCATCAATCCCTTTTAAATCTAATTCTTTTATATGATCCAATTTAGCCAATCCACCTGAGATAATAAATGGAACTTTACAAATTTCCTTAGATTCGTTAATCAAATCTAAATCAAATCCATTTTTAGTGCCATCTTTCTCAATAGAGTTCAAAATTATTTCCCCGGCACCAAGATCGATTACTTTTTTTATCCAGTCTTTTACCTCAAGATTAGATCTTTTTGTTCCATTATGTGTAAAAACTTCCCACTTATTTTCATCAACTTTATTGACTTCTAGAGTAACAGTAACGCACTGGGATCCAAATCTTTTTGAAATTTTAGTAATTAATTTTGGATTATTTACAGCTGCAGTGTTAAGGCTTATTTTGTCTGCTCCATTTTTAAGTATTTCATATGCATTTTCCTCACTCCTGATACCGCCGCCTACTATTATAGGGATAAAAATATTTTTTGCTGAACTTCTTATAACGTTAATTAAACTATTTCTTCCATACAAACTTGCTACGATATCGACAAGAAATATTTCATCTATTCCATCTTTAAAATATTTGAGTGCAAATTTATTTGGATTTCCTACTTCTTTTAATCCGTCTAGTTGAATTCCCTTAATAATTTTTTCTCCCTTTATGTCTAACCTAGCAATAACTCTAGGTATCATTTAATCTCCTTATTAAGACATTCGACAATATATTTAATTTCAGAATTCTTAAGCGTTGGAAATAAAGGTAAATTTAAAATTTTTGATGTTATAATTTTAGCGTTAGGACAATTAAGCTTCCTGTAAGGGTGGTGTTTATTTTTATATATTTTTTGAAGATAAATCGGTTTTTTGTAAGCTATTCTAGTATCTATTCCATACTTTGATTTTAAAACTTTAGCTACTTTATCTCTATTATTTATTAAAATTGGATAAAAAAAATAACCATTTTGACAACCTTTTTTTATCACAGGTAAAGTTATTTTTTTATTTGTTTTTAATAATTTATCATAATTTCTTGCTATTTTTTGCCTTTGCAAAATATATAGTTTTAATTTTTTTAATTGTGCTAAACCAATTCCAGCTTGTATATCAGTTAATCTGGCATTTGTGCCTAAATAATTATGAATATAGTTTCCAGCTTTCTTTTCTCCATGACTTCTTCTCATTTTAATCTCTGAATACATTTTTTTACTATGGGTAAATACCATTCCACCTTCAACGCAGCTAAGTATTTTTGCCATATGAAAGCTCATAGTAGAAATCTTAGCATTAGCACCTAATTTTTTTCCACGGTAAACACCTCCTAATGATTGAGCGCCATCTTGGAGAATTGGTAATTTATATTTTTTTCCTATTTTAAAAATTTTATCTAAGTCACTTGGATTCCCACCATAATCAATAAAAATTATGGCTTTTGTTTTTTTTGTTATTGCTTTTTCAATTTCAATTGGACTTATATTAAAATTATCAATTTCTACATCTACGAATACAGGAATTGCATTTTGATACGATACCATTGAGGCTGTGGAAAAATAACTCATTGCTGGAACAATAACTTCATCTCCGTGTTTGATGCCAAGTGTTTTCAAAGCAATATCTAACGCAACTGTTCCATTGCTAACTGCTACTGCATAAGGAACATTGCAAAAGTTTGCCATTCCCTCTTCAAATTTTTTTACTTTTGGACCTTGAGTAAGCCAATCATTTTTAAAAGAATTTTTAATTTCATCTAATTCTTCTTTTCCAACACCCGGTTTAGCCCAAGGAATAAGTTTTTTATTCATAATGTTTAATATTCTAGTTTTTTTGAATTTTTTTTAAAAAATTCAATTAATGACTCTAAATTTGAATTCTTAAAAGTCTTATCATCAATTTTTCCTGTGTTTAGTGCATCCAAAACTTCTTTAAAACCGAGTGAAACATCAAATTCGTTTTTTAAACCTAAAAATTTTTCAATTTTTGTAAAATCTACTCTATAGTTTCTCTTGTCATTGCTTAATGGTATGTATTCCACCTCTAAATCAGGCAAATGTTTAATCAATTTTTCTACAATTTGTTTTTTTGTAAAATTCTCTTTCGAAAAACCGGCATTAAAGATATAACAATTTTCAGTAAGTTTTTGCTTCTGTATCATTCCTAAAATAATATTATTAATGTCATTTACATGGATATAAGGCCTCCACGTATCTGCAGCAAAAACTGAAATCTTTTTATCCTTAAATGCCTCATAGGCAAAAGAATTTACGGTTAAATCAAATCTGGTTCTGTAAGATACCCCGTAGGCTGTAGCAAATCTTAAACAAAAAGTTTTAAAATCTTTATTTGCTATACTTTTAATATAGTTTTCACTATCAATTTTAGCTTCTGCATATAATGAAACTGGGTTAAAGGGTGAGTCTTCTTTTGCAAGCTCCTCATAAGAACTAATTCCATAATTTGAACAAGTAGATGCAAATATAAACTTTTTTACTTTATTTTTTTGTGCTAACTCACAAATAGTTTTCGTTGCATTATAATTAATATCGTATGACGCCTTAGGAGCGGCTTCGCAAGGTTTGTCTCCGACAATGCCTGCAAGATGAACTACTTCATCAACACCCTTCAAGCATTCATCCAATTTCTTTTTATCTCTTACATCTCCAATTATTAATGAAAAATTTTTGTTGTTTGTTAAGCCTTTTATTGCATCATCTCCATAAATCAAAAGATCTAAACACTTTACAATATATCCTTGGTCTATAAGCTTTCTAATTAATCCTCCACCAATATAACCACACCCTCCTGTTACTAAAATTTTTTTTTGAGCCATTGAATTACTTATCTCTTGGTAGGTTTTCTAAATTTTTATCTATTACCATATTCCCGCTTACAAATTGATTCTTTCCAACTAAAATTTTAGATTTGATAACAGACCTAGGTCCTATTGAGACATTTTTTTCCAGAATACTTTTAGAACCTAAGACACACCCCGGTGAAAGATAGCAATTTTCTCCAACTTTTGTCCTAAAATCTAAAATGCAACCACTAGATATATACGAGTTGTCACCAACTTCAACTCCGTGCTGAAGAATTGAGCCGCTACCTATGACTACTCCAGATTTAATCTTAACACTATTCTCTATAAAAGCATTTCTTGATATTGCATTTATTGCGATCAGCCCCTCACTTTTTGCCTCATAGAATGCTTGTTCCCTAATATTATTATCTCCTATAGCAGCAATAAAACCTCCAACCTGAATTTTATTTAATTGTTTTAAGATTTTTCTAGTTCCTAGGAATGGAATATCTCTATAAATCTTTTTATTTTTAAACTTTTTATTTTCATCTTCTGTGCCTATAAATCCTACAACTTCATAATTATGTTCAAATGAAATTATGTCAGCAATCATAGCTGCTACAGAGCCTATTCCAATAATAACAATTCTCATAATTATTCCAAAAAATTATTTAAAATTTGAATTTGTTTTTTGATTTTATTTATATCAAAAGTATTCAATTCTAAAGTGTAATAATCTTTATTTCTGCTAATATAGTCCCAAAACCAAGAGTCTTTAGTAATCAAATCGTTGGTATCGTACAAGCCTTCGTTATCACTCAAGTGATAAGCTTTAATTTTATTATCAAATTTTTTAATATAGTTTGAAGCAGAAAACTTTAATGTGTTAGCAGATACTTTTAAATGTGCCAAATCTAAAAGAATGTTTACATTTTCCGGAAAATTTTTTACCAAATTTTCTGTTTGATCTATTGATGTCATTAATAAAGGGTTACCATCAAATGTATCAAAGTTCTCTTTATTGATTACATTATTTTCTATCAAAAGTTCCACGCCTTCATTTTTTGAAAATTCAGAAAAAAATAC
>MDTG01141136.1_pt1 | contig 14765 bp, 17 predicted proteins | sample 811421 | NCBI WGS metagenome assembly MDTG01 (sample SAMN05326645, study PRJNA326480) | marine metagenome | isolation source: seawater | place: Pacific Ocean: South East | collected 2011
ATCCGGGCTACGCCCGGCTTCCGCTTCCCCCAAAATCACCACCTGCGATGTCGCGCTGTTTCACCAGCGGTGTCGCTGCACACACGAGCGCGGCAACGGTCCGGACATCCTGTTGAAGGGCCGGGTCTCTCGTCTCGGCGCAGGCGTGTTTCGGCCTCTCCGGATCGTCGAAGAATGTCTCCATCGGAACCGAGAACACCTGCGCGATGGCGGCGAGATGCGCCGCAGGAACGCGACCGGTTCCGGTTTCATATCGATAGATCTGCTGGGGATGTGCCCCGACCCGTTTGGCCAGGTCCGCCTGGGTTAGTCCCATCTCGTGGCGGAGTGTGCGCATCTTTCTGGAGATGCGTTCTTCCGAAGTCATTCGTCGTCCTCATTACTATCGTCTTTATCTAATCACGGCGGAATGGTCAGCAAAAACAGAAGGTTGTGAAAATTTTTTGGTCAATGAGCCTAACTTAGATCGAACCGGCTTTAGGAAAAGTATAAATCTGCGCAGCAGGGCTGAATCCCGTCACGGCAGGTCGTGGGCACGTCGATGCGAGACGCGCTCACGAGGTACAAAAAAACCGCGCCGAAGACCGGCGCGGTTCTCTTGTTTCTGGCGATGTGAGCGAGGGCTCAGCTTTCGCGCTCTTCCTCGGCCTGACCCTCGGGGGTCTCGACAAGGTCGGAATCTTCGGAGGTTGCGCCACCGATGTCGTCGAAGAGCTCGGAGATCTCGAATTCCGCCTGGGCTTCTTCCTCGGCAGCGAGTTCCTGGATCGACTTGCCCGACGCCTGCAGCTCGGCCTCTTCGGGCGAACGCGCGACGTTGAGCTCGATGGTGACCATCACCTCGGGGTGCAGGTGCACCTCGACCTCGTGAAGGCCCAGCTCCTTGATGGGCTGACGGATGATGACCTGCTTGCGGTCCACCGAGAAGCCGGCTTCCGATGCGGTCTCGGCGGCGTCACGGGTGGTGACGGAGCCGTAGAGGTTGCCGCCGTCGGAGGCCTGGCGAATCACGACGAACTGCTCGCCCTCGAGCTTCTCGGCGAGCGCCTCGGCTTCCTTGCGGGTCTCGAGGTTGCGCGCTTCGAGCTGGGCTTTCTGGGCTTCGAACTGCTCGACGTTCTCTTTCGAGGCGGTCAGCGCCTTGCCCTGCAGCAGCAGGTAGTTGCGGGCATAGCCGGGACGAACGTCGACGACGTCGCCCATCTGGCCGAGCTTGGCCACGCGTTCCAGAAGGATAACTTGCATGGGTCGGGCCTCCTTATTTCACGACGTAGGGCAGGAGAGCGAGGAACCGGGCGCGCTTGATCGCACGGGCCAGCTCACGCTGCTTCTTGGAGGACACTGCGGTGATGCGCGACGGCACGATCTTGCCGCGCTCCGAGATGTAGCGCTGCAGCAGCTTGGTGTCCTTGTAGTCGATCTTGGGTGCATTGTCGCCCGAGAAGGGGCAGACCTTGCGGCGGCGGAAAAACGGTTTTGCAGCCATGGGTTACGTCCTCTTCCTCAGGTGATCAGTTGCGGCCGCGACGGTTGTCGCGCTCGTCACGCTTCTGCATCTGGATCGACGGGCCGTCATCGTGCTCGTCAACCTTGATGGTCAGAACGCGCATGACGTCGTCGTGCAGGCGCATCAGACGCTCCATCTCCTGCACGGCGGTCGCGGGTGCGTCCGTGCGGAGGAAGGCGTAGTGACCCTTGCGGTTCTTGTTGATCTTGTAGGCCATCGTCTTGACGCCCCAGTACTCGGAGTTGACGACGCTGCCGCCGTTGTCCGAAAGCACGGTGCTGAAATGTTCGACGAGGCCCTCGGCCTGCGCGTTGGACAGGTCCTGACGCGCGATAAAGACATGCTCGTAAAGCGGCATGTGTGCTCCATTTCTATCAAAGGCGCATTTCATAGGGCAGGCGTCCTCTCCGCTCCTGCCCACGAGAGACTGCGCGGTTCACGTATCTCGCGGAGGGATGCGCCCCTATACACCTCTGAGCGACAGGATCAAGCGTCGAGGTGCAGCGTCGTGCATTCGCCGTTCTGCCCGCGATTTTTCGCCTGAGCGCCAAGATCCTGCCCGGTTTCGCGAAAATGGTGAACAAGAACTTAACAAGACCTGAGGAGGAGGAGGCCGCCATGACCGCCGAAACCACCGAAATTCCGTGCCCGTCCATCATTTCCGAGGAGACGCTTCCCTTGGTGGGACGTCTCGCGCTCGTGATCCTCGGGGCGGGGCTGCTGGTCGCGTCGCTCGCTTTGTGGCTCGCACCGGGCGCGACTGCCGCGGGCGAGCTCGTGGTGATGAAGCTCGGGCTTTCCGGTTTCCTGTCCGCGCTCGGGATCTGCGCGCTGGTCGGTGGATGGGGGCGGCGGGTCGGACCTTACCGGGACGCCTGAACGCCGCGCACAGGTATCTGTTCGATTTTCAACAGGGTCTGTGGATCTGACGCGAATTGCGGCAACGCGGCAATGCCCCATGTTTGGATCATCGAAACAACGCATCCAAATCGAACGGAGCCCTTGCATGAAATCCATCGTTCTCGCCGGCCTGATCGCCGCAACACCGCTTGCCGCCGCAGCCGCCTCCGAGACCTACACGCTCGACTCCGGCCACAGCCAGATCGTGTTCAGCTACAACCACCTCGGCTACTCGACCGGCTACGGCATGTACTCGGGTTTCGAAGGCACCATCGAATATGACGCGGAAGAGCCGGCGGCGTCCTCGGTGGAAGTGTCCTTCCCGGTGAACTCGATGATCACCGGCTGGGAGCCGCGCTTCGAGCACTTCATGAGCGACGATTTCTTCGGTGCCAGCGACGATGACATGGTGACCTTCACCTCGACCTCGATCGAAGTGACCGGCGAGAAGACCGCCGAGATCACCGGCGAACTGACCCTCAACGGCGTGACCAAGGAAGTCGTTCTCGACACGACGCTGATGCAGGCCGGCGAGCACCCGATGGAAGGCAAGCCCTGGCTCGGTTTCAACGCGACCACGACCCTGCTGCGGTCGGATTACAACGTCGGCGCCTACGCGCCCTACGTGAGCGACGAGGTCGAGGTCGAGATCTCGCTCGAGGCCATGAAGGCCGAGTAAGACCCTCGTCCGTGAACCGCCCGACCCGGCGGTGAGCCTTTAATGAGTGATCGTTTGACCCGTTTTCCCGTGTGCCCCGGAGTGCTTTCGAGCCTCCGGGGTTTTTCGTTGAATGGGCGCTGCTTTGGGGGCGCTGCCCCCGTCCGCGTGCCGCGGACTCCCCCGGGATATTTCCTGCCAGAAGAAGGCCCGGGCGGCGGTCAGCGGTCGGGCTGCGTGGCGCGGTAGTCCGAGAGCCGCTTTCCGGGCTCATCGACGAAGAGGCCGGGCAGGGGGGTGAGCGTCTCGATCCGGTCGAGGCGGAGGCTCTCGAAGCCGCCCGAGGTCTCGTTCCAGGCGATGCAGATCCAGATCCGGCCCCAGTAATCGAGGTGCAGCGGCCGGATGTCCTGCGGAGCCGGCCGATCAGCAAGGGTGAGGCGCAGCTTCTGGCGGGCCCGGATGGCGGCGCGCACCGCGGGCATGTGGCGAAAGCCCTGCGCCGCGCCCTCGAACGGGTAGCTGGCGAAACCGAAGGCGCCGGGGGCGGCGCCGTCCTCGGGCAGCACGGCGTCGATCTTCTGCGACAGGCTGCGCGCCGCTTCGGCCAGTTCGGGCAGCTCGGCCGAGCCCGCACCGACGGCGGCGAGGCCGAGGTGGAGCACCTCGAGCTCGGTTTCGGTGAGGTTCAGCGGCGGCAGGGTGAGGCTTTCGCGCGCGCGGTAACCTTGCCCCCGCGTCCCGTCGATCGGAATGCCGGAGGCGGCGAGCGTGTCCATGTCGCGGTAGATGGTGCGCACCGAGACACCGAACGCGTCTGCGAGCGCCTCGGCGGTATGGAGGCGCCCGTCCTTGAGGCGCTGCATGAGGCCGGCGAGGCGGTCGGATTTCTTCATCGCGAGTCGGTCCGTGACAGGGGGCACGGTGCGCAGTCTGCGCTCCTGACAGAATAGTGTCAAAGAGCGGGTGGGAAAGCGGGTCTTGCGCGGGTCTCGCGTGGCTTTCGCGCTTTTCGGGGCGCGCGCGAGGGCCTAGGGATCAGGACAGGATCTGGACAGGGCATCGCAGAGCTGCCCGCGAGAGGAGAAGACAACATGCTCAACAACATCGGCCTTCCCGGCCTTCTGCTGATCGCCGTCGTGGTGCTGGTTCTGTTCGGCCGCGGCAAGATTTCCAACCTCATGGGTGAGGTCGGCAAGGGCATCACCGCCTTCAAGAAGGGCGTGAGCGAGGGCTCCAAGGAGCTCGAGGACGACAAGGCCGAGGGCGCCCGTGACGTGACGCCCGCGGAAGACGAAAAAGACAAGGTGTAAGCCCGGATGCTGGATCTTGGATGGTCCGAGCTTCTGGTCATCGGCATCGTCGCGCTGATCGTCGTCGGCCCCAAGGACCTGCCGGTGCTGTTCCGCAACCTCGGCCGGTTCATGGGCAAGGCCCGCGGCATGGCGCGCGAATTCTCGCGCGCGATGAACGACGCCGCGGACGAGAGCGGCGTGCGCGACGTTGCGAAGACCTTCAAGAGCGCGACGAACCCGATGGGTTCGGCGATGGACAGCGTGAAGGATGCGGCGCGGGGCATGACCGACCCGAGGCCGCCGTCGAAGACCGCCGGGCTCAAGGAAGATCCCGGCGCGAAGGAAGCCGCGGCGCCCGATCCCGAGCGCGAAGCGGCGAAGCGCCGGATCGAGGCGAGCGCCGCACGCAGCGCTGCGGACCGGCAGCGGCGCGAGGCCGAGGCCGCCGCGAAGCGGGCCGAGGAATCGGCGGCCAAGGCGGCCGAACTGGAAGAGTCGCTGAAAAAAGATGGTGAGGCATGAGCCAGGCAGACCATGACGAGATCGAGGACAGCTCGGCGCCGCTGATCGAGCATCTTGCGGAGCTGCGAACGCGGCTCATCCGCTCGGTGATCGCCTTCATCATCGGGATCGTGCTGGCCTTTACCGTGGCGGAGCCGATCCTGCAGTTCCTGCTGGGACCGATCGAGGAAACCCTGCGCACCTTGGGCGACCCGTCGCCGACGATGCAATACACCAGCCCGCAGGAATACCTGTTCACGCTGTTCCGCATCTCGATGGTGTTCGGCTTCGCGCTGGCCTTCCCGGTGATTTCCTACCAGCTCTGGCGCTTCGTGGCGCCGGGGCTCTACAAGTCCGAGAAGGGCGCCTTCCTGCCCTTCCTCGTGGCCTCTCCGGTGATGTTCCTGCTGGGCGCGAGCTTCGCGCATTTCGTGGTGACCCCGCTGGCGATGGCCTTCTTCCTCGGCTTCGCGGACGTCTCGTCGATCTTCGCGAACCTCGTCTCGACCGCGGCCGACCGGGTGGCCGACGGCGTGTCGGGCGTGCCCGCGACCTCGGAACCGGCGATGGTTCCCGAAACTGTCGAGGGCATCAAGATCACCTTCTTCGGCAAGGTGAACGAGAGCCTCGACATCACGCTGAAGTTTATCATCGCCTTCGGGCTGTGCTTCCAGCTGCCGGTGCTGCTGACGCTTATGGGCAAGGCCGGGCTGGTCTCGGCCGAGGGGCTCGGATCGGTGCGCAAGTACGCCGTGGTGGCGATCCTGGTGCTCGCTGCGCTGGTGACGCCGCCGGACGTGACCACGCAGGGCATTCTCTTCGTGGTGGTCTACGGGCTCTACGAGGTGTCGATCTTCCTGGTGCGCATGGTCGAACGCAAGCGCGAGGCCGAGCTGCGCGAGCAGGGCCTCTGGTTCGAGGACGAGCCGGACACCGAGAACGATCCGATGTTCAAGGAGTTCGACGAGGACGACGACGAACCGGAAGATGACGAGGACCGGTCCAAGTGAGCAAACCGACCCTGAAACGTATCGCGGCGGCGCTGGAGCGTATGGCTCCAGCGCCGCTCGCGGCCCCCGACTTCGACGCGGCCGAGGCCTTTGTCTGGCACGTCGATCCGGACCGGCTGGAGCCGGTGGCGCAGGTCAACCGCGTGCCGCTCGAGCTGCTGCTGGGCATCGACCGCACTCGTGACACGCTGTTCCAGAACACCGCCCAGTTCGCGCGCGGCCTGCCGGCCAACAACGCGCTGCTCTGGGGGGCGCGGGGGATGGGCAAGTCGAGCCTGGTCAAGGCGGTCTGCGCCGAGATCCGGGCGAAGGGCGATGACCTGAAGCTTGTCGAGCTGCAGCGCGAGGATCTTGGCTCCGTGTCGCGGCTGCTGAACCTGCTGAGGCGCTCGGACAAACGCTTCGTGCTGTTCTGCGACGACCTGTCGTTCAGCCATGACGACCAGCATTACAAGAGCCTCAAGGCGGTGCTCGATGGCGGCATCGAGGGCCGGCCGGACAACGTGCTGTTCTACGCCACCTCGAACCGGCGGCACCTGATGCCGCGGGACATGATCGAGAACGAGCGCGGCTCGGCGATCAACCCGTCGGAATCGACCGAGGAAAAGGTCTCGCTTTCGGACCGCTTCGGCCTGTGGCTGGGGTTCCACCCCTGTTCGCAGGACGAGTATCTCGACATGATCCGGGGCTATTGCGCCGCCTACGGCGTCGCGGTCGCCGAGGACGAGTTGCGGGCCGAGGCGATCGAGTGGCAGGCGACGCGTGGGGCGCGCTCGGGCCGGGTGGCCTGGCAGTTCTTCACCGATCTCGCTGGTCGCAAGGGCGTCTCGCTGGGCCTGGCGGGCTGAGAGGCGCGCGCCTCCGGGCGCTCCCGCCCACCCGACCCCGCACCCGGAGGCGCGCGCGTCCCGGCATGGAGAGGGTCGGCTTGTCCAATCTGGTTTGAAAACTGCAAAGAGGCGCCTGAGGGGCAGGTCTGCCCTCGAGGCGCCTTTTCGAGTGTGGGGGCGGGCCGCTCCGCCTCAAGGACGCCTTGCGGCGCCGCCTCCGGCGGTCGCGCCTGTCGGGCACGCTCCTTGACCCGGAGCCGCCCGACGGCGTTCTGCGATCACCGCAGGAATGTCATCGGATCGACGCTGTCGAAGCCCTTGCGGACCTCGAAGTGCAGGAAGCTCGGGTCGCCCGCGCGGACCTTGCCGATGCTCTGGCCGCGGCTGACCGCGTCGCCCTTCTGCACGCTCAGGTTGTCGACGTGGGTGTAGATCGACAGCACGTCGTCAGGGTGGCGGATGACCACGATCTGCACGTTCTCGGTGTTGGTGGTGATCGCCGCGACCTTGCCGCTGGCCGCCGCCTTCACCGCGGTGCCTGCCGGCGCCGAGATGTCGATGCCGTCGTTCCTGCCCTTGCTGTACTCGCGGATGATGCTGCCGCTTACCGGCATCGACATCGACGCGTTGGCGCTGCTTTCCTGAGCGGCCTCCTCCTGACCGATTTCGGCAACGGGTTTTGCCGCGACCTCCTGCTCGGCCTTTGCCGCAGTTTCGGCGACCGAGGGCTGGTTGCTGGGCAGCGGCTGCGAGGCCGAGGGCGGTTGCGGCGTCGGCGAGCCCGCGCCGGGGGCCGTCGTCGGTTCCGGGGTGCTGCGCGGCGCGCTGGCGGTCTGCTCGACCACCGGGATCAGGAGATACTGGCCCTCGCGCAGGGTGTAGCCGCTGTCGAGGCCGTTCCATTCGGCCAGCGAACGCGGGGTGACGTTGTAGAGCCGCGCGATGGTATAGGCGGTCTCGCCCCGGGCCACCTTGTGGCGGACCGGTTCGACCCCGGCCTGCGCGGCGGGCTGGTTCGACCGCTGCGTCTGCGTCGCCGGTGCGCTGTCGATGGCATTGCTTGCGAGCGTGGTGATGTCGACGTCGGCGGCGGGCCGGATCGGACCGGTGGTCGTGGCGCCCGTCGCGGGCGACGGCTCGGACACCCGGCGGGGCAGGGCGACGATCTCGCCGTCGCGCAGCGTGTCGGAGGGCTGCACGCCGTTGTAGCGCGCCAGCTCGCCCGCCGGCAGGCCGACGCGGCCGGCGACGTCGCTGATCGTGTCGTTACGACGGGCCACGGCAACCTGGTAGTTCGGATAGGAGATCACGCCGCGATTGTCGGGCTGCGGCCGGTCCCCCATCGCCGAGAGCGCGGCCTCGCTGGTGTCGACCGGGCCGCCCATGCGGCCGCGCATGTCATAGTCGATCGGCCCCGAGCAGGCACCGAGAGCTGCGACCAACGCCAGGGGGGCGCCGAGACGAAGGGGAAGGGGGCGAAAAATGCTGTCCATCTCGATGTCCTCGGATGCGCCCCTTGTCCCGGGGCGTCACGTCTAGTCATGTCAAAACGCCGGAGAGGTCAGCTGTCCTTGGCCAGCCCCTCAACCAGCGGTACGAAGCGCACGGGGCGCAGCTCGTCGTAGTCGTAGCCCTGTTCGGTCCGCGTTACGCGGATCAGGCGCTGGACGGCGTCGGACTGCCCCACCGGCAGGACCATGATACCGCCGATGCGCAGCTGGGCCAAGAGCGGGCCGGGCGGATCTTCGGCGGCTGCCGTGACGAGAATGCGGTCGAACGGCGCCTGGTCCGGCAGTCCGAAGCTGCCGTCGGCGGTAAAGGCGGTGATGTTGGAGAGGTCGAGCGTGTCGAACACCCGCCGCGCCTCGGCCACGAGCCGCCGATGCCGGTCGACCGTGTAGACCCTGCGCGCGAGCTGGCTGAGGATCGCCGCCTGGTAGCCGGAGCCCGTGCCGACCTCGAGCACCTTCTCGCGCCCCGACAGTTGCAGCGCCTGGGTCATCAGCCCGACGACCGACGGCTGCGAAATGGTCTGGCCGCAGGGGATCGGCAGCGGCATGTCCTCGTAGGCGCGCTCGGTGAAATAGCCGGTGACAAAGGCACCCCGGTCGATCTTTTCCATCGCCTGCAGCACGCTTTGCTCGGTCACCCCCTGCGAGCGCAGCGCGAAGACGAACTGCATCTTGGCCTCGGCGTCGAAACTCATGCGAAGGCGTCCTTCAGCCCGTCGAAGGCGTCATGCGCAGTGAAATCCGCCCGCATCGGTGTGACCGAGACATAGCCCCCGAGGTTGGCGTCGGCATCGCTGTCGGGCGTCGCCGCGGCCCGCTGGTCGCCGCCCCGGATCCACAGGAAGCGGCGCCCCGAGGGCGACAGGTGCGGCTCGGTCGAGAACGATGTGCCGTGCCGCTTGCCCTGCCTGGTGAGGCGCACGCCCTTCACGGCATCGGCGCTGCAGGGCGGGAAGTTCACGTTCCAGAACATCGGGTAGTCCTGAACCTGCGCGGCGGGCGCGGCGAGAATCTGCCGGATGACCGCCGCGCCATGCGTGGCGGCGGCCTCGAAGGGGTTCTCGAGATCGCGCGTGGCGGGTCCGAGATACTGCGACAGCGCGATCGCCGGCAGACCCTGCAGCGAGCCCTCGAGCGCGCCGCCGAGCGTGCCCGAGTAGAGCACGTTCTCGGCCGAGTTGTTTCCGCGGTTCACACCCGACAGCACGAGGTCCGGGCGCGCGTCCTTCATCACGTCATGCACGCCCGCGAGCACGCAATCGGCGGGGCTGCCCTCGGCCGCCCAGCGGCGGGGGCCCATCTCGACGATCATCATCGGGTGGGTGTAGCTGATGCAATGCGCGACCCCTGACTGCTCGAAGGCGGGGGCGACGGTCCAGACCTCGCCATCCGGGCCGGCGATCTCTGCGGCGATGGTCTCCAGAACGGCGAGCCCGGGCGCGTTGATCCCGTCGTCGTTGGTGATGAGAATGCGCATGAAGACCCCCGTGTTTGGCTCTGCATAGGCAAAGTGGTGCAGGGGGGCAAGCCGGGCTACCCGCTTGTCGCCGAGCCGGTGCCTTCGGGCAACGCTTGCCGTGTCGGGCCGGTCCCGGCGGGCTTCGGAGCTCAACTTTTCGGGGGAGGCCCGCGCCCGACGGCCGCGTGGCCGCAGCCGGTCGGGGCGACCGGTTCGTGCGGGGCCCGAGGCTGCGGCCGGCGGAAGACCACGAGACCCTGGGGGCGCTTCGCTCCAGCGCCTGAGCGCGCATCTTCACACCCCTCGAGAGCGGTGCATCCGACCGCCCTGCACGGCGTCGAAAATTCCTGAAGAAAAGTGCTTGTCACTCTCCGGCTGACCGCATAGACACGCCGGCGGAGACGTGGCCGAGTGGTCGAAGGCGCTCCCCTGCTAAGGGAGTAGGCCCGGAAGGGTCTCGAGGGTTCGAATCCCTTCGTCTCCGCCATTTTCCTCGCTAACGTTGGCCTGAGGTCCGGACCGTTTTACGGTGTGCCGTGGTGGTTCGGAATTGATCGATCATGGATCGGCTCTGCGCGCGAAACCGGGCGGACCTTGCGCCGAAACGCGTCCAGCCACGTTGAGGCGCTTTCATGTTGTTGGCATCCGACGCTCGGTTACAGCTTCGTCGTCTCGTCTGCAGTGGGCCGGCTCGCGGGAGCTCTGCCTGCCAAGACTGGACGCCCCGGGTTGGCACGTCTTACTTGGGCAAGTCGAACAGCCGGCGGGGGCCGGGGCGCCAGAGCCTTACTTCGAAGGGAACGGGGGCTGCGCGGCTCTTCAGGGCGACCACGGCCTCACGGGTGAAATGCGCGCCGCCGGACGCAAGCGCCTCGGCGTGGATGCGGTAGAGACCCGAGCCGCGCACCGGGGCGCCGGGGGGCGTCACGAGCAGCGCAGGCGTTTCGGTCAGTTGCGACATGGCTCTGCCGGGAGCGGAAAATGGTGTCTGCAGGGTGGAGGCGGTGGCATCCATCGCAAGGCGGACCAGCGGTGGCGCCGATGCGAGCACGGGTCTCGCGCGTCCGGTGTAGACCGTAACCACCGGTGCGATCTGCTCCAGAAGCTCGGGCGCGATGCCCGGCACGTTGCCGAGGTCGCCCACGCCGGAAAAAGCGGAGGCCGGACGCAGCCCCGTGCCGCCGACGCGGGCGGCCTCGGTCCGGCGCGCCTCGCGGTAGGCGGTCGTGGCGGCGGCAATACGCTCGGGGTCGGCCGCGCCGGCGGCGTCGAAGAGGCCTGCGAGCAACGCCTCCGATGCCTGGTTGATATCGATGCGTCCAAGCTCGTCCGAGACCTCGACGCGCAACTCGGCGTCTCCGAAGCGCCAGCCGTAGATCCCGCCGTCGGTGCGCCACGTTCCGGGCGCGGCGGCGATTTCGTAGAGCGCGCGGCGAAGCCCTGCGTCGGCCGCAAGCTCGGCATGAGTCGCGTCGGTGACGTTGCGAACCAGCTGCAGGTCGCCGCGTGAAAGACGCGTGACGCTGCCCGCGACCAGCGCGAGGATCACCGCGGTCCAGAGCACCATGACAAGCGCAAGCCCGCGCTGGCCCGCGCGCGTCGGGCGCCAGAAGCGGTGCCTGTGGTCTGTCCCGGCCATGATCCTCGATGCCCGATGGACCGGGCAGGTCTCTTGCCCGGTGTGCGACCCGAGGATACTCCATGGACATGGGCGGCTCAATCTTCCTGCTTGTCGCAGCTCCCTTCGTGGGCAGCTTCCTCGGCGTGCTTGTCGAGCGTCTGCCCGTGGGCCGGCCGGTGGTGATGGGACGGTCGCACTGCGATGCCTGCGGACACGCGCTGGGGCCGCTGGAGCTGCTGCCGGTGGTGAGCTGGCTGCTGTCGCGACGGCGGTGCCGCCATTGCGGGGCGCGGTTGTCGCTCTTCTACCCGATGATCGAGCTTGCCGCCTCGCTCGTGGCGGCATGGGCGCTGGTCGTCGTGCCGTGGCCGCTTGCCGCTGCCACGGCGGGCCTGGGATGGGTGCTTCTGGCGCTCGCCGAGATCGACCTCCGCCACCTGATCCTGCCCGATGTCCTGACACTGCCGCTGATGCTCGCGGGGCTGGTGCTTGCCGCTTTCACGCCGCAGATGCAGCTTGCGGATCACCTTGTCGGCGCGGTCGCGGGCTTCCTCGTCCTCTGGCTGGTAGCGACGCTCTACCGGCGGCTGCGCGGTCGCGAGGGGCTGGGGCTCGGCGATGCCAAGCTCTTTGCTGCCGCCGGCGCCTGGGTCGGCTGGCAGGGGCTTGCCTCGGTGCTGCTGATCGGGGCCGTGGGCGGGCTGCTCTGGGCGATTGCCGCCGTGGCCGTCGGACGGGGCAGGGCGCCGCACGAGCCGTTGGGCTTTGGGCCGTTCCTTGCCGCCGGTCTCTGGCTCACCTGGCTCTACGGACCGCTGGGGCTGTCGTGACGCTCAGCGCAGCAACCGCACGCGCTGCCGCAACTCCTGTGCCACTTCCCAGGCCTGCGCGGGATTGCGGATCACCCGCGGCGTGATGAGCACCAGAAGCTCGGTCCGGTCGCCGCTGCGCGAGTTGGTCTTGAACAGGTTGCCGAGCCCCGGCACGTCCTTGAGCACCGGCACGCCACTTTCCCCGCGCGAGGACCGGTCTCGGATCAACCCGCCGAGCCCCACCGTGGCGCCGCTCTGCACCGCGACGGTGCTCTGGATGCGGCGCTGCTGGATGGTCGGCGACTGGATCGTCGAGGCCGAGGTGCCCGACGGGTCGCTGACTTCCTGAAGGATGTCGAGCGTGACGAGCCCGCTGGCGTTGACGCGCGGGGTGACCTCGAAGATCACGCCGGTGTCGACGTATTGAACCGAGTTCACAACCACCGCGTCGGCGTTGTTGGTCGAGGTCGCGCTCTGGGTCAGCACCGGCACCTGGTCACCGATCTGCAGCCGTGCCGACTGGTTGTCGAGCACCATCAGCTGCGGCGACGAGACCACCTGCACCTCGGTGATCTCCGACAGGGCGCTCAGCACCGCCTGCGCGTCGGGGTTGCGGTAGCTGAGGTTCGAACCGGGATAGGCCGCGCCGATGGCGCCGGTCGCGGTGTTGGCCCAGTTGATGTTGTAGTTGCCCTGCGACAGCGCCCACTGGACCCCGTATTTCAGGTCGTCGTTCAGCGTGACCTCGGCGATGGTCGCCTCGATCAGAACCTGCAGCGGCATCACGTCGATCCGGTCGAGCACGTCGCGCACCAGCCGGATCTGCTCGGAGGTGGCCATGATGACCAGCGCGTTGTGGCGGTCGTCGGCCACGACGCGGATGCCCGAGGTCGAGGTGCCGCCCGACCCGCGCGCCTCTGCCGCGGCGAGCGCGGGGGCCGCTTCGGCGACGATTTCGGCGGTGGCCGCCTCGTTGCCCTCGACACTTGCCGAGGTCTGCAGCAACGCAGGCTCCAGTCCCGGGGCCACGCGGCCTGCGTCGGCGCCGGCACTGCTGACGGTGGTCGCGCCGAAGGCCTGCGACAGCACCGAGGCCAGCTCGACCGCGCGGCTGTTCTTGGCGTAATAGACGAAGGTCTGCATCCCGGCGCGGGTGTCGGCCTTGTCGAGCCGGTCGACCCAGCGCCCGACACGGGCCAGCGTCGACCGCTGCCGCGAGACCACCAGCACCGCGTTCAGCCGGTTGACGGGCAGGAAGCGCACGGCCTCTCCTTCGCTTTCGAACATGGTCTGAAGCTCGCCCACGATGCTCTCGGCACTGGCGCGCTGCACCGGGAAGAGGGCAAAGGACTTGTCCGCGAGCACGTCCACATCGAGCACCGAGGCAAGCTCCATGATCGCCCGCGCCTCGGTTTCGGGACCGGTGAAGATCATGATGTTGCGGGTGGTGTCGACGGCAAGCTGGCTGCCTTCGCCGACCTGGCCGGTGACCACCTCCGAGACCGAGGCAGCCGAGGCATGCGACAGCGGGATGACATAAACCCCCGCGCCGCGTCCGATCGGGTGGCTGCCCGGCGTGACCACGGTCTTGGGCAGATTCCTGACCGCATCGCGCGGCACGATGTGGTAGACGCCCTGGTCCTCGATCATGGCGGCGCCGTGCAGCGCGAGAATGTTCTCGAGCATCGGGATCACGGTCGCACGCGGGATCGCATCGGTGGTGCGGGCGGTCACGGTGCCGCTGACGCGCTCGTCGAAGACATAGGGCACCTCGAGCGTCTCTCCGAGCACTGCGTCGACGACCTCGCGGATGCTGGCTTCGACGAAGTTCAGCGTCATGTTGCGGCCGGCGGCGTCGGTGTCGACCCGCAGCATCGGCCCGCCGCCCCAGGTCCGGCTGCCGCCGCCGTAGTCGTAGACATCGCGGGTGAGCGCGTCGCGGCCCTGCGCGCCCATGCGGGCGAACCCGACCGAGCGCAGCCCGGCCTGCGGGTTGTCCGGCTCCGACACGGAGACAGGTCGCGGCACACCCAGGGTCCGGAAGCCGTATTTCTCCTGGACCTCGGAGCAGCCGATGAGGGCCACCCCCGCGAGACTCCAGATCATCGCGGTACGCAGCGACCTGCGCGCAAATACCGCCCACGCTTGGCTGATGTGCATGTGTTCTACTCGACTGCCTCTCGGTGCCGCGCGCTCTCCGGCACGTCGGACCTATTCAAGAACGGTAACATGACCGTGGGGCACCTGTCCATTCTCGCGGAAGTCAACGCCACGGCCGGCGAATTTTCGAATTACATCTTATGATGGATTTCAGATGCACCTTGTTCACGGCTTGTATGAGAGCGTGAGCGTCGTCCTCCGGCCGTCGCGCGCGAAGTCGACCGCGTTCGGATGGATTTCCATCAGCGTCCAGCCGTCCAACTCCTCGCCGGGAGCGATGTAGACCGGGCCGCCGGGACCTGCCTGCAGGATCGCCTTGCGCGCCTCGCCCACGCCCACGATGCCACGCAGGGTGGCGCGCAGCGGACGCGTCGGGGCCGGTGCGCTGCGGGGCGAGTCCTCCGGCGCGGCGACCTCTTCGACGGTGGCGCCGGGCGGGCGGCGCAGCGGCGAGAACAGCGGCTTGTCGCGCACCGCGGTGAACCGGGCGAGCGGCGGCAG
>MDTG01221432.1_pt1 | contig 14765 bp, 13 predicted proteins | sample 811421 | NCBI WGS metagenome assembly MDTG01 (sample SAMN05326645, study PRJNA326480) | marine metagenome | isolation source: seawater | place: Pacific Ocean: South East | collected 2011
AGCGCGCTTTCGCTCTTCTTCTTCTTTTGCTTTTTTGCGGGCGGCTTCCGCTTCAGCGCGCTTGCGTTCTTCTTCTTCTGCTTTTTTGCGAGCTACTTCCGCTTCAGCGCGCTTACGCTCCTCTTCCAAATTTTTAATTTCACTATTTATAAATTGAAAACAGTTTTTAATTTTTGAGGCTTGCGTAAAACCTTGTAAAGATTCTGGTGCTACGGGCCGGTTTCTCATTGCATTAATTTGTTTTTCAGAAAGACCATTCTCCTGCAAACAGGCTCTATACTGTGGTTTTGTCCTTAAGCCCTTTTTAATGACAAGTAACAGGTCCGCTTCTATTTTATTTTGGGTGTTCTGTTCGTTGGTTGACTGAGGGGCACTATTTAAAGCAAGTGTGTTTTTTTTCAGCAACTCCTCAGTTTCTTTTTTTAGGCCGTGAAAGTCATAATAACTCGATACGCTAAATCCATTTTTAGACATCCTCTCTAAGACTCGTTTTTGCGCTGTGATTATTGAATTTAGAGAGTTAATTTGCCGGTTTAATGGTTTAAACTTTGAGGTACTTATTTGATGTTTCCAATCAAGAGGTGGAATTGAAAGGCTGCATTTTCTCCAATACCCATTATTACTATTTAACATCTTTCCTTTAAGTTTGTTAGTTTGGAGAAAATCAATTACTGACTCACCACGAGGGATTCTGTATGTTATCCAACTACTTTCGTTTCCCCATTTTTTTGAGGCTTCAGATACTTTAATAATAAAGTCACCGGTAGAAGTAGGCTTGCCAATAATCAGTTTCACGAAGTCACCGTTATAGGCGAACATAGTGCCCCATAAGAAATTCTGAGATGCAAACAAATCGTGGGTATTTTTAAATTTTGAACCTTTGCTAGTCTCACAGCTGTGTTCAGCTCTAAAGGAATACTCTGGAAAATTTTCTGGAATGGGTAGTAATTCAAGTTTTTCAATGTCAAATTTGGCATTCGAATTAGTCCAAGTATTTGCATCTACATCAAATGAAAAAGGTAGAAAACAAATACCAAATAATGCTAACACAAATTTGAATCGGAGTTGATTTTTCATATTAGAATTAGACTCTTCAACCTTAAAAAACCCGTAAAACGAAAATCTAACCAAATTATAAACAAAAATGCAAAAAATTAGAGAGTTTTTTGAAAAATTGAATTATTAATACATTACAAACTTAAACTCAGAGGGAGGACATTGTGTCAAATTGGTCAACAAAAATTAACGTCAGAACAGTTTCTGCAAACCCGATTGTTAAAATTATTAATATAATTGTTGCAGTTCTGGAGTTTCTGTCGGGAACCCGTCGCAAAGGGGAAATGACAGAAGAAAAAGATTGTATAGTAGTGGATACTAACACAAAGGTTTTTTGGTTTTTCTTGAAATCTGAGGACGTACTGAAGATTTCTAAATCTAAAATATCAGGCATCAAAGTTTCGACTGTAAAAAACTGGATTATCTTTCGCTCAACGGTTGTCGAAATTTATGCCTCTGGAGTTACTGACCAAGTGGCATATGAGGTAAAGGTCTCCTACAAGGAAATTAAGGAAAAAGCTGAGTCTTGGCTAAAATAAAAAGATTATTGGAAGGGCAGGAAATGAAACTAGGTCAGATAATTTCTAAATTGGTCTTAGTTGGAATTGGGCTTTTCTCTGCCTTTCCGATAAATGCGCAAGAAAACAAAATAACCATCGATAGCCTATGGGGCAGCGTGAAATCTGAAAGTGAAAACTTAATAAATAAATCGATTGAAGTAACTTCAGATTTTGCTAATGAGTTGGGGCTGGTGATTGATGGTGAAATTGAGGATTTAAAGGAACTGCAAGCAGAGCCATCGGAAATAGATGTTCGTGATAAAATAGATACCATTCGTATATATGTTGAGGATGTTTCTGACTTAAAAAAAGAAGAGGTAAATGCTTCATCCTTCACATTGATTTCAAAATCAAAAAAAGACTATAGGATTGAGATTGATGAGGTTTTAAGGGAAATCGAACCAGTTTTATTTGATGGCGAAGTTGTAAATTACGCGTCAAAAATCAGAAATGCTAGACAGCAAATTTCTCAGTTAAAGAATAAGAAAGCGTCATTGAATGAAGATTTGGTCTTTGCGCCTGAACAGGGTTCAATTTTAAAATCTTCAAAGAATGATATCAGGACTGAGATCAAAAGAGTCGATGCATTGGTTAGCAAATCAGAAACTCTGATAGATGAACTGGAATTTGACCTGAAGAAAAAGATGAACGCTTTGGGCATAGTCCTAACAAGAGAGCAAATAAGGGTAATGACTACTAGAGTGGATGGGGATGAATTAGCGCGTTCTTTTGCCATCTTTGATGTGACCAAGCAAATTTCAAATACATTGGGATTATTGATGAAAGAAAATTCCTTCAGCGCTCAAACAACGGTTAAATATTACGGTACATATGTAATTCTTAGTGAGATATTAGGTTACTCTCAGCGGGAATATATCGATAAAATCAAAAAACTTTATCTTCCAGCGGTTGCAAAAATTGAGGAAGATATTGAAGAAGCTATCGATTTCGCAGAAAAATCTTTAAATGATGCTCAATCTAATAGTAATAAAGACATCTTGAAATCAAATATAAGGTCCAATGAATTTAGTCTAGAGGTGGTTCAAAGTTACCGGATGATATTAAAGGCACAAATAGTAAGTTTAGAAAATGCTCTTGAAAGAACTAATGAACAAATAATGGTTGCCTACTCCACATATGACACTGCTGCTAATTCAGCAAATTTAGTTAACTTGATAAATGAAACACAAGAGACATTCGACCGTATTATGAATATGCAGGTACCAGATATAATTCCGTTTGAAAATACAGAATTGGAGCTAAAATTTCAGGAAATTTCAGACCAAATTATAGACGCTTCAGGTTCATAAGTGCTTGTAAAATTCCTGACCTTTCTGGAATTGATATTTTTTATCCTTGGGATTAATTTGCCATTACTTGAACTGAGTGAGTTTTGGTTCTTTAAAAATGAAATTTCACTAATCAGTGTTGTCTTTGGACTTTTCGAAAACGCTGAATATTTTTTGTGCTCTACAGTCGCAATTTTCGGCATTTTTATTCCGTTCATTAAAATAATTACTCGGCTAATTGGATTCAAATCTTTGGATAAATTTCAATTACATAAATTCGCTATGCTTGATATTTTTTTGATTAGTTTCATTGTGTTTTCAAGTAAATTCTCATCGTTGTTTGATGCAAAAATTGGTTTTGGATTTTATTTTCTTTTAGCATCTGTAATAATTGGTTTTTTTCAGATATTCCATCAGCATAAACATGGAAATAAATATTGATGATTGAGAATAGATATTTATAACTAATCAGTAAAAAAGCGTGTATGTCTGTATAGATCAGAACTTCAACAGGCTGAAGAAAAAGCTAAAGCTCCTGTATAGCAGATATGATTCAAATTATGGAATGCTAGTATTACTGCTATAGCCTTACCGCGCACAGTTGCCGAATTTTCTATATTCAGTATATCCGCTCTAAACGCCCATTTTTTATATTCTTAAAAGGCTGACTGATAAATCTGCTCAATGTCGTCTATGCTCATTTCTCGCGGGTTATTATCCATCAGACGCCGAATGGCATGGGCTTCTTCAGCCAAGCTTCGTAGCTGGGCTGTTTTTGCGCCATAGCTGGATAATCTCATATCGATGGAGAGCGCTTGGCAAAATTGATAGGCTTGTTCAAATACACGCTGGCTGTCGGTTGTGGTAGATTTTCCTAATGCAATTAAAACCTCATTAGTTTTATCCATACATAACGGCTGGTTAAACCCTAGAACATGAGGGAAAATCAATGCATTTGCTAGCCCATGCGGCAACTTTAGTTTAGTCCCCAACGGATAGGCTAGTGCATGACCGGCTGCAGTATTTACAGGTCCTAGACAAATGCCACCATAATAGGCAGCCAGCATCATGCCAGCGCGTGCATCTAGGTCTGTTCCGTCCTTAACAGCTCTCCCCAAATATTTGCCAATTGCGTCAAAGCCCATGCGCGCATAGCCATCAATAACCGAATGGGCACGCAGATTCGTAAAGGCTTCAACGCAATGGGCCATCGCATCAATGCCGGTGACCGCCGTCAGAACTGGTGGAACAGAAATTGTCAAGTCCGGGTCTAAAATGGCTAAGTCAGGCCGCATCAGGGGACTTTCAACAGCCACTTTGGCGTTTGTTTTAGAATTGGTTACCAATGCTCGAATGCCCGCTTCAGAACCTGTGCCAGCAGTAGTAGGGATTAGGGCTAATTTTGAACAACTTTGTAATACCTTATTTGGGCCAACAATATCTTCTAGCTGTTGCTCGCTAGCCCACATAACAGAAACTAGCTTTGCAATGTCCATAACAGAACCACCCCCTAAACCAATGATTGCATCTGGCTTATAGCGTATCGCAACTTCAAGGGCAGCATGTAAAACACGGTCTTCTGGCTCGGCTGTAATTTTTGCATAAACTTCCACCGATTGGTTGAGGCCTAATTTGGGTACCAAACCAGCCACCGATTTTGAGGTAAGAATCAATATCTTCTCGTACTCCAATGCCCATTGTGCAGCTTTGGACGCGCTACCTGCCCCGATTTCGATATGCTGAGGTTGATGAATAACAATTTGACGTTCCATGAAAAATTAATTCCTTTTCAATTAAATATGTTGCATCTGTTCCCAGATTGTTTGCTGTTCTTGTGGGGTAAGTGCTACTAGTGGTGGGCGTAAAGAACACCATCTTTTATCCCCCCGAACTTTTGAAATCATTGCTTTGATGGCAGAAATTTGGCCATAGCTATTGCTGAGATTGCGCCAATCCTTAATGCGTTTTTGGTGCTGGTCAATTTCAGTCTTCTTATTTATATCGTTAATATTATCCCAGATAAATCTAAGGCTATCTGCCCGCAGATTAGATGTTGCGGTGATACATCCTGACCCGCCTGCATGAAGTAGCGGCAACAATAATGGGTCTGCCCCAGCCAGAACAGAAAAATCAGGAAATCTTTCTACCATCTTTTTCATATTTTCAATATCGCCTGCACTGTCTTTGACTCCAACAAAAATATTTGGAAATTCGTTTCTTAGACGGGCTATCAAATCAAGGCTAATAGGCACCTGTGTCATTTGCGGGATATGGTATAAAATGATTTTGAGCCGAGAATCCGCCAGCGCTTCCACCAACTGGGCATAAAAACGAAAGAGGCCTTCATCTGAAACCCCCTTATAATAAAAAGGTGGCAGGATGACACATGCTTTCACCTGGAAAGAAAGTGCATGGGCCGTTAGCGCCTTGGTTTCAGTGAGATTGTTGCAAGAAGTACCTGGTAAAAGTTGGTCACCAGAAATCCCCGAAGCAAATGCGGCGTCTAAAAGGGCCATGCGCTCATCAGCACTAAAATTATTTGCTTCCCCGGTTGTTCCCAAAAGGGCAACACCATGACAGCCTTCAGCAAGTAAACCATTACAATGGGCAACAAACAATTCAAAAGATGGACTGCCATCAGCTTCGATTGGAGTGGCAGCGGCACAATAAATACCTCTGATGAGCTGTGACATTTTTAATTTCTCCTTAATATGCTATCAAATGGTCTTTACTCAATCGCGCTTCCGTTTATACGGGTCTGGATAATTGCAAGCGGAGGACGGGTGAATTGAAATTTTGCTTTTATTTTTACAGTTATTTCAGAAATGTTGCCGGGCAAAGAAAAAACGCTCATGATAATTTCAGACAATGTTTGTTCATCTAGTTATGGATAATCATTCCATCTCATCATTCTTACCCTGATATATGAATTCAATGTGACAAGAGAAAAATGGAAATAATATACAAGCACAACTTCAGAGGCATTGTCCTAATGTTTCTTGTTGCTGTTTTCATGACAATCGATGCCCTAATAATAAAATTCTTAGCAGGTGAAATACATCCATTTTTTATTGTTTTTACACGAGCAATCTTCGGATTTTTGGTTTGCCTCCCATGGTTGTTTTATAGACCAGAAATTATAAAAACATCTGGTTTTGGGCTCCATGTTCTACGAGCGATTATTAAATTACTAGGTTTCGCAGCTTTATTCTTTGCTCTTGCAAACAGTTCTCTTGCTACTGTGACTACTATCTCTTTTGCAACGCCATTTTTTGTAGTTTTGGGTGCATGGGTGTTTTTTTCAGAGAGACTCTACACAAACCGATTTTTTGCGCTGATAATTGGATTCGCTGGTGTATTGATAGTGTTACAACCTACTGACAGTGAGATGAGTCTGGCTCTTTTGTCCGCCGTTTTGTCTGCCATAGCAATTGCTTCCATTCAGCTAATTTTGAAATTTCAGGGTCAGAAAGAAAATGCTGAAACCATAGTTGTTTGGAATTTAATTGTGACTGTTCCATTAGCTCTTTTGCCGGCATTATGGGTCTGGAGCGAACCTACGCCTTTGCAGTGGCTTCTTCTGGCAATTCAGGGGTTTAATGGCGCTCTAGCCCAATTTTTAGGCGCCCGCGCTTTTCAATTGGCAGATGCATCATTAATCGCGCCGATTGATTTTTCCAGACTGCCTATGGTTGGAATACTAGCCTATTTAATTTTTCAAGAAGCTCCCGGTCTCTCTACTTGGTACGGGGCAGCTGTTATATTTGTAGCATTTCTTATACTTACATATGGCAATCGGAAAAATCAGCCTAAAAGATAAATAGTCGATAAAGCTGGACAATAAATTAACGAACACGCAAAATATTGGTTAAAAGTCAGTAGCAAAGCTTCGCTGAACCTTTTGTCTAATTGAAAAACGCGAGGCGTAAGCTTTTAGCGACCAACCAGCTTTTAATGTTGAAATTGATAGAGGAGGATATCAATGAAGTATTCAAGTTATTTAAAAACTGCAGTCATAGCTGCAGCTCTGATCGTGCCATTTAACGTACAAGCCAGCGATGTTACGATTGTCTTGTCTGAGGAGCTCGATATTGTGGACCCATGCGAGGCATCTCGTTCCAATATTGGGCGTGTAATTGCACAAAATGTATCAGAAACTATAACTGAGCTTGTGCCTGGAAAAGGTTTGCAACCTAGACTTGCAGAAAGCTGGGAGGACATGGGAAATGGAACATGGCGATTTAATCTGAGAAAAAATGTCTCTTTTTCAGATGGAAGTTCTTTTGACACAGAAGACGTTGCCCATTCATTGCGGAGAATTAAAAGTGATAAGCTAACCTGTGAAATTGGAATAAAGTATTTTGGGGGAATAGAAATTTCTACCGATATTATCGGTCCTCACACTATCGATATAACTGCTGAACCTGCCCAGCCCATTTTACCACTTTTAATGTCAGTCGTAACAGTCATGCGCTCAACCGAGCCAATGGACAAATATGTTACTAAACCTGTGGGCACTGGTCCTTACACCTTCGACCAGTATCTCCGTGGTATGCAAATAAATCTCTCCGCGAATCCGAATTATTGGGGTGGCGAGACTGTAGTAAAAAATGCAAAATATATTTTCCGTTCAGACAGCGCGGTTAGAGCGGCAATGGTGGCGACAGGAGAGGCTGATATTGCGCCGAACATAGCATTACAAGATGCGACGACGCCGGAAAGTGACTTCTCCTATCCAAATTCAGAAACACTTTATTTACGTGTAGACAATGAGGTCGCGCCTACAAACGACGTTCGAGTTCGAAGAGCTCTCAACCATGCCATAGATAGAGAAGCTTTTATAGGAACTATTCTTGCTAATGGTACAATTCCGGCAACAGGCATGACGCCACCGTCTACCATCGGCTACAATCATGACTTAAAGCCGTTTGCTTTTGATCCATCAAAAGCAAAAGAATTGCTTGCTAAAGCAAAAGCTGATGGAGTTCCTGTCGAGAGAGAAATTAGGCTGATTGGCAGGATCAATAATTTTGCAAATGTTCAAGAAACTATGGAAGCGCTTCAAGCCATGCTTCAGGATGTAGGCTTTAATGTTAAGCTTGAGATGTATGAGGTCGCCGAATGGCTAGATCTTTACTCTAAGCCATATGCTGAAGATAGAGGCCCCATCATTGTGGAGGCAATGCATGATAATGCTAATGGTGATCCCGTCTTTTCAATGTTCTTCAAATATGCATCAGGGGGAGCTCAATCTGGAAGAAATGATCCAAAATTGGATAAAATGATCGCAGATTCGACTGCCGCAACCGGTTCTAAACGAGAAGCTATGTGGCAAGAGACCATGGCATATATTCATGATGACGCAGTAATTGATGTATTACTATTTCATATGGTTGGATTTAGTCGCGTAAATGAAAGACTTGATTTCACTCCGACAATCAAGACAAATAGCGAGCTTCAGCTTTCTCAAATTGCTATGAAATAAGCTAGAATTACGCCATAATAGTGGCCGAAGATTATAGTTCTTCGGCCACTATTTTTTTGAGGGCGGTTTTTTGACCAATTTTTTAATCAAAAGAGCAACCACAAGTGCTGTCTCACTTTTAATTCTGGTGATACTCGTTTTTTTCCTAGTTAGGTTGACTGGAGACCCTGCGAGTTTGTTTTTGCCTCTGGATGCATCGGAGGAGGCTAAAGAAAAATTCCGTGAATTGAACGGTTTAAATGAACCGCTCCTTACACAGTTTTTGAAATATTTCAGCGACTTACTCCAATTAGATTTTGGAACCTCAATGAGACGTGCTGAACCAGCTATTGACTCTGTTTTGCGAGGGTTTAAATGGACCATTCAACTAGCGGTAATAACAATGACTTTAGTCGCGGTCTCAGCGATTCTCATTGGTTCTATCGCTGCTTTTAGAATTGGCGGATTTTTCGATAGAATTGCAACTTTTTTTTCACTTGTCGGCGCAAGTGCGCCAGATTTTTGGATTGCGATTGTTGCGATAGTATTATTTTCGGTCAACTTAGGGTGGTTGCCAACTTCTGGCACGGGCAGTTTTTGGCATTGGATCTTGCCTATATCCGTTTTATTTATCAGACCTTTTGGATTGATATTACAGGTGGTCCGTGGGTCAATGTTAAGTGTTCTTAGCTCTGATTTTATCAAAACAGCTCGAGCAAAGGGTTTGAAAAACTCGATAATAATTTTTGGGCACGGTCTCCGCAACGCAATGCTCCCTATAATTACTGTAATTGGTGACCAAGCTGCTGGTCTGTTGAACGGTGCTGTTATTGTGGAAACAATTTTTGGTTTCCCGGGCGTGGGAAAACTTATGATTGATTCAATCTTGCAAAGAGATTTTGCAGTTGTTTTAGCATCAATAATTGTGACGGCATTAGCTATATTCATAATGAACATATTAATTGACATTATCTACGCCATTCTTGATCCTAGAATACGTTATAAGTAAATGAATAAATTGAATTTTATAATAAATAAGATTGTTAAAGTTCAGCCAGCTATAATCAAATGGTTGAGGATGCTTGCTCGTGATAGATTTGCTTTCTGTGCCGCAAGTTTCCTACTTTTAATGTTGTTATTAGCCGTTTTTGGTTCTGTTCTCTTAGAGGATGTCGCCACCAAGCAAAATTTGCGAGGTCGAAATTCGACACCATTTGATTTTAGTAAAGATTGGGTTTTTTGGCTTGGAGGAGATGCACTCGGAAGGCCGTTATTAGCTCGTATAATTGTGGCTTCTAAAAATACTCTTACGATTGCTGCTACTGCAGTAGTCTGTTCTGTATTTATCGGTTGCTTTTTAGGTCTAATTGCAGGTTACACCTCGAAATTTACTAGTCATTTAATTTTACGTGTGGCTGATGTTATTATGTCTTTCCCATCATTATTATTGGCCGTGATAATATTGTACATGTTGCCACCATCGGTGATTAACATCGTTATTGTTTTAGCAATAACAAGAATTCCTGTTTATTTACGTACTGCACGAGCTGAAGTTTTAGAGCTTAAAGAGCGTATGTTTGTGCAGGCGGCACAGGTTATGGGCGCTTCAAATAAACGCATCATTTTTAGACATATACTTCCTATGATTGTCCCAACAATGTTAACTATTGCTACACTTGATTTTGCGTTTGTGATGTTGGCCGAGAGCTCTTTGTCCTTTTTAGGAATTGGCATTCAACCGCCCGAGATAACTTGGGGGCTTATGGTTGCGCAGGGCAGGTCTTATTTGACTACTGCCTGGTGGCTTTCTTTTTGGCCGGGGCTGGCTATCATTTTAACCACATTAAGTTTAAATTTGTTATCGAATTGGTTACGGGTTGTTTTGGACCCTCAGCAACGTTGGCGAATGGAAATTGGGAATGTGAAGAATGACTGAACCAATTTTGAAAATTTCAAATTTGTCAATTTCTTTTCACACAGCTAACGGGACGGTTAGGGCTGTGGATAAAGTAAATTGGTTTCTGAATAAAGGCGAAGCCCTTGCCGTTTTAGGAGAAAGTGGTTCAGGAAAGTCTGTGTCATCGCAAGCAATTTTAGATTTAATTGATATGCCTCCAGGTGAAATTACTTCTGGTGAAATTTGGTTTAAAGGCCAAAATTTGATGAAGTTAACTCCGAAAGAACGCCGACATATCAATGGAAATGAAATTGCCGTAATTTTCCAGGATCCTTTGAGCCATCTTAATCCTGTGCATAATATTGGTTGGCAGATACAGGAGGCAATAGAAACACAGGGCAAAAGTAGGGGCCTTGCTTATAAAGAGACAATTAATCTTTTAGAAAAGGTTGGCATTCCAGAGCCAAGGCAATCAGCAAAAAAATATCCACATCAGTTCTCGGGTGGGCAACGGCAGCGAATAATGATCGCAATTGCTTTAGCAATGAAGCCTGACATTTTAATAGCCGATGAACCTACAACAGCATTAGATGTTACCGTGCAGGCGCAGATACTTGGTTTACTTAGAGAACTACAAAAGGAAACAGCCCTAAGTTTACTAATCATCACCCATGACTTGGGCGTAGTAGCTGAAGTTGCAGACCGTGTTATCGTTATGCAAAATGGAAAAGTTGTAGAGGTCGGGTCTGTTCGCGATATCTACTTTAATGCAACACATCCTTATACAAAGAAGTTAGTGCAGTCTGCCCCTGGAAAAGGTGCAATTTCTAAGGGCGTTAGGCCAACTGCGCCGTTGCTTTCTATTATTTCTCTTTACAAAAGCTTTAGTGGTTTTAAAGCAATCAAAAATATAAACTTTGATTTGTTGCAAGGTGAAACTCTTGCCATTGTTGGGGAAAGTGGTTCTGGTAAATCAACTATAGCAAGATTACTAGTAAGATTAGAGAAGGCTGATAAAGGTGAGATATTTTTTAAAGGTGAAAATCTATTAAGGTTATCTGAAAGTGAGTTTTTAAAAAAACGTCGCGATATTCAAATGATTTTCCAAGATCCTTCCCAGAGTTTAAACCCTCGTATGACCTTGTTTGATATAATATCAGAAGCATGGGTTATACACCCAGACATTCTCCCGAAATCCAAGTGGAGAGAGCAAGTAGACGTCTTGTTAGAGCAAGTAGGGTTGCAGGCTGAATTTAGTCAGCGTTACCCTCATCAATTTTCTGGCGGTCAAAGGCAACGTATAGCTATCGCCCGCGCACTTGCTCTTAAACCCCAAGTGATTGTATGTGATGAAGCGGTATCTTCCCTCGATGTATCGGTTCAAGCGCAGGTGATCAAGCTTCTAAGGAAATTAAAAAAAGAACTTGGGTTGAGCTATATTTTTATTGCTCATGACCTGCCAGTAGTTAGAGATTTTGCTGACCGAGTGATCGTAATGAACGCTGGTGAAATTGTAGAAATGGATACCGTTAAGAATATCTTTGAAAGTCCTAAAAAAAAGTACACGCAAGACTTGCTGGCTGCCTCTTTGGATCCAAACCCAGACATTCAGGCGAAGCGACATAAAATACGAAAAGAAGCCCAAAAAAGAGTGGTCAATCGATAGATGCCGCAGTCTCCTTTAAATGTTGGCGGTTCGAGAGCCAAACGAATTCTTATAACTGGCGCCGCTACAGGTATTGGAGAGGCATGTGCCAGAAGGCTTGCTGAACAAAACAATATACTTTTACTTCATACGGGAACTAATGAGCAGAAAATAAGTGCTGTTGCTGAGGCATTGACAGGCAGAACTAATAATGAAGTTCACTGTTTTACAGCTGATTTTAGCAAAACAGCAGCAGTAACTCAAATGATACAAATGGTGCGCCAAAAAGTTGGCCATATTGACCAACTTGTCTTAAACGCGGGTTACGCAGATAAGGGTGATTTTTCTGAATTGACTAATGAAAAGCTGAGGCGCGCTCTCGCAGTGATGGCTGAAACCCCTGCAGAATTGATAAAAGCTTTTATTGGCGATATCCAAAAAAGCTCGCAAGGAAGGATTGTCTCAATCTCTTCCTTTGTTAATTCTTCATCTGGCGCTAATGATGTTGCATTCACTATTACAGCAACAGCTAAAAGCGCTCTTGAAGGATTGACGATCGAAGCGGCACGGCAATGTCGTAATACTCTTGCTACTGCCAATATTGTATCGCCGGGCTATACTCGCAAAAACAGCACAAAATCTGCCCTCTCAAAAGAACAATGGGCAGCGCTTCAGGATAGTCTTCCCACGAGGCGTCTTGTTGAACCTGAAGAGGTTGCTGCCCTGGTCAGTTTTTTATTGTCAGAAGATGCAGCAATGATTACTGGACAGAATATTTCTATTGATGGTGGTTTTACGCTTTCCTAAATCGGTTTGATTGTTAGTTTTTTAAAGTTCAGAGGAAACAAGAAATGAGTGCTGTAAAAACTTGTCTTATTATTGGTGGTGGACGTGGAATGGGCGCCGCTACAGCAAAGGAAATGTCCAACCGTGGGTATAAACTCGCCTTAATGTCACCAACAAACAGCTGTGAGAAGCTTGCTTCAGAACTTGGGGGAATCGCTAAACAAGGTGTTGCCGAGAGTTTGGAGGACATCAAGGCAATTATTGAATTGATGTTGTATGAATATGCCCGTATTGATAGCGTATTAATTCATGTTGGTGGACCGCCAAAAGGTGAATTGTTGGATATTGATAATGAGGACTGGCGTAAGGCCAATGACATGGTAATTATGCCGGTGATTAACGTAGCAAAAAATGTTGTGCCGATCATGGGGCAACAGGGTGGAGGCTCTATTGTGAACATCACTACTTTTTCAGCCTTTGAGCCAAGTCTACAATTCCCAACATCTAGTGTATATCGCGCAGGCGTGTCTGCTTTCACAAAACTTTTTTCTGATCGTTATGGAAAAAAGAATATTCGTATGAACTGTCTTATGCCCGGTTTTACCGACAGTCTGAATTTACCCCAAAAATATGCTGATATGTCTGTTTTTGGACGGCTTGCCAGAGCAGAGGAACAAGCCAAAGCAGCGGCTTTTTTGTTATCAGATGATAGCAGTTATATTACCGGGCAAAGCCTGCGCTCAGATGGAGGCGTTACCCGTCATATATGATGTTGACCTAAGCTGGATTTCCATAAACTATATTAGTCGGAGTTTGATATGGCTGAAAATGTAGAGTTTTGTGCAATTTTAACAATCCGCTATTTAAATCCTATGTTGATGGGCTCTGCCCATGATTGGGTAGCCCAAAATATGCCAAGCGAGATGCCATTAGGTTTCCTGCGCTCACGTTCATTTCATATTGCACCGGATAGAGGCATGAGTATCTTATGGTTTGATAATCAGAAAAATTTAGATGCCGCCTTCCCATTCTTGAAATCCTTTCAACAAGAGATCGCCAAAAGATTTGAGGCGAATTGTAATGCCCAGAAAGGGATAACCAGCCCTGAATTAAATGTGGGTTAATTTCTGTTCATTAGCCGTGATGAAGTTGGCGATGCGTGCAAGAATTGTAAAAATAAATTCACCTATAATCTCAAATGTAGGGAAAAGACATGTTGAAAATTGGTTTGCTTGGTGCAGGACGAATCGCTGGTGTACATGCCGCTACCATCTCACAAAATCCGCATAGTAAGTTGGTAGCCATATCAGACTTTTATCCTGAAGTGGCGGATAAATTGGCCAAGCAATTTGATGCTGTAGCACGCACAAATGATGATATTATTGCCGACCCAGAAATAGATGCAGTGCTGGTCGCAACGCCCACTGACACTCATTCCGATCTGATTGAGGCTACAACAGCGGCTGGCAAACCTGTTTTATGTGAAAAGCCCGTTGATCTGAGCCTTGAGCGCGCGCGCGCGTGTTTGAATAATTCTGCCCCCTTAGGCGTGCCTGTAATGGTTGGATTTAACCGCCGTTTCGATCCCAACTTTGCGGCGCTAAAAGCCTCTTTAGATGCTGGCGATATAGGTAAAGCAGAATTGCTGTCTATCATCTCATTTGACCCTGCACCGCCGCCTAGCTCTTATATCAAAGTATCTGGTGGCTTATTTCGAGATATGATGATACATGATTTTGATATGGCTAATTTTATTATGGGTGAAGCGCCTATTTCCGTTATGGCAACGGCAAGCTGTGTAGTTGATGCAGAGATTGGCGTTGCAGGGGATGTGGATACAGCTGTTGTAACACTCAGCTATGCAGATGGTAAAATAACGGTTATTAAAAATTCCCGCCGCGCGGCTTATGGCTATGATCAACGGGTTGAATTGCTCGGCGCAAAAGGGCTTTTACAAGCACAAAATATGCTGGAAAATACAGTAGTAAAATCGACAGATAAAGGGGTAACAGGGGCAAGGCCCACCTACTTTTTCTTAGAGCGTTACATGGCATCATATGCAGCAGAA
>MDTG01263616.1_pt1 | contig 14765 bp, 14 predicted proteins | sample 811421 | NCBI WGS metagenome assembly MDTG01 (sample SAMN05326645, study PRJNA326480) | marine metagenome | isolation source: seawater | place: Pacific Ocean: South East | collected 2011
CCATCGATACTGTTGGGAACTGCCAATAGTCTTTCATCAAGTGAGGGTGTGGGTATGAAGATAAGCCTTCACCAGCACATTCTTGACGGAAGTTGTTTAGCTGTTCTTCAGAAAGGTTACCCTCAATGAAAGAACGGGCATAAATACCTGGAGAGATATGGCCTTGAGCAAAAATAAAGTCGCCGCCAGCATTTTCTGTAGGTGCTTTAAAGAAGTGGTTAAAACCAACATCGTATAGCATGGCAGATGACGCAAAACTACCAATGTGACCACCAAGCTCTAAGTCTTTCTTAGAAGCACGTAATACAATCATCAATGCATTCCAACGAATGGCAGCACGAATACGCGCTTCAATCGTTAGGTCGCCAGGCATTTTTGGCTCTTGCGCTGAAGGAATTGTATTGATGTACGCTGTGGTGGCGTCGTACGGTAAGTGCGCTCCGCTACGACGAGCCTTATCAATAAGTTTCTCGAGTAGATAATGGGCGCGTTCTACACCTTCCTCTTCCAAAACAGATTCAAGAGCGTCAATCCACTCTTTAGTTTCTTGAGGATCCACATCTTGGTGCATCATATCAGTCATGGTGCCATCCTATTTTTGCTTTATATATAGAGAATTCTTCCTTCGACCTAATTATCGAAAGAAGAATGACCAAATTACGTTGTACTCGCTGTGACCCTTAATGGCTCACCTGTGCTTTTTGCATATCGCAGTAGCTAAAATTCTCTTTAAGCCTCTGCTTATATAATCACGCCTCATAAAACTGGGTAAACAAGAAGGCATGTTAAATTTCTAATCGTCGTAACGCGCGTTGTACACGGGTGTCACGCTGATTAATGGTTAATAATGTCTTTTCAATGAACGCAAGGTGCGTATTACACGCCTGACGTGCCGCTTCTGGATCCTGTGCAGCGATAGCTTCAACTATTTCTCGTCTTTGACGAGCAATATCGGCCACTGCATCGGGGTGAGTCGCTAACATATCAAAGTTACGTTCAATGTTTTCCACCAGCATACTCTGCATGGTGCTCATTACATGTAAAAGCACCATGTTATGGGATGCTCTTGCCATAATGATGTAGAACTTACCTAGCGCTTCAGCTTGTTCCCGCTTACTTTCTTCGGGGGCTGGTGTGGGCAGTTCATTAAGCGCATTTTTCAGTGCTTCATAATCTTCAGGTTGCCCACGAAGCGCTGCATAATACGCCGCCATACCTTCTAGGGCATGACGAAACTCAAGTAAATCAAACTGAGTTTCAGGCCGTTTACTCACCAGCGCCATCAACGGGTCTTTCAAGGCAGAGTTAAGGTTGCGGTTTACAAACGTGCCGCCCCCTTGCTTGCGCTCAACCAATCCACGGGCCTGGAGATTACCAATGGCTTCTCGTAACGAAGGACGTGATACCTCAAATTGAATCGCAAGTTCACGCTCTGGTGGCAATTTCTGACCTGCCAATAAGCTCCCATCCAAAATCATGGATTCAAGCTGTTCGGTAATAACATCGGCAAGTTTTTTTCGCTGCTGACGCATGCGTGACTATATTCCTTCGTTTACTTGAGTATGCGACTATTTTGTAAACAAGTAAGGCCTACAGTCACAATTGGTAATACCATTTTACCTATACAGTTTAAGATAGATTGAAACCGAGGTAAATACTCTCAAGCATAGCAAACTTGTAAAGAGTTGCTTGTTGTTAAGCTTTATTGTTGAATTTGTTGCAAAAATTTAGCAAAGCCGCACTGGTCTGATGAGGTGAGGTAACCAGCATGTGAGACGTGAAATGCCTGATCTATAAATGAAAAATTTATAGACCAGGATAGAATGGTAATACGTTTGTTAATGGTAATAGTTAAGCTAGGGTGCCTATAACGGTAAGCGCAGAGGTAATTACAAGCAGAAAAATAACATTACGTTTTGCTAACTTGACCAACACTTTAGGTTCTACCGAAGCATTTTCTGATTGAGCTTCATACTCTTCGGGCGTTAACACCTCGGCTTTCGACGACACTCGAGTGAGTAAGTCATACGCCGAAATATTCAATGATAAGCCGTCTTTCAGCCATTCAGGCAGCGCGCGGGAAAAGTGCCCCATCATCAGCATGCCAAAAGCGGTAATGCGTACCGGAATAAAATCAAGCGCATACATTAACTTACCTGCTGCCATAGACAAAGGGTGCTGAGAAGTACAAAAACACTCAGTGGCGCTTCTACTGAAACAGTAAAACACAGCGCCCGGTGCGCCAAATGCAATGAACCACAACATGACCGCTGCATAATGTTGGTAGTTCAGCCAAGTAAGGTGTTGCCCGAAACTTTTCCCTTCAGCCATGGCCGTACCGTCGCTATCACGCTCGCTACCGCAATGCCCTAGTTGGTCGGAGTACATACTGCAAGCCTGTAAATCGCCACGATCTGCGGCATTCAAAAAGCATTTATAAGTGGCGCGCAATACAGGGCAGCCTATACATAGAAACAAAATCACACTTTGTTCTATAAAGGTGAAAAAAGCACCGAACAGCCAATGCTCTATTAACCCTATCATTAGCGCTGGCAGTAACATATATAAATAGAAAGCTACGGATGACGTGTCTTCTTCTAGCCATTTTCGCTCGTAGAGCCAATTTTGATAGGCAACTGCATAACGCTCGATGTGCCATACCGGTGTTTTAGTAATAAGCCTTTCAAGACTTAATACCAGCAGTAAACTCATTAGTATCATGTTATTCCCTACCGTAGAAATGCTGAATTATGGGGTAATGGACTGGCGGTTAAATGCCCTATTTACCTTTTTCTTTTATAGTGTTTCTTTGAGGTGTTAGTTAATTCGAGTGACTGTCTATAGCGTGGCCAATCGAACGCAACACCCGGATCGGTTTTTCGCCCTGGCGCAATATCATTATGCCCTACTATGCGCCCTAACGAAATTTGCGGGTACTGTTGCAATATAAACTTACTCAATTTCGAAAGTTGTTCATATTGAGCATCTGTGTAAGGCAAAGTATCGGTGCCTTCTAATTCGATACCAATGGTAAAGTCGTTACAACGAGAGCGACCTTGAAACGTCGATAACCCTGCATGCCACGCCCGCTTGTTAAAGGGCACGAACTGCTCTACCTCACCGTTGCGATAAATAACGCAATGCGCAGACACCCTAATACCTGCTATTTCTTTATAAAAAGGATGGTCATCAGGATTTAACGTACCGGTAAACAATTCACGAATGCCTGATGTACCGAACTGTGAGGGTGGCAACGAAATATTGTGAATAACCAACACACTCACATCGGTTTCGTCGGGCCGGTCATCATAATGTGGGCAATCAATTAGCGTCGCGGGCTCGTATAACACCATATAATTTGAAAGTTCGTTACGTTGTTTTCATTAATAACAGTGTGACACCAGCTGCCCACAGGCACAAGCTAAACACATTGCGTATGGGTGCATGGTGAGTCTGAGGGTAAAGCACGCCGTGAATCCATCCATGGAGGCTCGGCTGCAGCATCCATGCTGCAGACGGCTTTACCCCCAGACTCACCTTACACTTACTATAGATTGCTAGTATTTTTAGAAAACAGAAAGGAGTGCAGCTTTCTGCTGCACAAGGTTTTAAATGGATGCTGGCTGACTGCTTTGACGAATGGCTATTTGATTGGGACTTATACTAACGTTTTGAGAGAAATCGCGCAGACGGCTTTACCCCCAGACTCACCTTACACTTACTATAGATTGCTAGTATTTTTAGAAAATAGAAAGAAGTGCAGCTCCCTGCTGCACAAGGTTTAACTGGGTAAGAATTCTATTAGTTAGGCCGATACATTTATATGTACGTAGAAAGGCGGTATAAAGAGAACGATAAAAAGAAGTGAGATGTTGTATATGAGTGAAGATAATTCAGTGGGCGAGAGTTCTGCTGGTAAGTATATGGTGGTGCTGGCCTGGATTTGTGGGTTTGGCCTGCTGGTCTATGTTTTTTCTGGCTTGCTCGACAAGCAAGTTAACCCGAATAGCGAACCCCAGTCACAGCGTATTGGTACACAAACCGAAGTGCGTTTGAAGCAAAATCGTGCAGGGCATTATGTGACTTCTGGTTTTATCAACGGCGAGGAAGTGGTGTTTTTGGTGGATACTGGCGCTACCGATGTGTCTATTCCTGCCCATTTAGCCCAGAGACTTCAACTACAAGCTGGTCGTAAAGGCTTAGCCAATACGGCGAATGGAACCGTTACCGTTGCTGAATCACGTATTGATACTCTTCGAATTGGCGACATTGTATTGAACAATGTTAGCGCAAACTTAAACCCCGGTATGCAAAGTGAACATATCTTGCTTGGAATGAGTGTTTTACGGCAATTAGAGTTTACTCAGCGCGGAGATTGGTTAATATTGCGTACCCTTTAATTGTAAACAGCAGCCATCATGATTTCACCCGACATTAACGCCATCCGCGAACAAGTTTCTCTCGCACTTATTGAAGATTTAGGTGGCGAGCTTAACGCGCATAACGACATTACTGCGAACTTAATAGATGAAAGCGAAAACGCGACTGCCACTATTATTACCCGTGAGCATTGTGTTATTTGCGGCATAGCTTGGGTTGAGCAAGCGTTTGCGTTAATTGATGAGAGCCTAGAATTAGTATGGCAAGTGAAAGACGGCGATACCGTAGAGGCTGATACTACTCTGCTTACCTTAACAGGCTCGGCTCGTGCCATTCTTACCGCTGAGCGTGTAGCGCTTAACTTTCTCCAAACTCTTTCTGCTACCGCGACAGTGACGGCAAGCTACGCTAAATTGCTTGCGGGAAGCAACACCAAAATTCTTGATACGCGCAAAACCCTCCCTGGTCTTCGCATGGCACAAAAGTATGCGGTACATTGTGGCGGCGGGCAAAATCATCGTATTGGTTTGTTTGATGCGTTCTTAATAAAAGAAAACCATATTTTTTCCTGCGGCTCTATAGAGAAAGCAATAAGCCGCGCCAAAGAAATGAAACCTGGTAAGCCTGTTGAAGTAGAAGTAGAAAGCTTAGAAGAATTACAACAAGCACTTCTTGCAGGGGCTGACATCGTTATGTTGGATAACTTTACCAACGAACAGATCCAAAAGGCAGTAGCGCTAACCCAAGGGCAATGTAAACTGGAAGTGTCAGGTAACATTACCGATGAACGGTTATCGTCGCTAGCAACACTAGGTGTAGACTATATTTCATCTGGTGCATTAACCAAGAATGTGAAAGCAATTGATTTATCGCTAAGAGTTAATTTAGCGTAAAAAAGGTTTTGAATAGCTTGCGTTAAGTCCACATGTAACAGTTCAAATGGCGTGCTTAAGTATAAAATCGCTTTACTACTTTATGGGCACGTTTCATCGGTTTCGTTCTAGGTAGTATAGTTATCTATACGTACGAAAGTTGTAAATTCATACCAAAGTTCAACAACATAGGGCTGCAAAGCCCTAATTGAACGTGTCATACTGAAAAAGTCAGACATAGGTATTTTTCTACATACTTGTCACTGACCAATAAATTTATATACTTAGATTCAAGTACCAGGGGCGTTTAAGGACGACTCGGGTATAAACGTCAATTTGAATTACATTTAAACTTAACGTGCTATACACGTCCCGGAGAAAACCATGATGAACATGAATAATAAAAACCAAAAGGGTTTCACCCTAATCGAATTAATGATCGTTGTTGCCATTATCGGTATTTTGGCAGCAATCGCTTTACCTGCTTATCAGGGTTATACCCAGAAAGCTAAATTTACTGAAGTAACGAATGCTACTGCCGCAGCAAAAACTGCTGTTGAGATTTGCGCTCAAACTACTGGAGCTTTAACAGCCTGTACTGGAGGCACTTCAGGCTCGAACGGTATTCCGGCAGATGTAACTGCTGGTAGTGGAGTTATCGGTCTTAAGACCACAGCAGGTGTTATTGTAGCAACAGCAGCTACTGATTCAGATATTAAAAATTCCACATATACATTAAACCCTAGTTTCAGTGGAGGAAAGGTAACTTGGTCAGCGACATGTAACCCTGGCACCCTTTGCTAAGCAAACTTTTTTAGTACTTAGCCCAGTTTCGACTGGGCTTTTTTGTTACTAGATGCACACGTTTTAGGCAAACTATACGCAGGGGCTCTCATGGCTAAAGTAGCAACTACTTTTATATGGCAAGGTAAAGATCGAAAAGGGAATAAGCTTAAGGGTGAAATTTCAGCCACATCCCTGTCTGAAGCGAAAAACCTATTGCGACGCCAAGGCATATCAGCCAATCGAGTTAAAAAGTTCGCTAAACCATTGTTTGGTGCTAGAGAGAAAAAAATCACTGCTGCAGATATATCTGTTTTTTCTCGCCAAATAGCCACTATGCTCTCTGCTGGTGTAACACTTATTCAATCATTAGATATGGTAGCGCAAGGTCATGCTAAAGCATCAATGCGAAAACTACTTAACGAAATTGCCAATGAAGTACGCTCTGGTAACCCTCTTTCAAATTCACTCCGTAAACATCCTGAATATTTCGATGACCTATATTGCGACTTAGTATTTACTGGAGAGCAATCTGGTGCACTTGAAACCATTTACGATAGAATAGCCACCTATAAAGAGAAATCTGAAGCACTTAAATCAAAAATTAAAAAAGCGATGTTTTATCCCATTGCTGTAGTGGTGGTCGCATTTATTGTAACCACTATCTTACTGGTTTTCGTTGTGCCTCAATTTGAAGAAATCTTCAGCGGCTTCGGTGCCGAGCTTCCTGCATTTACGCTATTCGTACTCGCAATTTCAAATTTTGTTCAAAACTACGGTATTTTCATAGGCGCAGGCACTTTCTTCGCTGGTTACTTATTTATGCGTGCTCATAAGAAAAGCCAAAGCTTTCGCGACAAAGTTGATAAAGGCATACTTAAAATTCCTGTTATCGGAAACATTCTCAAAAAAGCCAGTATTGCGCGATTTACTCGTACCCTCGCAACTACTTTTGCTGCCGGTGTACCTTTAATTGGCGCACTTGAATCGGCAGCGGGCGCGTCAGGTAATGCGGTATTTAGAGACGCTATCTTATATATTAGAAAAGAAGTGGCTGGCGGTATGCCAATGTATATCTCCATGCGCGCTTCCAATGTATTTCCTGATATGGTGACGCAAATGGTCGCCATTGGTGAAGAATCTGGCTCGGTTGAGGAAATGCTCAGTAAAATAGCAACAATATATGAAGCTGAAGTGGATGATATGGTCGATGGCTTAACCAGCTTATTAGAGCCAATGATCATGGCAGTGCTCGGCGTGGTGATTGGCGGCCTTATTATTGCCATGTACCTTCCCATATTTGAAATGGGTAATGTGGTATAACTTTTACGCCAGCTGCTACTTGTTTTGTTTGTGCTCTACACATGATTAGGCTTGCCCAGCGCAGGCCTTTTTTGCATTATTAACTAAAATAAAAAAGAGAACGCTATTTTATGGAAGCGATATTGCTTACCAGCCAATTATACCCGTGGTTATTCTACCTCTTTGTTTTCGTGGTTAGCTTAATGGTAGGAAGTTTTTTAAATGTGGTTATTCATCGCTTGCCCATTATGATGGAAAACAGTTGGAAGCAGGAATACGCCAGTTACTTTAGTGAAACAGATAGCGGAAATAAAGATATTCAAGCAGCTGGTGAGCAAACTTCCCCTGAAACGTTTAATTTGGCTAAGCCAGATAGCACCTGCCCGAGTTGCGGTCACAAAATTCGGGCATGGGAAAATATTCCTATCATTAGCTATCTATTCCTTCGCGGAAAATGTTCAAACTGTAAAACCCCTATTTCAATTCGCTATCCGTTAGTAGAGTTATTCACGGCACTAACCTGTACGTTCGCCGCCTATTATTTTGGCCCAACGCCGCAAGCAATATGGGCGGTGATATTTACTTATATTCTTATCGCTCTAATTTTTATCGATTTAGATAAAATGCTGCTTCCGGACCAACTTACCCTTCCCTTACTGTGGCTTGGCTTAATACTTAGCACCCAATCCATTTTTGTTGGGCCAATTGACGCCATTATTGGTGCCGCCGCCGGATATTTGAGTTTATGGTCTGTGTTCTGGTTGTTTAAAATAGTCACCGGAAAGGAAGGCATGGGATATGGCGACTTCAAAATATTGGCCGCCCTTGGCGCCTTCACTGGCTGGCAGGGCTTGCCTATCATCATTTTACTGTCTTCAATTGTAGGGGCTATTGCCGGTATTGCTATTATGCTATTCCAAAATAAAGGCAAATCATTGGCTATCCCCTTCGGACCATACTTAGCCGTTGCAGGTTGGATAACCCTGTTTTATAAAGACACGATCATTACCCACTATATAAAATGGGCACTACAGTAATGGCTGCGAGTAAAACAACAGAAGCAGAAAAAAAAGTGCCTTCGGACACAAACGATAAAATGGTGGTGGGCCTTACCGGGGGAATAGGCAGCGGAAAGTCTGCCGCTACAAGTCAATTCGCAGCGTTAGGTATTGATATTATTGATGCCGATGAAGTGGCTAGAGAGGTGGTTACTCTTGGCAGTGAAGGGTTAACTAAAATAACCGAGCACTTTGGCCACGCTATTTTGTTAGACGATGGCACCCTTAACAGAGCGGCTTTACGAGAACGAGTTTTTAATAACAGCGAAGAAAAGCGATGGCTCAATCAATTGCTACATCCGCTTATTCGCAAAACCATGCTGCAACAAATAGCTGATGCGACCAGCCATTATTGCATTTTATCGGTTCCCTTATTGGTTGAGGGGAACCTCACGGAATTATGCGACCGCGTAATTGTGGTAGATTGCCCCGAGTCTATGCAGCTTGAACGAGCCATGCAACGCGATGGCAGTACCAAGCAAATTATTGAGAGTATTATGGCATCGCAAGCAACGCGAAAAGAGCGATTAGCCGCTGCAGATGATGTCATCGATAATAGTAAAACCCTCGCGTTTCTGAATGAGCAAGTACTCACCCTACACAGTAGGTACATCGGTCAGTAACTGGTAAATAGCGTGCAAATAACGAAAAGTCTTCGTAAATCCGGTTTTCCTGCAACTTTTTTCCTTAAAACCCGTCAAATACTTAATTGATTATGAAAGTAGGCTTGGCTTAGGGCAGTTCATGCATTAGGCTTTAGGGTTAAGTCTATGTGTTTTAAGGATATCCATGAGCGAAGCTGTATTCGAATTTCCCCTAAAGGAAAAAGTGCGTAACTATCTGCGCGTAGAGCAGCTTCTTGGGCAGTTAAAAAGTACCGCGAAATCTGACAGTGTTCCGCTGCAAATGGTTTTCTTTGAGCAGTTATTTGAGTTACTCGATTTGATTGAGCGATTAGATTTGCGCTCAGACATGAGCAAAGATTTAGATGCTCATGAAAAAAATCTCGTTTACTGGTCACAGCACCCCAAAATAGACAGTGCCGCATTAGATCAAGCACTTAAAACGATTGTTAATCTTAAGCAAAAGCTTAAAACTGACCGTCGCTTTGGCAGTGCGCTTAAAGAAGATAAATTACTTAGTGCCATTAGGCAGCGTTTCGCTATACCCGGTGGTTCGTGTAGCTTTGACCTACCCAATCTTCACTTTTGGCTACAGCAACCCGCCGAGGTTCGCCAACAAGAAATCGGGCAATGGCTCGACACCTTGAGCCTACTAGACGACACCATAGCCGTTAGCTTGTCGTTTATTCGAGAACGCGGACAATTTAAAACGGTTACCGCTGACAACGGCTTCTACCAAGGTGCTGCTGAAGATAAAAACGAGCTTATCCGTATTAAGTGCCGTGTAGATGAAGGCTACTACCCTACCCTTAGTGGTAATAAATACCGCTACGCCCTACGCTTTTTATGGTTTTCTCCGGCTGAAGGTCAAAACGCCGCTGTCGAATCTAATATTCAGTTTAAACTGGCAGCCTGTTAAACTACTCCTATTGTAATTTTACTGTACCACTTTTATTGTGCCACTGGAGTAATTCATGGTTGTAGATTGCCCGATTTGCGCGAAGTCTGTTCCTTGGAATAGTGATAGCGAATTTCGCCCCTTTTGTAGCAAAAAGTGCCAACTTATTGATTTAGGAGAATGGGCGTCAGAGGAAAGGAAAATTGCTGCAAAGCCTTCTGAGCAGCCTTCCGCCCAAGAAGTCGATATTGAAGAAATAGAAGCCATGCTTGCTAAACAGTCTGTCGACTTTTTCAAACATTAATAGGAAGTATATGATTAACAAAATTGCGCTTATTGGTGGAACCCATGGAAATGAAACCAGTGGTATTCAGCTTATTCATAATTGGCAATCTGAAGGGATTTCTGACGAGCTATCATCGCGATTTTCATCATTGGATATTTCCCTGACCATTGCGAACCCAGATGCCCTAACCGCTAATGTACGGTTTGTTGAAGAAGATTTGAATCGTCAATTTACGCTAGAAGCGTTAACAAAAAACAGTGATGCTAAAGAGGCTAAACTGGCCAAACAGCTTAACCAACAATTCGGCCCGAAAGGCGACTCTGCCACTGACTTGGTGATTGATATTCACAACACCACCAGTAACATGGGTGCTACGCTAATCATATTAGAGGCTGATGATTTTCATGTTCAGCTTGCTCGATTTGTTAAGCATCATATGCCTGAAGCGAATATTCTTTTGGAAGACGAAAAACCGTATTTAGAGCACGGATATTTGTGTACCACGGGCAAGCGTGGCGTGATGATTGAAGTAGGCGCACAACCTCAAGGTGTATTACGAGAAGACGTTTATTTGCTTACCCAAACCATGGCTGAAGTGATTCTCGATTTTTGCCAAGCCTACAACACAGATAGCCTTGAACAATATCCCGAGTGCGAAGTGTTTAGATTAGGGGAAAATATTAAATTTCCACTAAATGCCGAGGGTAAACGTACAGCGATGATCCACCATTCATTGCAAGACAATGATTTCGCTCCGCTCATTCCTGGCGCCCCCGTGTTTCGCTCTTTTGATGGTAAAGACATTGAATGGCAAGAAGCGCAAGAAACCTATCCTCACTTCATTAACGAAGCGGCGTATCACAAGCTTGATGTGGCCTTCGCCACGGCAACACGGCTTATGCTGTAAGCCGTTAAAACCCGCATTTCAGACGGGACACACAGATACAAAAAAGGGCGGTCTATTGAGACCGCCCTTTTGATTTTTAAAGCATACTTTTAGGCTAGCAGCCAGCAACTACTTCGAATACTTCTTTTGAAGTGCATCGATAATAGCCACATTAGCTGCTGGAAATTCACTGGCTTCTAACGCACTGACTTCAACCCAGCGGGTTTGTTGGTTTTCCTTACCTTCAGGTTCACCGTCAAACGCACTCAGAGCATGCACATCAAGCTTAACCAGCTTGTCGCCATAATCATGCTCAATCACAAGCAAAGGTTCGCTAGATTGCACTAGAATGCCAATTTCTTCCTGCAACTCTCGGCGTAATGCATCAAGTACGGTTTCATTGGCTTCCACTTTACCGCCTGGGAATTCCCATTTTCCGCCTTGATGAGCATTATCGGCCCGTAGGCTGATAAACACTTGTGTACCGCGAAGTACTACCCCAACGGCAACATGTACAAGTTTCATTAGCTTAATTTACCGTGGCACTGCTTGTACTTTTTACCTGAACCACAAGGGCAAGGGTCATTACGGCCAACTTTAGGGCCATCACGCACTTCCGTACGTACCTTATCGCTTGCCGCTTCTGGTGGAGCAGATGCTTCTGCAGCGTCTTCATGCTCGAACTGCTTAGGCACGTTATCCGCTTGGCGACGTTGTTCTTCGACTTTCTCAACGTCTTCTTCAGCTTGTACTTTCACACGTGAAAGAATAGTAATAACTTCAACTTTCAATGCTTCTAGCATTTGTGAGAACAAAGCAAACGACTCGCGCTTGTATTCTTGCTTCGGATTTTTCTGCGCGTAGCTGCGTAGTCCAATACCTTGACGAAGGTGATCCATTGCCGCCAAATGCTCTTTCCAATGACTGTCTAGGTTTTGTAGCATCACTGCTTTTTCAAACTGTCGAAGAACTTGTTCACCCACTACGCTTTCTTTTTCTTTATAGCTAGAAACCACTTCATCGTGAATTCGCTCGCGAAGCTTTTCTTCATAAAGCTTATCGTCGTTTTCTAACCAAGTTTGAATAGGTAAGTCTACGGCGAAGTCAGCGCGTAAACGCTCTTCTAATCCTTTCACATCCCACATTTCTTCTAAAGACTGTGGTGGAATATATTCATCAACCACACCGCTTACCACATCTTCGCGGATTACTGCGATGGTTTCACTAATGTCGCCTTCATCAAGCAACTCATTACGTTGCTCGTAAATTACTTTACGCTGATCGTTTGCCACGTCATCGTATTCAAGTAGTTGCTTACGAATATCGAAGTTACGACCTTCTACTTTACGCTGGGCGTTTTCGATAGCACGAGTTACCCATGGGTGTTCAATGGCTTCACCTTTTTCCATCCCTAAGCGCTTCATCATGTTGCCCATTTTTTCAGAGGCAAAAATACGCATTAGGGCATCATCTAGTGACAAGTAAAAACGGCTTGAACCTGGGTCGCCCTGACGACCTGAACGACCACGTAGCTGATTATCGATACGACGAGACTCATGGCGCTCTGTACCAATAATGTGTAAACCACCTGATGCTAAAACGGCATCGTGACGTACTTTCCACTCAGCCTTAATCTTATCGATTTGTGCTTGAGTAGGGTCTTCAATTTTTTCAATCTCTGCTTGCCAGTTACCACCAAGCACGATATCCGTACCACGACCTGCCATGTTTGTTGCAATGGTGACTGCGCCAGGCTTACCAGCTTGCGCAACAATGTCGGCTTCGTGTTCGTGGAACTTTGCGTTAAGCACTTTATGTGGAATTTTGCTTTTCTTAAGTACCCGGGACAGCAACTCAGAGTTTTCAATCGATACCGTACCAACCAAGGTAGGCTGACCGCGCTCAACACACGCTTTGATATCTTCTACGATAGCATCGTATTTTTCTTCTGCCGTTAAGTAGATAAGGTCGGCCTTATCTTTACGCTGCATAGGTTTATTCGTTGGCAACACAACCGTTTCTAGGCTGTAAATATGCTGGAATTCGAATGCTTCCGTATCGGCTGTACCCGTCATACCCGCAAGCTTGTTGTACAAGCGGAAATAGTTTTGGAACGTAATAGACGCTAAGGTTTGGTTCTCATTTTGAATCTTCACACCTTCTTTTGCTTCAACAGCTTGGTGTAAACCTTCAGACCAACGACGGCCTTCCATTGTACGACCGGTATGCTCATCAACAATAACAATTTGGTCTTCTTTAACGATGTAATCGACATCTTTCGAGAACAATTTGTGGGCACGAAGCGCAGCGTTAATGTGGTGAAGTAATGAAATATTACCCGCAGCAAATAACGATTCGCCTTCTGGTAATACACCTGCACGATGCAAAATTTCTTCAACATGACCTTGGCCACGTTCAGTTAAATGAATTTGTTTAGCTTTAAGGTCGATAGTGTAATCACCGTCGCCTTCTTTACCTTCTTCATCTTCTTCTTCTTGCTGAATCAATTCAGGAATAACTAAATTAATACGGCGGTAAAGTTCAGAACTATCTTCTGCTTGGCCTGAAATAATAAGCGGCGTACGTGCCTCATCAATTAGGATTGAATCCACTTCATCCACTACAGCAAAGTTAAGTGGGCGCTGAACGCGGTCTTGCGGACTAAACGCCATGTTGTCACGCAAGTAATCAAAGCCGAACTCGTTGTTCGTACCATAGGTAACGTCTGCTTGATAGGCATCGCGTTTTTGCTCGTGTGCCATACCAGGTACGTTACAACCTACGCGCATACCCAAGAAAGTGAACAGCTGGTTAGCCCATTCAGCATCACGCTTAGCAAGGTAATCATTCACGGTAATAACGTGAACACCTTTGCCTGACAGCGCATTTAAATAAGTAGGCAAAGTCGCGGTAAGGGTTTTACCTTCACCGGTACGCATTTCTGAAATTTTGCCTTCGTGTAATACTTGGCCGCCTAGCATTTGCACGTCGAAGTGGCGCATGCCGTACACACGTTTACTTGCCTCACGTACGGTAGCAAAAGCTTCGTACATAAGATCTTCAAGGCTTTCGCCTTTTTCGATTCGTTGTTTAAACTCAGCCGTTTTTGCTTTTAACGCCTCATCAGAAAGCTGTTCATACTCTGCTTCCAGTGCATTGATGGCATCTACATTTTTTTGTAATTTTTTTAATAGACGGTCGTTTCGGCTACCGAACACTTTTCTAAGGATGCTTGAAAACATTAGCTTGTTATTTCCACTACTTGTCGAGACGCCGCACGGTAAGAGCACAGCTGCGATTAAACGTAAAAGACACTATCTTTTTAAGATAATGCCAAGCGATTACTAATTGTTGCGTAAGCTGAATGCTTACTTACCTGGCTGCTGCCGTGTTTATTTTTTATAAACGTATGGCAGAGGATCGATTTGCTTACCGTTTCTTATTACTTCGTAGTGAACATGAACGCCAGTAGAGCGCCCTGTATTACCCATTTTAGCGATAGGTTGACCCTTGGTCACCACATCGCCTATTGAGACAGTCAAAGTTTCATTGTGCCCATAACGGGTTATAAAACCATCACCATGTTCTATTTCTACTAGATGCCCGTAACCGCTTCGTTCGCCTGCCCAGGTAACAATCCCCGCCGCAGTAGCTAAAACGTCATCACCCGCTTTGCC